>Ga0123353_10002410_pt1 | contig 23229 bp, 17 predicted proteins | sample TergutLab28metaG_3_FD_92763 | JGI IMG/M metagenome (GOLD analysis project Ga0123353, IMG submission 92763) | Labiotermes labralis P3 segment gut microbial communities from Petit-Saut dam, French Guiana - Lab288 P3 | ecosystem: Host-associated > Arthropoda: Insects > Digestive system > Gut ... | reverse complement strand
CACCTCGTCGAGACGCCCGGCGCGGATCCACCGCGCGGCCGCGGTGTAGGCGTGGTCGTCCCGCACCTTGGGGTCGGGCGACACCAGCATCGCTGCCAGCTCCCCGGCGAGCAGGTCCGCCGCCACGTCCGCCGGGAACGGGAAGCCCCCGCCGGCGACCGCCGGCCAGTCCACAAGATCCGTGCGCATCGCGCCAGCCTTCCACGCGCCCCGCACCCCTGTCACCGGCCGCCGGAGAGGCGGCCGTTGGCGGGGTTGCTCCAGCCCGGTCGGCACGCACGCAGACGGGGGCTGGCATGGCGGGCACGACGTACCCCCGGGCAGGACGCCGCGGCGGTCCGAGCCGCGCTGCTCCGCACGCAAGCGACTCGACCGCGCGAGCGGTCGCTGGCCTGGGTGCTCGCCGAGGCCGGCTGCCGCCGACGGCACCCAGCGGCGCGGTCGAGTCGGGGGTGCGGGAACGGGTCGTCGACACCCGGGACCGACCGCCCCCGGGGCTCACACGGCAGCCGAGCCGCCGGTGCCCGTCACTTGGACAGGAAGTCCAGCAGGGCCGGGTTGACGATCTCCGGGTGGGTCCAGGCCACGTTGTGGGGGCCGCCCTCGACCGTGACGAAGGTCAGGTCCTTGATGAGGTCCGGCAGCCGCGCCGCGGTGTTGGGGTAGGGGAGGATGCGGTCCGCGTTGCCGTGGATCAGCAGCGTCGGGACGTCGAACTTCGGCAGGTCCTCGCGGAAGTCGGTGAGCCAGGTGCCGACACAGGCGTACGCCGCGTAAGGGGACGCCGCCACGGCCACGTTGAAGCTGTTGTTCCACGCCTGCTCGCTGATGCGGGTCCCGCTGAACGTGTCGACGTTGTAGAAGTTGTCGAGGAAGTCCTTGAAGTACGCCGGACGGTCGGCGAGCACCGCCGACTTGATGCCGTCGAACACCGAGGCGTCCACGCCCTCCGGGTTGTCGTCCGTCTTGAGCAGGAACGGCGGGATGGCGCCCATCAGCACCGCCTTGCGGACCCGGCCCGAGCCGTACCGGCCGAGGTACCGGGTGACCTCGCCGGTGCCCATGGAGAACCCGCAGAGGTCCACCTCCTGCAACTCCAGGTGGTCGAGCAGCGTGTTGAGGTCCGCGGCGAACGTGTCGTAGTCGTACCCGACCGTGGGCTGGCTGGACTTGCCGAAGCCCCGCCGGTCGTAGGTGATCACCCGGTACCCGGCCTCCAGCAGCACGCGCTCCTGCTTCTCCCACGAGGCGCCGTTGAGCGGGTAGCCGTGGATGAGGACGATCGGCCGGCCGCTGCCGTGGTCCTCGTAGGCGATGTCGATCGAACCGGTGTTCTCCTGGCCGACGGTGACAAAGGGCATGGTGCACTCCGCTGTGGTCTCGTCCGTCGCGGACCGCCGACCTGTGTCGCGGCGGCTCGCCGAGCGCCCCCGGCACCCAACCTGTCCTTCCAGCGAACACCCGCTCGGCCCGGCCCGCCACTGGATAGGCTGCCGCGAATGACCACGACGACCACCCAGGAAGCCTTCCTGCGGGATTTCCACTCCCGCCACCCGGCCGTGACCGCACGGACGTTGGGCGCCGGCCGGGCCCCGGACGGCCGGTCCAGCTACGAGGTCCTGGCCGGCCTGGTGGCCGGGTGCGGCCGCGTCCTGGACCTGGGGTGCGGCGACGGCCCGCTCCTGGAGGTCCTCGCCCGGACCCGCGGCACGCGGACGACCGGCCTGGACCTGTCCCCGGAGGCGCTCGCGCTCGCCCGCCGCAGGCCGGCGCCGGCCGGGGCGCGCGTGGTGGAGGGCCGCGCCCAGCAGTTGCCGTTTTCCCGCGGCAGCTTCGACGCCGTGGCCTCCCACATGGCCCTGATGCTCATGGGCGACGTCGAGCAGGTCGCCGCGGAGGCGGCCCGGGTGCTGGTCCCCGGAGGCGTGCTGGCCTGCGCGGTCGGCGGCGGGGCGGCCGGCGGCGAGGCGTACGAGCTGTTCGTCGCGCTGCTGCGCGCCACCCTCGGAGACGCGCCGCCCGACCAGCGCATCCCCGCCCTCGGCGACCGCCGCACCCGTACCCGCGAGGGCTTCGACGCGGTCTTCGTGCCGGCCGGCTTCGCCCCGTCCGGCTGGCGGACCGTGCCCTTCGACCTGGGTGGCTCCGCCGAGCAGGTGTGGTCAACCGTCTCCGGCGTCTACGACCTCGCCCCCCTCGACGAGGCCGCCGTGGCGGGCCTGCGCACGGCCTTCCTCACCGAGGCGGCCGCCCTGGCCGGACCCGACGGCCGTGTCCCGTGCGCCTTCACGATGCACTTCGTGACGTCCTGCCTGGCGTGAGCGCACGGGCGGACGAGCGAGGCGACCACTGCGCCGCGGGTCGCCCCACCGGTCGCGGACCTGGGCCGCACCCCCCGAGGACCTGCTGGTCCGGTACCTCGCCGGTGGGGCACCACCGTCCAGGACCCGGACGATGGTGTCCACCGCGCTCCCGGCGATGGTGACCCCGCGGAACTCCCTGACCCCGCGGACTCCGTGAGCGCGCGGCTCAGATGTCGCGGAACGTCTCGATCTGCGCGCCGATCGAGTTGAGCCGCTCCGCCAGCTCCTCGTAGCCGCGGTTGATGACGTAGACGTTGCGCAGCACCGAGGTGCCCTCGGCCGCCATCATCGCCAGCAGCACGACCACCGCGGGGCGCAGCGCGGGCGGGCACATCATCTCGGCGGCGCGCCAGCGGGTGGGGCCCTCGACCAGCACCCGGTGCGGGTCGAGCAGCTTGACCTGGGCGCCGAGCCGGGTCAGCTCGGTGAGGTAGATCGCGCGGTTGTCGTAGACCCAGTCGTGGATCAGCGTGGAGCCCTGCGCGGTGGCCGCGATGGCCGCGAAGAACGGCACGTTGTCGATGTTGATGCCGGGGAACGGCATCGGGTGGATCTTGTCGATGGGCGAGCTGAGCTTGGACGGGCGCACCGTCAGGTCGACCAGCCGGGTGCGGCCGTTGTCCGCCCGGTACTCCGGGGTGAGTTCGTGGTCCAGGCCCATCTCCTCCAGGACCGCGAGCTCGATCTCCATGAACTCGATCGGCACCCGGCGGATGGTCAGCTCCGACTCGGTGACCACGGCCGCGGCCAGCAAGCTCATCGCCTCGACCGGGTCCTCGGACGGCGCGTAGTCCACGTCGCGGTCGATGTGGCCGGTGCCGTAGACGGTCAGGGTGGTGGTGCCGATGCCCTCCACCCGCACGCCCAGCTCCTCCAGGAAGAAGCACAGGTCCTGGACCATGTAGTTGGAGCTGGCGTTGCGGATGACGGTGACGCCCTCGTGGCGTGCGGCGGCCAGCAGCGCGTTCTCGGTGACGGTGTCGCCGCGTTCGGTCAGCACGATCGGCCGGTTGGGCGCGATGTCCCGCTCGACCACCGCGTGGTACGAGCCGTCGGTGGCGGTCACGTCGAGCCCGAAGTGGCGCAGCGCGTTCATGTGCGGCTGCACCGTGCGGGTGCCCAGGTCGCAGCCGCCGGCGTACGGGATGCGGAAGCGGTCGGTGCGGTGCAGCAGCGGGCCGAGGAACATGATGACGCTGCGGGTGCGGCGCGCGGCCTCGGTGTCCATGGCGTCCAGCTGCAGTTCGGCGGGCGGCACGATCTCCAGGTCGTTGCCGTCGTTGATCCACCGGGTGCGCACGCCGATACTGCCGAGCACCTCCAGGATCCGGTAGACCTCCTCGATCCTGGCGACCCGGCGCAGGGTGGTGCGTCCGGCGTTCAGCAGGGTCGCGCACAGCAGCGCCACGCAGGCGTTCTTGCTCGTCTTGACGTCGATGGCGCCGGACAGCCGCCGCCGGCCGACCACGCGCAGGTGCATCGGCCCGGCATAGCCCAGCGAGACGATCTCGCTGTCCAGAGCCTCGCCGATCCGCGCGATCATCTCAAGGCTGATGTTCTGGTTGCCTCGTTCGATACGGTTCACCGCGCTCTGGCTGGTGCTCAGTGCCTCGGCGAGCTGTGCCTGTGTCCAGCCACGGTGCTGTCGTGCGTCACGGATGAGCCTGCCGATACGTGCGAGGTAGTCGTCGGTCATACCGCGAGGCTATCTCATAGGTGAGATACGGCCATTCGGGGGCGGCCATTCGTGACACCCTTCGAACAGAACCGGCAAGAAAACGCTACCCGCGCCCGTGCCGCCCGGCATCACGTGCCGGGCGAGGCGACCACGACCTCCTCGTCGGACGGCGGGCGCGGCGACGGCACCACCTGCTCGAACAGCCGGCGGCGCGCGTTGCGCCGGGCCGACCGGGGGACGATCACCGCCATCAGGCAGGAGACCGCCATGCCCAGCAGCCCGACGACCACGCCGAGCTTGGTCGCCAGCGACACCTGCGGCAGCACGAACACCGCGATGTCCAGGCCGAACGACGCCGCGCTCACCACGGTCAGCGCCGCCGCGACCCGGTTGAGCCGGGCGTCCAGCTCCTCCGAGCGCTGCGAGGCGGCGGCCAGCAGCGAGTTGGAGACATAGCCGAGCAGCTTGTCGGCCCGCTCCTGGGTGTCGTCCAGCCCGATCACCTCGCGCGCGGCCAGATAGCTGGCGCGGTGCGCCTGGGTGGACTCGATCCGGTAGCCGTCGAGATGGTGGTAGTCCGCCCACAGCCCGTCGAGGAAGCGCCGGAAGGCGTGCACGTCGGTGCTCTCCGGCTGGCCGTGCGCCAGGTCCGCCAGCACCCAGCGGCCCGCGATCAGCGCGCCGACCAGCAGCGACTGCTGGGCCACCGCGATGTCGGTCGGCTCGGTCATGGTCAGCAGGTCGAACAGCGGGGTGGCCGGATCGCGGTCCCAGGCGTAGGTGTACGGCAGCAGGAGCTGGCAGTCGGGCCCCGCGATCAGCTCCGGCACCCGGGCGTCGGCCTCCCAGGGTGGGTCCAGCGTCACGAAGTGGGCGTTGTAGCGGGCCGACTGGCGGTCGATGGGGGAGCGCCCGCCGCCCAGTGCCAGATCGGGCCGCAGCGCCACGCCGTCCATCAGGCCGCTGGCCACCGAGGCGGCCAGCACCGCGGTGAGCAGCGGCGCGTCCGCCTCCCGCAGCGTCCGGTTGACCTCGGCGTCCAGCGCGTCCAGGTCGTGCAGCGCCAGTTGCCGCAGGTCGCGCTCGTGCCGGAGCGCGTAGACGACCAGCACGGTGCCGGCGGTCAGGATCCGCGCGTGGCAGGCCACGATCTCGGTGCCGGGCAGGTCCACCACCGGGCTCACCAGCGGCGTCAGGTCCAGCTCGATGGTGGTGTCCGGGTTGTACGCCAGCGAGCGCAGCCCGCCGGCCACCGGGCGCAACTCGCCGAGCCCGGGGACGGCGACCGGTTCGGTGCTGACGGCGGGGGAGCGGTGGTGCAGCGGATACGCCCTGCTCTGCAGGTGCAGGACGTCGCTCACCCGGCCGCTCCGTTTCCCGCCGCCCAGGAGACGGCCACGTACTCGGGGATGAGTTCCGCCTCGGACACCTCGACCTTGCCGAGGTAGCGGCGCTGGAGGTCCTCCGGGCCCACGTCCTCCAGGCCGGGGCCGAGCAGCGCGGCCAGCCGGTCGTGGGTGAGGTAGCTGGCGTCGGCGGGTACGGCGCGGCGGCGGAACCAGTCGCGCTGCGCGGCCAGCACCGTGCTGCCCGCGGCGGCGGCCGGCCAGTAGCTGACGGCGGTCACCGCGGTGGTGCCGAAGCCCGCACCCAGGGTGACCACCGCCTCGGCCTCGGCGGGCGGCAGGTAGAACACGACGCCCTCGGCGACGTAGGCCACCGGGCGCCCGCCGGCCAGCTCGCGGACCGTGGCGGTGAGCTGCTTGCGGTCGTCCTCCCGGGCCAGGTCGGCGGCCACGTGGTGCACCTCGCGGTCGGCGGTGGCCCCGCCGTCCACCAGCGCCGCGGCCCGCCGCCGCTTGGCGGCCACCATGTCGGGCAGGTCCACCTCGACCGACGCGGCGAACGGCAGCAGCCACGGGTACGAGGAGAAGCCCGCCCCGCACACCACCAGCACGGTGTCCGGATCGGCGGCCAGGGCGCGGGCCAGGGTGTCGGCGATGACGCGCCCGCGCAGCGACACCACCAGGTCGTCGTGGGAGTACACCGCGGCCGCGTACTCGTCCCAGAGCTCGCGCACCGCGCCGCGCTCGCCGTCCGGGATCCAGGCTCCGGCCAGCCGGTCCTCGGCGAGCTCGGGTCTGCGCGCCCGCGACTCGTTCACGAGATATGCGGTCAGCTCGACACCGTCGCGCATGCCGGACAACCCCCGTCCTGTGTTCCGTGACATGCCGTCAACCTCCTTCGTACCACTGCCCGATGGTCCCGGCGCAAGTGCGGGACGGGCGGGCAGCGGCACGGCGGGCGCGTCCGGGGCGGGGACGCGGGGGAGCGCGGCGCGCGCCGGCCGGGTGCGGGGGGCGTCCGCGCCCCCGGCCGTCCGACCGGGTGGACCGGTCCGGGCGGGCCCGCCGGGACGCCCGGTCATGGATCGCGGCCATCCGGGTACCCGGCGGGCCTGGGCATGACCCGGCGAGGCTCGTGTACTAGAGTTATCTCGACATCGAGATATCTGCCGAGGCGTACCGTCAGACGGCAGCAGTGCGGTGGTACGCGCGAGAACATGCATGAAGGAGACTGTCGTGTCGGCGAACAGCTTCGACGCCCGCAGCACCCTGCAGGTGGGCGACGAATCGTATGAGATCTTCCGGCTGGACAAGGTGGAGGGCTCCGCCCGGCTGCCGTACAGCCTGAAGGTGCTGCTGGAGAACCTCCTGCGCACCGAGGACGGCGCCAACATCACCGCCGACCACATCCGGGCCCTCGGCGGCTGGGACTCGCAGGCCCAGCCGAGCCAGGAGATCCAGTTCACCCCGGCCCGCGTGATCATGCAGGACTTCACCGGCGTGCCCTGCGTGGTCGACCTGGCCACCATGCGCGAGGCCGTCAAGGAGCTGGGCGGCGACCCGGCGAAGATCAACCCGCTCGCGCCGGCCGAGCTGGTCATCGACCACTCGGTGATCGCCGACCGCTTCGGCACCCCCGAGTCCTTCGCGCAGAACGTGGAGCTGGAGTACGGCCGCAACAAGGAGCGCTACCAGTTCCTGCGCTGGGGCCAGACCGCGTTCGACGAGTTCAAGGTCGTCCCGCCGGGCACCGGCATCGTCCACCAGGTGAACATCGAGCACCTGGCCCGCACCGTCATGGTCAGGAACGGCCAGGCGTACCCCGACACCCTCGTCGGCACCGACTCGCACACCACCATGGTCAACGGCCTGGGCGTGCTGGGCTGGGGCGTCGGCGGCATCGAGGCCGAGGCCGCGATGCTCGGCCAGCCGGTGTCGATGCTCATCCCGCGCGTCGTCGGCTTCAAGCTGACCGGCGAGCTGCCCGCCGGCACCACCGCCACCGACCTGGTGCTGACCATCACCGAGATGCTGCGCAAGCACGGTGTCGTCGGCAAGTTCGTGGAGTTCTACGGCGAGGGCGTGGCCGCCACCTCGCTCGCCAACCGCGCCACCATCGGCAACATGTCGCCGGAGTTCGGCTCCACCGCCGCCATCTTCCCGATCGACGCCGAGACCCTCAGCTACCTCACGCTGACCGGCCGCAGCGAGCAGCAGGTCGCGCTGGTCGAGGCGTACGCCAAGGAGCAGGGCCTGTGGCTGGACCCGGCCGCCGAGCCGGACTACTCCGAGAAGCTGGAACTGGACCTGTCCACCGTGGTGCCGTCCATCGCCGGCCCCAAGCGCCCGCAGGACCGCATCGTGCTGGCCAAGGCCGCCGAGCAGTTCGCCCGCGACGTGCGCAACTACGTCAACGACGACCAGGAGGCCGGCAAGGAGTCCTTCCCGGCCTCGGACGCCCCGGCGCTCGCCCACAACGGCGTGCCCACCAAGCCGACCCTGGTCACCGCCGCCGACGGCACCAGCTACGAGATCGACCACGGCGCCGTCACCGTCGCCGCGATCACCTCCTGCACCAACACCTCGAACCCGTACGTGATGGTCGCCGCCGCGCTGGTGGCCAAGAAGGCGGTCGAGAAGGGCCTGACCCGCAAGCCGTGGGTGAAGACCACCCTGGCCCCCGGCTCGAAGGTCGTCACCGACTACTTCGACAAGGCCAACCTGACCCCGTACCTGGACAAGCTGGGCTTCAACCTGGTCGGTTACGGCTGCACCACCTGCATCGGCAACTCGGGCCCGCTGCCCGAGGAGGTCTCCAAGGCGGTCAACGAGGCCGACCTGGCGGTCACCTCGGTGCTCTCCGGCAACCGCAACTTCGAGGGCCGGATCAACCCGGACGTCAAGATGAACTACCTGGCGTCCCCGCCGCTGGTCGTCGCGTACGCCATCGCCGGCTCCATGAAGGTCGACATCACCCGCGACGCGCTGGGCATCGACCAGGAGGGCAAGCCGGTCCACCTGGCCGACATCTGGCCGTCCGAGGCCGAGGTCAACGACGTGGTCGCGTCCGCGATCGGCCAGGACATGTTCAGCCAGTCCTACGAGGACGTGTTCGCCGGCGACGCCCAGTGGCAGGCGCTGCCGGTGCCCACCGGCAACACCTTCGAGTGGGACGCGGAGTCCACCTACGTCCGCAAGCCCCCGTACTTCGAGGGCATGGAGATGGAGCCGGTCCCGGTCACCGACATCGCCGGCGCCCGCGTGCTGGCCAAGCTCGGCGACTCGGTCACCACCGACCACATCTCGCCGGCCGGCGCCATCAAGGCCGACACCCCGGCCGGGCAGTACCTCACCGAGCACGGCGTGCAGCGCCGCGACTTCAACAGCTACGGCTCGCGCCGCGGCAACCACGAGGTCATGATCCGGGGCACCTTCGCCAACATCCGGCTGCGCAACCAGATCGCGCCCGGGACCGAGGGCGGCTTCACCCGCGACTTCACGGTGGACGGCGGGCCGGTGGCGTTCATCTACGACGCCTCCCGCAACTACATCGAGCAGGGCGTGCCGCTGGTCGTCCTGGCGGGCAAGGAGTACGGCTCCGGCTCGTCCCGCGACTGGGCCGCCAAGGGCACCGCGCTGCTCGGCGTGAAGGCCGTCATCGCCGAGTCCTACGAGCGCATCCACCGCTCGAACCTGATCGGCATGGGCGTGCTGCCGCTGCAGTTCCCGGAGGGCGGCTCGGCGCAGGCGCTGGGCCTGACGGGTGAGGAGACGTTCTCCGTCTCCGGTGTCACCGCGCTCAACGACGGCGCCACCCCCCGCACGGTGAAGGTCACCACGGACACCGGCGTGGAGTTCGACGCGGTCGTCCGGATCGACACCCCCGGAGAGGCGGACTACTACCGCAACGGCGGCATCATGCAGTACGTGCTGCGCTCGCTGATCCGCAAGTGACGCCCCCCTCCCGGCGACCGCCGTACGGCGGTCGCTGAGCGGCCTGCAGGACCCTTCAGGGCCGCATCCCGGCATTCGCCGGGGTGCGGCCCTGAACGCTCTTCACGCGCCCGCAGCGTGCCGGATTACCTGCCCGGTCCACGTTTCGGCCAGGTCTCAACTCGGGAAAGCTTGTCGGTCCAGGTTGTCTCGATCTTGCCCTCCCCGAGCCAAGTGGACTATACCTGTCGGCGTCCAAGGAACCCGCTGGGAGCGGGGACGCGCGGGGGGCGGACGAGTGGCACAGCCGGTCGTTTTCGATATCGTTCCTCGCCTCACTGGATGTACGGCATCACTCACGCTTCAACTGTTCGCGGTAGTCGGCGGATTCCGCTGCACCGCATGAGTCCTGGAGAAGGCGAGGACTTGAGCATGGGATCCGAAATGAACCGCCGGGATCTGGTCAAGCGGTCTGCGGCGCTTGGCCTGGTGGCTGTTCCCTCGGCCGGTCTGCTGAGCGCGTGCGCGTCCAGCGGTGGTGGCAGCGACAACAGCACCACGAAGCCCTCGAAGGGGGCGGCGAGCAAGGACAACCCCTTCGGCGTCAACGACTCCGCGCCGCTCGACATCGTCATCTTCGACGGCGGTTACGGCCACGACTACGCGACCGCGCTCGGCAAGCTCTACGAGTCCAAGCACTCGGGCTCCAAGGTCAGCGTCACGCCGACGCAGGACATCACCGGCAAGCTGCAGCCGCGCTTCAACGGCGGCAACCCGCCGGACGTCATCGACGACTCGGGCGCCCAGCAGATCAAGCTCGACGTCCTGCAGAAGAACGGTCAGCTGTCCGACCTCACGCCGCTGCTCGACGCGCCGTACCTGGACGACCCGAGCAAGAAGATCCGCGACGTGCTGCAGCCCGGCACGATCGAGACCGGCACGCTCGACGGCAAGATGGTGCAGCTGAGCTACATCTACACCGTGTGGGGTCTGTGGTACTCCGGCAAGCTCTTCAAGGAGAAGGGCTGGACCGAGCCGAAGACGTGGGCCGACTTCATGTCGCTCTCCGCGGAGATCAAGAAGGCCGGCATCGCGCCCTTCGCCCACCAGGGCAAGTACCCGTACTACATCAACGTCTGCATCATGGACCTGATCGCCAAGAACGGCGGTACGGACCTGCAGAAGCGCATCGACGCCTTCGACCCGACCGCCTGGGACGACCCGGCCGTCCTCAAGGGCATCTCGGCCATCTACGAGATCGTCGACAAGGGCTTCCTGCTTCCCGGCACCAACGGTCTGACCCACATCGAGTCGCAGACCAAGTGGAACCAGTACAAGGCCGCGTTCATCCCCTGCGGTTCCTGGCTGGAGAACGAGCAGCTCAAGGCCACCCCGAGCGACTTCGACATGAAGTTCATGCCGATGCCCTCGCTCGACGGCGACAAGCTGCCGTTCGACGCGATCCGCGCCGGTGCCGGCGAGCCCTTCATCGTCCCGGCCAAGGCCAAGAACCAGGCCGGCGGCATGGAGTTCCTGCGCATGATGCTGACGAAGGAGGGCTCCGGCAAGTTCGCCGCCGCGGCCAACTCCCTCACCGTCCTGAAGGACGGCGTGGGCTCCGACGTCCAGCTGCGTCCGGGCACCGCGTCCACGGTGACCGCGCTGTCCGCCGCGGGCACCAACACCTTCAACTACAACTACCCGAACACCAACAGCCAGTTCGACACGGACCTGCAGAACCTCAGCGCCGAGCTGATGGCCAAGCGCCTGAAGCCGGCCGAGTGGGTCGCCAAGGCCAAGCAGCTCGCCACCAAGGCCAAGAGCAGCTGATTCGCCGACAGCGTGCGTGAGGCGGGGGCCGGAGATCTGCCGGCCCCCGCTCCGGCACAGCCTCCCGACCAGGAGCAGGATCCATGCAGCAACGCAAATACCCCTTCATCGTGGGGTTCCTCATCGTTCCGCTCGTCCTCTACATCACGTTCGTGATCTGGCCGTACATCCAGACGATCGGCTATTCGCTCACGGACTGGAAGGGCGAGTCGCAGACCTTCAAGTTCATCGGCTTCCAGAACTACAGCGACCTGTTCCACGACAGCGTGTTCAAGACCGCGTTGTGGCACAACATCCTGCTCCTGATCTTCCTGCCGGTCATCACCATTCTGCTCGCCCTGTTCTTCGCCTTCATGGTGAACGTCGGCGGGCGTTCCGTGGCCGGCGGTGTCCAGGGTGTGCGGGGCGCCTCGATCTACAAGGTCGTCTACTTCTTCCCGCAGGTTCTCTCGGTCGCCATTCTCATCGTGCTGTTCGGCGCGGTGTACCGCAGTGACGGCGCGGGTCTGCTCAACGGCGTGCTGGTGAAGCTGCACCTGGAGGACGCCAACAACCCGATCGAGTGGCTGAACGACCCCAACCTGGTGCTGTGGTGCCTGCTCGGCGTCCAGGTCTGGGCCGGCGTCGGCTTCTACCTGGTGCTGTTCTCGGCCGCCATGCAGTCCATCCCCAAGGACATCTACGAGGCGGCGCTGCTGGACGGCGCCGGGCGCTCGCAGACCTTCTTCAAGGTCACGCTCCCGCTGCTGTGGGACACGGTGCAGACATCGTGGGTGTACATCTCGATCTTCGCCATGGACTTCTTCGCACTGGTCTCCGGTCTGACACAGGGAACCTACGGCGGTGGCCCCGACCACCACAGCGAGGTCATGTCGACCTACCTGATGCGTAACTTCCTGTACTTCGGTAAGAGCGGCTACGCCTGCGCGCAGGGCGTCATGATCATGCTGCTGACGTTGGTCGTGTCCGTGATCACGCTGCGGGCCTCCCGCCGTGAACGCATCGAGTTCTGAGCGGGGAAGCACCATGACCTCACCCATCACCGAGTCGCAGGCCGGTCTGATCAACCAGGCCCCCGCCGCGAAGGGGCTCCGCAAGGGACAGAAGGCGACGGACGACGGCAGCTACGACGGCGCCGGCGGCCGGGTCCTGAACGTCTTCTCGCACGGCTTCCTGATCCTCTGGGCGATCCTGATCATCCTGCCGCTGCTGTGGATCATCCTCGGCGCGTTCAAGAACAATGCGGAGATCGGGTCCAGCGCCTGGTCCTGGCCGTCGCACTGGAGCTTCGGCTCGTTCGGCCGCGCCTGGGACAAGGGCATCGGGAAGTTCTTCCTGAACACCGTGATCGTGATGATCTTCTCGGTGCCGCTGACCATGCTCTTCGGCTCCATGGTCGCCTACGTGCTGGCGCGGTACACCTTCCCCGGCAACAGGTTCTTCTACTTCCTGTTCGTCGGCGGCGCGATGTTCCCCTACTTCCTCGCGCTGGTGCCGCTGTTCTTCATGGTCAAGAACCTCGGCATGCTGAACACGTACCAGGGCCTGATCCTGGTGTACATCGCGTACTCGCTGCCGTTCACCACCTTCTTCATGCACTCGTTCTTCAAGACGCTGCCCACGGCGGTGCACGAGGCGGCGGTGCTGGACGGGGCCTCGCACACCAGGACCTTCTTCCAGGTCATGATGCCGATGGCCAAGCCGGGCCTGCTGAGCGTCGGCATCTTCAACGTGCTCGGCCAGTGGAACCAGTACATCCTGCCGGTGACCCTGATGCAGCCGCAGTCCAGCACCGACCCGGACCGGTCGATGCTGGCCCAGGGCCTGGTGAACCTCTCGCTCCAGCAGGGCTACGCCGGCGACTACCCGGCGCTGTTCGCCGGTATGGTCGTCGCCATGCTGCCGGTGCTGGTGGTGTACCTGTCCTTCCAGCGCCAGGTCCAGGCGGGTCTCACCGCGGGCACCCTGAAGTAGTACGGGTCCGGCGAGTCCGGACGAATCGGGCGCGTCACGACGAGCGGCTCCGCGACCCCGCGGAGCCGCTCGTCGGCGTTTCCCGGCGGGGAAAACCGATAACGGTGTGGTTCTGCCCCTTGACGGGACATCACACCAAACACTCAACTTAGAGTTCACATGTTGTAGACGACGGGGTCTCGCGGGTGTGGCGACATCGACACCGGCCCGGGTCCCGTCCCGTGCGGGCAGACGGAGCTGTCTCCGCCTGCCGGGCAGGAGTGGATGTCGTGGAGACTCCGGGATCGCAGTCGTCGCTGCACCGGGCCAACCTGGAGCGCGTGGTGCGGGCCGTCCGGCTCGCCGGATCGCTGACCCAGGCCGAGATCGCGCGGAGCACGGGGCTGTCGGCGGCGACGGTGTCCAACATCGTCCGCGAGCTGCGCGACAACGGAACGGTGCAGGTCACGCCGACCTCCTCGGGCGGTCGGCGGGCCCGCAGCGTGGCGCTGTCCGGGGACGCGGGGATCGTCGTCGGAGTCGACTTCGGGCACTCGCACCTGCGGGTGGCGGTCGGCAACCTGGCGCACCAGGTGCTGGCCGAGCAGTCCGAGCCGATCGACGTGGACGCCTCCGCGTCCACGGGCTTCGACCGGGCCGAGCAACTGGTGGGCCGGCTGGTGGAGTCCACCGGGATCGGCCCGGAGAAGGTGCTGGGCGTCGGCCTCGGCGTGCCGGGCCCGATCGACGTGGAGACCGGCGCGCTGGGCTCGACCGCGATCCTGCCCGGCTGGATCGGCGTCAACCCCCGTCAGGAGATGTCCGACCGGCTCGGCGTGCCCGTGCAGGTGGACAACGACGCCAACCTGGGCGCCCTCGGCGAGCTCGTGTGGGGCGGCGGGCGCGGCGTGAAGGACCTGGCCTACATCAAGGTCGCCAGCGGCGTCGGCGCCGGCCTGGTGATCGACGGCCGGATCTACCGCGGGCCCGGCGGCACGGCCGGGGAGATCGGCCACATCACGCTCGACGAGTCGGGACCGGTGTGCCGCTGCGGCAACCGCGGCTGCCTGGAGACGTTCACCGCCGCCCGCTACGTGCTGGAGCTGCTGCGCGGCAGCCACGGCGAGGGGCTCACGATCCCGCGCATCGTGCAGCTGGGCCGCGAGGGCGACCCCGGCTGCCGCCGGGTCATCGGCGACGTGGGGCGGCACATAGGCATGGGCGTGGCCAGTCTCTGCAACCTCCTGAACCCCAGCAGGATCGTGCTGGGCGGCGACCTCGCGGAGGCCGGCGAGCTGGTCCTGGGCCCGATCAGGGAGTCCGTGTCCCGCTACGCCATCCCCAGCGCCGCCCAACGGCTGTCCGTGGTACCCGGATCGCTCGGTGCCAGGGCCGAAGTTCTGGGGGCACTTGCCCTGGTTTTGAGTGAAATGGGCGATTCGACCCTTCTGGACGGCAACACTCCGGTTGATACCCCCGCCTTCTCGGCATAACGGAGCGTTCACACAGCTAACGAAACGGGTCGTTGCCATCTCGTTAAGTGTTTACTTCTTGACGACATGGCGTCAGCCGGAGTTGACTCACGAGCACCTCGGCCGCGGTGTTGCGGCCCTGTCAGGGAGGCAACCTCACATGAACGCAATGACGCGTCGTCTCGCTGTCGGAACGGTCGCCGTTTCGATCGCGCTCACCATGGCCGCGTGTGGCAAGGCCGGTGACAAGAAGTCCGATGGCGGCAACGCGAGCAGCAGCGCGGGTGGCAAGTCCATCGGCCTGCTCCTCCCGGAGAACGCCACGACGCGGTACGAGAAGTTCGACAAGCCGCTGATCGAGGCCAAGATCAAGTCCCTGTGCTCCGACTGCACCGTCGAGTACGCGAACGCCGGCGCCGACCCGCAGAAGCAGGCGCAGCAGGTCCAGACCATGATCACCAAGGGCGTCAAGGTCCTGATCGTGGACCCGCAGGACTCGGCGGCCATCAAGAGCTCCATCCAGTCCGCGGTCGACAAGGGCATCAAGGTCGTCGCGTACGACCGCCTCGCCCAGGGCCCGATCTCGGCCTACGTCTCCTACGACAACGAGAAGATCGGCGAGCTCCAGGGCCAGTCCCTGCTGGACGCCATGGGCTCGGCCGCCACGCCGCAGGCTAACGTTGTCATGATCGACGGCGACCCGGCCGACCCGAACGCCGCCATGTTCAAGGCCGGCGCCCACAAGGTCCTCGACGGCAAGGTGAAGATCGCCTACGAGCAGAGCGGTCTGTGGAAGGACACGGTCGCCGCCCAGAAGATGACCGCGGCGGTCACCCAGCTCGGCAAGGGCAACATCAAGGGCGTCTACGCGGCGAACGACGGCATGGCCGGCGGTGTCGCCACCGTCCTCAAGGGCAACGGCATGAACGTTCCGCTGACCGGTCAGGACGCCGAACTCGCGGGCCTGCAGCGGATCCTGGCCGGCACTCAGACGGCCACGATCTACAAGCCGTACGCCCCCGAGGCGAACGCCACCGCCGAGATCGCGGTGGACCTGCTGGAGGGCAAGGACTTCAAGTCCGTCGCCACCACGACCGCGACCAGCGCTTCCGGCGAGACGGTCCCGGCCCTGCTGATCGGCGCCACCCCGGTCAACAAGGCGAACATCAAGGACACCGTGATCAAGGACGGTCTGTACACCACCGCCCAGCTCTGCTCCGCCGAGTTCGCCGCGGCCTGCAAGGCTGCCGGCATCCAGTAACACCAGGACGGCGGCCCCGCCGGGACCCGGAACACCGGGAACCGGCGTGCGGCCGCCCTCCGCCGCAGAGCCTGTCCGGCGCCCCGCCCCACCAATCCACCCCGCTGCCGGGGCGGGGCGCCGGACGGAGACCTGTGTACGCGTAGACGTTTCGGCAGTACCTGTAGTTCTGTAGTCCTGTGCTTCGTGCACTCCCTCCGCGGCTGTTCCAGCACGCGGCATCCCCGCCGGTCAGGCGGCGAAGGAGATGGTTCACGTGTCCGCTACGCCCGTGCTGGCGTTGCGCGGAGTCTCCAAGCGATTCGGTGCGGTCCAGGCCCTCACCGATGTCGAACTGGAGGTCCACGCCGGAGAAGTTGTCGCCCTGGTCGGCGACAACGGTGCCGGTAAGTCCACACTGGTCAAGACGATCGCCGGGGTCCACCCGATCGACGAGGGTGTCATCGAGTGGGAGGGCAACGCGGTCAGCATCAACCGGCCGCAGGACGCCCAGCAGCTCGGTGTGGCCACCGTCTACCAGGACCTCGCCCTGTGCGACAACCTCGACGTGGTCGGAAACCTTTACCTCGGACGCGAGTTGCTGCGGCTCGGCAGCCTCGACGAGGTCACCATGGAGCAGCGCGCCCGCGAGCTGCTGAACACGCTGTCGATCCGCATCCCGAGCGTCCGGATCCCGATCGCCAGCCTCTCCGGCGGCCAGCGCCAGGTCGTCGCGATCGCCCGCGCGCTGATCGGCGACCCCAAGGTCGTCATCCTCGACGAGCCCACCGCCGCCCTCGGCGTCGAGCAGACCGCCCAGGTCCTCGACCTGGTGGAGCGGCTCCGCGAGCGCGGTCTGGGCGTCATCCTGATCAGCCACAACATGGCCGACGTCACCGCCGTCGCGGACACCGTCCACGTGCTGCGCCTCGGTCGCAACAACGGTTCCTTCCCGGTGAAGGAGACCTCGAACGAACAGATCATCGCCGCGATCACCGGTGCCACGGACAACGCGGTGACCCGTCGGCAGGCGCGCAACGCGGAGGCGGCCAAGTGAGCAGCGACAAGACCACCCTGGACAAGGGCATCCCGGCGGACGAGGTCCCGCCGCCGGCGGTCGCGGCCATCGACCCCCGGCTGCTGGTCCGCGAAGAGGGCTTCAAGGGCTACATCACCGAGTTCAAGCGCAAGCTCAAGGGCGGCGAGCTGGGGTCCCTCCCGGTCATCGTCGCGCTGATCGTCATCTGGGTGATCTTCCAGAGTCAGAGCAGCAAGTTCCTGACGTCGGGAAACGTCCTCCACATCACGTACTTCCTGTCCGGTACGGGCATGCTGGCCATCGGCCTGGTCTTCGTCCTGCTGCTGGGTGAGATCGACCTGTCGGTCGCGTCGGTCAGCGGCCTGGCCTCGGCGCTGTTCGCGGTGTTCACCGCCACACACGGGGTGAACGTGTGGCTCGCGCTGCTGCTCACGGTCGCGATCGGCGCCGGTATCGGCGTCTTCCAGGGATTCTTCTTCGCGAAGATCGGCGTACCAGCATTCGTCGTCACCCTGGCCGGCTTCCTCGGCTGGAACGGTCTGATGCTGTGGGTGCTGGGTGACACCGGTTCGCTGCAGATCGCCGACAAGGGCCCGATCCACCTGCTCGGGCAGAACTCGTACTTCATGAACCAGGACATCGCGGGCGCGTACGTCCTGGCCACCGTCGGTGTCGCCGCGCTGCTGCTCGGCTCGCTGGTCGAGCAGGGCCGCCGCCGCAAGGCGGGCGTGCCGTTCCGGACCACCGGCGAGATCCTGCTCCGCACCGTGCTGCTGGCGGTCGTGGCCTACGGCATGGCGATCGTCCTCAACAACGCCGGCGGTGTGCCCAACGCGCTGGTGTTCTTCCTGGTCGCGCTGATCATCTGCGACTTCGTGCTGCGCCGCACCACCTTCGGCCGCAAGGTCTTCGCGCTCGGCGGCAGCGTCGAGGCGTCCCGCCGTGCCGGTATCAACGTGGGCGTCGTCCGCATGGCGGTCTTCGGCATCTCCGGTGGCTTCGCGGCGATCGGCGGCCTGTTCCTGGCCGGCCAGACCCAGGCGGCCACCCTGCAGGGTGGCGGCGGCAACCTGCTGATGCTGGCCATCGCCGCTGCGGTCATCGGCGGCACCAGCCTCTTCGGCGGCCGCGGCAACGTCTGGTCCGCCCTGCTGGGCATGCTCGTCATCCAGTCCATCCAGACCGGACTCGACCTGCTCAACATGAACCAGTCGATCCAGTACATGATCACCGGCGCCGTCCTGCTCGCCGCCGTCATCGTCGACTCGGTCTCGCGGCGCACCCAGAAGTCGTCCGGGCGCGCGTAACCGCGACACAGATCACTCGAACCGCCGGGCGGACCTGGACCCTCCAGGACCGTCCGGCGGTTTCGTGCGGTCTAGACTCGTCGGATCGGCCCGACCGGCCGGTAGGAAAAAGCGCGGTGACCCCCACCGCCGCACAGCAGGCGACAGGCAAGCCCCAGGCAGAGCCAAGGCAAGAGGAGGCACGGGTGGCAGTGCTGACCCGTATCAACGGACCCCGCGACCTGGACCCGCTCGGCAGCCAGCAGCTCGAGGAGCTGGCAGCCGAGATCCGTACCTTCCTCGTCGACGCGGTCTCCAAGACCGGTGGGCACCTCGGACCCAACCTCGGTGTGGTGGAGCTGACCATCGCGCTGCACCGGGTCTTCCACTCCCCGCAGGACCGCATCCTCTTCGACACCGGCCACCAGGCATACGTCCACAAGCTGCTGACCGGCCGGCAGGACTTCGCCGGGCTGAAGAGCAAGGGCGGCCTGTCCGGCTACCCGTCGCGGGCCGAGTCCGAGCACGACGTCATCGAGAACAGCCACGCGTCCACCGTGCTGGGCTGGGCCGACGGCCTGGCCAAGGCCAACGAGCTGCTGGGCCGCGACGACCACGTCGTGGCGGTCATCGGCGACGGCGCGCTGACCGGCGGCATGGCCTGGGAGGCGCTGAACAACATCGCCGCCGCCAAGGACCGCCCGCTGGTCATCGTCGTCAACGACAACGAGTGGTCCTACTCGCCGACCATCGGCGGCCTCGCCAACCACCTGGCGACCCTGCGCACCACCGACGGCTACGAGCAGTTCCTGGCCCGCACCAAGGAGCTGCTGGAGCGCACCCCGCTCATCGGCCGCCCGCTCTACGAGACCCTGCACGGCGCCAAGAAGGGCCTGAAGGACTTCATCACCCCGCAGGGCATGTTCGAGGACCTGGGCCTGAAGTACGTCGGCCCGATCGACGGCCACGACATCGAGGCCGTCGAGTCGGCGCTCCAGCGCGCCAAGCGCTTCCGGGGCCCGGTCATCGTGCACTGCATCACCGAGAAGGGCCGCGGCTACACCCCGGCCGAGCGCGACGAGATCGACCGCTTCCACGGCATCGCCCCCATCCACCCCGACACCGGCCTGCCCATCGCGGCCGCCGGCGCGGACTGGACCTCGGTCTTCGGCGACGAGATGCTCGAACTCGGCCGGGAACGCGAGGACATCGTCGCCATCACCGCGGCGATGCTGCACCCGGTCGGCCTGACCAAGTTCGCCAAGGAGTTCCCCGAGCGGGTCTACGACGTCGGCATCGCCGAGCAGCACGCCGCCGTGTCGGCCGCCGGCCTGGCCACCGGCGGGCTGCACCCGGTCGTCGCGGTCTACGCGACGTTCCTCAACCGGGCCTTCGACCAGGTGCTGATGGACGTGGCGCTGCACAAGTGCGGGGTCACCTTCGTGCTGGACCGGGCCGGCGTCACGGGCAGCGACGGCGCCTCGCACAACGGCATGTGGGACATGTCCATCCTCCAGGTCGTCCCCGGCCTGCGGATCGCCGCGCCGCGCGATGCCGACCAGGTGCGCGCCCAGCTGCGCGAGGCCGTCGCGGTCGAGGACGCCCCTACCGTCGTCCGCTACTCCAAGGGCGCGGTCGGCCCCGCGGTCGCGGCCGTCGGCCGGATCGGCGGCATGGACCTGCTGCGCGTCCCGGCCCCCGGCACCGAGCGGCCCGACGTGCTGCTGGTGTCGGTCGGCGCGCTCGCGCCGATGTGCCTGGAGATCGCCTCGCTGCTGGACGCCCAGGGCATCACCGCCACCGTCGTCGACCCGCGCTGGGTCAAGCCGGTCGACGAGGCGCTGCCCGGGCTCGCCGCCCAGCACCGCGTCGTGGTCACCGTCGAGGACAACGGCCGGGTCGGCGGCGTCGGCGCGGCCGTCGCGCAGGCGCTGCGCGACGCCGAGGTGGACGTGCCGCTGCGCGACTTCGGCATCCCGCAGCAGTTCCTCTCCCACGGCTCCCGCAAGGACGTCATGGCCGAGATCGGGCTCACCGCGCCGGCCGTCGCCCGCCAGGTGACCGGGCTCGTCGCCACCATCGACGGCCGCTTCGCCGACGAGGCCGACACCTCCGAGGCCACCCCGGAGATCGCCCGCGACTGATCCGCGGGCCCCGCCGGGCATCCGGCCTCCTTCCGCCTCCGGACAGGGGGGTTCACCCGCAGGGGTGGACCCCCCTCTGCCATGGGACTACGTGTAGGCGCGCCTGTTCGGGTGAGACGGCCCTCCGCAGTGGAGTGTCGACTGCCGGCCCTGCACCGGGCCGGGCAGACCACCTGGAGGTGCCCCATGGGCCTGGACATCGGCTCCCGCAACGACGGCGGCCCCGCGCCGCACCGGCCGGCGCGCGGAGTCTTCCGCACCAAGACCGTCGAGCAGTCCCTCGCGGACACCGAGGAGCCCGGCCACGGGTTGCGGAAGGAGCTGTCCGCGCTCGACCTGGTCGTCTACGGGGTCGGCGTCATCGTCGGCACCGGCATCTTCGTGGTGACCGGCTCGGTCGCCAAGCAGTACGCCGGACCCGCGGTGTCCCTGGCCTTCGTCGCCGCCGGCGTGGTCTGCGCCCTGGCCGCCCTGTGCTACGCCGAGTTCGCCTCCACCGTCCCGGTCGCCGGCTCCGCCTACACCTTCGGCTACGCCTCGATCGGCGAGCTGCCGGCCTGGATCATCGGCTGGGACCTGATCCTGGAACTGGCCCTCGGCGCGGGCGTGGTCGCCGGCGGCTGGTCCGGCTACGTGCGCAGCCTGCTGTCGCACGCGGGGATCGACGTGCCGGCCGCGCTCAGCCACCAGAACGGCGGGTACGGGTTCGACGTGCTGGCCGCCGCACTCGTCCTGGTGCTCACCGGCATCGTGATGATGGGCATGAAACTGTCGGCCCGGATCACCGGCCTCGTGGTGGCGACGAAGATCACCGTGGTGCTGATCGTCATCTTCGCCGGGCTCTTCTACATCACCGGCAGCAACTACAAGCCGTTCCTGCCGCCGTCCCAGCCCAACACCGGCACCGGATCCACCCTGCACGCCCCGCTGGTGCAGGTGATGTTCGGCTTCACCCCGTCGTCGTTCGGCGTCATGGGCATCTTCTCGGCCGCCGCGGTGGTCTTCTTCGCCTTCATCGGCTTCGACATCGTGGCCACCGCCGCCGAGGAGACCCGCCACCCGCAGCGGGACGTGCCGCGCGGCATTCTCGGCTCGCTGGTGGTGTGCACCGTCCTGTACGTGGCGGTCTCGCTGGTCGTCACCGGTATGCAGAAGTACTCAGACCTGGACACCAGCGCCCCGCTGGCCAGCGCGTTCAAGGCGGTCGGCGCGCCCTTCTGGTCCGGCCTGATCAGCTTCGGCGCGGCGGTCGGCCTGACGTCGGTGGTGATGATCCTGCTGCTCGGCCAGACCCGGGTGTTCTTCGCGATGAGCCGGGACGGGCTGCTGCCGCGGGCCTTCTCCCAGGTGCACCCGAAATACGGCACGCCGTACCGGACCACGGTGCTGCTGGGCGTGGTGGTGGCGCTGATCGCCGGCTTCTTCACCGTGGATGAGCTGGAGCAGATGGTGAACATCGGCACCCTGTTCGCGTTCGTGGTCGTCGCCGTCGGCGTGATCGTGCTCCGCCGCACCCGTCCCGACCTGCACCGCGCCTTCCGCGCCCCCTGGGTGCCGGTGCTGCCCGTGCTGTCGGTGTGCGCCTCGCTGTGGCTGATGATCAACCTGAGCGTGGAGACCTGGCTGCGGTTCGCCGGCTGGATGGCGGTCGGCTGCGCCGTCTACTTCGGCTACGGCCGCTCGCACAGCCGGCTGGCCCGCGGCCGGGACGGCGCCCCGGCGCGCTGACGGCCGGGGCCGGCCCGGCGCATACGGGGCGAACGGGGCGCGGGCGGGCGGGGGGAGCGGGGCCGTGGCCGGCTGGGGGCACCCGGAATTCGGGCCCTGGCGCGAGCGGTGGTAGAAATGCGCGAGGAGCCGTGCGGGATGATCGAGGTGGCGTAGTCATGACGGAGTCCAAGGGACCCGAGGCCGGGGACGCGGCCGTTCCCGGCAAGAAGAAGCGGAAGAGCCCGCTGGACCGGGTGCGTCCCTACGCGATGTCCGTCGTGGTGATGGCGGTCGTCTTCGGCATCTCCGCCGTGATCGGCGCCCATGTCCGTGCAGGCAAGGACGACAAGGTCAAGGAGCCCAGCGGCGCCGCGGGCCCCGCGGTGGTCCCGACCGGCCCCGCGGCCCCCACCCCGAGCACCACCGACACCCCCTCGGGCCCGAAGTTCGACGTGCCGGTGCGCCCCAGCATCCCGGTGACCGTCACCGTCTTCGAGGACCTGCGCAGCCCGGAGTCCAAGGCGTTCCACGACCAGTACGGGCCGGTGCTGACCAGCCTGCTCACCACCGGCCAGGTGCAGATCCACTACCGGCTGGTGACGGGGTCCGACGCGAAGTACGGCGGCGACGGCTCGGCGAAGGCCGCCGCGGCGGCGGGCTGCGCCCAGGACCAGAGCCGGTTCACCGCGTTCGTGGACGAGGTGTTCAAGCACCAGCCGGACCCGAAGACCGACGCGCTGGCCAGCGAGAAGGAGCTGCGGTCGCTGGCGAAGGGCGCCCACAAGATCAAGATGCCCACGTTCCTGCCGTGCATCGAGCAGGGCGACCACCTGGGCTGGGTGAAGAAGTCGCAGACCGACTTCGCCGCCGCCGGTCTCGGCGACGTGCCGGTCGTGGAGATCAACAACGTGCCGGTCAAGGACGTCCAGGGCAGCCTGACGCCGCAGAAGCTGCGCTCGATGGTGATGGCCGAGGCCAAGCGCGTGATCAAGGTGCAGGCGACCCCGTCGCCGACGAACACGATGCTGGGCTGAGCCGCCCGCCCCACTGCCGGTGGCCGCACCTCCGGCCGCCCCGAGTCCCCCCGGCAGCCGCCGCAGCCGTATCCCGGCCGCGGCGGCTGCCGGCCGTTGCGGGGCGGGCACGCGTCCCCGCCGAGTCAGGAGGGCGCGCGGGTGAGCAGAGTGTGGCCGAACGGCGTGATGGCGTGGATCACCGTGTTGCCGTGCCGGGTG
>Ga0123353_10002409_pt1 | contig 23231 bp, 17 predicted proteins | sample TergutLab28metaG_3_FD_92763 | JGI IMG/M metagenome (GOLD analysis project Ga0123353, IMG submission 92763) | Labiotermes labralis P3 segment gut microbial communities from Petit-Saut dam, French Guiana - Lab288 P3 | ecosystem: Host-associated > Arthropoda: Insects > Digestive system > Gut ... | reverse complement strand
TTTTTGCTTCGAATTCCAACCCAACCGTAAAATAAATATGATAAATACAGATAGAAATTGATTTACGTATCTGAATAAAGTATGGTTTTCATTGCGCCTATCTTAGGACAGTTACAGTCACTAAATACAGTTTTGTGTGTATTTTCTGTATCTAATCTTTCGAAGGTGGACTGCAAATGTAGAAAAGAGGACAAAATCTTATTTACTCCACTGCATTGAATTTCGCACATCTCTTAATTCCCCAGTGGAATTAGTGGAAAAATCTGTACCGCACGTTACGACAGTCAGTCAAAAAATGTAGAAAGTAGGGTACAAATTCTTCCACGTCCTAAAGTGTGACTCACTAACACGCTTGCATGAAGCTCTCGCATGGTAGACAACTTCCGATATGTAACTATTAAACCGAATTTAATTAATTTCAGGCAACCGGTTTAGCGTCTGATACTAGGTCACAGACAGATGGACAGACGGACATACTCCCTACAAATGGCATTCTTGTCTTTCCTCATAAAGAACGCTTAATAATGTATAATTACATGAAAATTGAACAGTAGGCCTAAAGACCCTCTTGACAGCTACATTTGTGTAGGTTTATATCATCTATGACTACCTTCATTTATCCCGGTGATTGAGAAGCTGATAGCCGCACAGTTGACTAAGAAATTCTCTGCCTGTTACGGAGCCCAAAGGTTCCTTCCCGTTTTATCTGTCCTGAGTCACATGAATGTAATCCACTCCACATAGACTGTTTCCCAAATATTACGTTAATGTTAACCCATACGGTCATAGTAATCTCAAGTGTATAGGGTTCTTGGCCAGCTGTCGTAAAAACAGTAAAATTGTTTCGATTGCCATAAAGAGCAGGGATTACTTTGAGTAAGTGACGATCATCTTCTCAAGTGTAACGCTGCTCCAGGGAGTTACTTGCGGTTTCCGGAGTCTAAAAAAAAGGAGCCACATCTAGTATTTAGATGAACCTGCTGTCTAGCCGTTAAGAGTGTTGGTAGTTTTCAGTAAGTAAGAATCAGAATTGTCTTTGTTACAATCTCCGGTCACCTCCTCATTTACATGAAACACTCATGTTCTCTAAATTTTTCAACTTGCAGTCCGCACAGCCAGGGGCGTAGCTTGGGAGAGGGCGAGTAGTGCGGCCGTCCGGAACGGCAGAGTCCAAGGGTAGGCAAATGGGCGGAAAAATGAACATTTTAATTGGACACTTTCATTTTCTGTGGTCAAAATATTTCATAACATTCAGCTATATACAAGGAGATTGAAAAATAACCGTGATTTTAAGGTCAATAATGTCTTTAGGGACTGTGATTACTTGCCCCCCCCCCAAAAAAAAAATATCTACACCACTGCTTACAGCTACTAGCGGGCTTGCAGTGTCTTCGGAAATAATATTACGTTTTGTAAGCACCTTGTCAGCGAATGCTTCCTGTCAGAGCGACGTGGTGAAAATTTAATGAATAAAACATATCAGGGAGAAAAGTATCGCTTTTACAGAATACGGACTGTAGGACAAAATAAAGTAGTAACTGATGTTGCAGCTTTCTGAGTTATGACATGTTTAGCCTGCTAGTTGTGTATTGGTGCTTCCGACAAGAAAACTGCTACCATCTTCAGGACTGGCAGATTTCTCCGAAACCTTGTCGCCTAGACCCATATCTTCCAAACATGAAGTGGTCATGTCCCAGAGGAATCTAATTTAAATTTTCAGAGCTACGAGAAAATAAAATTTATGTTATTATTAATTTATGTGTACCAAATAAATCAACTGTACCAGTTTCATCGTTTCCAGTGCGCTAGTGTTGCCTGCCTTCAGTTGTTCGCTGTTCTCTTTTGGTTCTTCCGTGTCACCTGTCTGGATTCTAGCGTCCGACGGAAGTTGCGATGTCAACAAATGCCCTGCAGCTGCCTGTTATTCAGTGATATTTTAAGAAAGAATATTTTCATTTAACTCTCTTTTATCCAACGTTTTAATTTCATATAACCTAGAATTGAATGTACGATCATACCTGAAAGGTCTAAGTAACCAGTGCAACTCTTTGTTCCTGCTCGGATCTAGTGAGTAAACGAAAGATAAGTTCTTATATTTATTTAAATACTGACAGTAGTCCGACCAGGCATCATCAGATTTCAGGATGGAGAAGATGTAGAACAACAGCCGTCTACTGTTCGAGAAAAGATCAAGGCATTTTTTTATGGGCTTCAAGAAAACCGAAAAAGAAACTCGGGCAGGATAGCCTATGTCCCAGCCGGAAGAGGAACCGGGCTGCTCCCGAATGCAAGTGCAGAGTGTCACCACTGTACTAATCCGTTAGGATGCTAACAATGGATATGAAATTTATTCCGCAATCCTTCTAACATGCACGGCAGTCGCGGCTGCCAACTCGATGTGCAAGTATTAAGGCTGGCGTTTAGAATACCCGTTCGCACTAGCTCTTCTGTACAACATTAGAAAGACCTTTTTAGTATGAATATTTTCCTCCTTCAAGTTCTACATTTTAGCTAGCGTTAGGGACGTTAACACTCGCATCGCTCTTCACTCAGAATGTTTCGCGTGACAGCAGGCGGCACAGCGCTCTTCTCTATTCCACTCTGCCGTGAGTCGGGATCCACTCGCTTTAGTCCAGTGTATTGCAGTTGATATTAGGTTCGTTACTCACGATATTTAAATATGCTAGAAACGGTTTAATACGGTTCGCAGACAGGCTCCATTCAGCAGAGGCAAGTGGTTCATTGCACGAGTAAGTTCTGTAAATTTTATCGTTTAACGTGTACCAGAAATATAAATGGCATGGGTTCAGATCTGTCGAATATGGCGGCCATAAGTCCCTGCTTATTTGTCTGTCACTAAACAAATTCTGTAAAAAATGCTTTGAATGTCATTAAAATCACAACAAAACAGTGCAAGTTGGGTCAAAATATGTGCAATATAGCTGTGTGCAGATAATCCTACCTCGGTAGCTGCGTTCACAGCAAACTACATAAACGGCCTACCAAACAACATGTAACGGTACTTGGTGGATTAAAATGGAAAACCTCTTAGCAGGCGATATCAAGTATCCACTGAATTGAAAAGCGGTTTCATCACTAAACAGAGGAGTGCAGGGTATATTTACCCATCACGCACTCGAGGAAGTTACCAGTTAACAAAATTTAGTCTTGCGTAACCATTGTTATTTATATGGATGCAGTATTCAGGCGTTTTCTGGATTTTCTCATATTATCGACAATGGAACATGCTGGCCGAAAGTTTGCTATGTATGTGTTAAGTTTTTGTCGAACTGCACATTCTCTCGCATGTGCATCCTGCGTATACATATGCGCATAGCAACAAGCAGCACCATTGCTAGCGGTATGTGTGTCGTGTATGTGTGTGCGTGTGTCTGTATCGGTGAGGTTGTGTCGACGGGAAATGACAAGCGATAGTTGTCAGGTAAAATAATGACCCTTTATAAGCTATGGTATGACATGCAAAGGAATCATAGTCGGGGGGCGAAGAACAGGTATTTCTGTGTGTTCCAAGTAATTAGGAACCTGAGGTCACTTCACTTACCTGAGGTAAGATGTAGCAATAGTCTTCATATCGATTTACCGTTACGATCCTGCGACGTTTAGATTTATGTTCCGTCTGGTCAGGGCATTTCTCCTTAGGAAGGACATTTTTACTCGTAGAGCGCCGGCGACATCGCTGTTCGCGGTACTCAGTTAGAATCTTGTGCACAGTACTTTCGTCACCAGCGTAACGCGCTTGAAGCATGGTCAGCATCTGGGAATGCTGCGTGTCAGAAAAACATGAATGGTGCAAAGTAAGTTGATAGTTGCTCAGAGTTCACGAAATTCTCCACCTTTTCTGGAACCCGAAGATTTAATAGCGTTTTCGCACCAGACCTCCTTGCACCCTATTCTGAGGCGACTTCTACTTCTTTAAGGTGCACCGGAATTATTTTAGTCGTCCGTGAGCACGACACGTGTCACGGAAGCATTATTATATACTGAGTTTTCACCTGCTAAAAACCTAGTCTCTTTCTCCGCTGCAGCTAAACTTACCTCTTTCCACAGAAGACTTCCGATTGCTAAGCAGGCCTCGAACATGCTAAAATATTTCTTGGCACGCGACGGAGTACACGCATTCAAATATCTGCAGTTTCTCTTTGAACAGTGTCCTGCATTCCTTGCAAATAATGTGGATTGTGCCCAACGACCAAAGATCGAGTGGAGTAACAGGCCTACGTTTATGGAGATTTACGGTACCGTAATTCCGTAAGTTATTAACCGTTAGCCTAACGCCTCTTCTAATGCAGTCACTGAGAATCCGCTGTATGGGCTTTGGCATTATCCCACGTGAAATAACTACTCAGTCTCCAGTTAATTCCCTGCATACATATTTCAGAATTAGCTAAACGTAACAGTCGGAAGGTATTCTTTCTTCGAAAAACATGAACACCATAATTTTGGCCATGTCCACTTCACTTGAAAAAAATTTTTACCGTACATCTCGGTTGTGGCGGGGGGTGGGGGCAGCTCAGTTTCGGCGAGATGAGGTCTTACCCTCAATGGGAATACTGCATGGAGTTATGGAGGTATCCCAGCGCTAGCATTCACTTCACCAATGCGCTCCCAAAGATATACGTTTCACTGATATTTGGTGATTTATTTCAGGTAAACGGTAATATCATTAAATCAATACACTGTGCTGACAGCCACGGTAGAGCGCGGCAAGTGAAAGCGATCAATTTAGTCGTATATTACGTCACTTAATTTTAAATTCACACGAGAGACTCTTTGATTAACTACTTCGAAATTCACAACGTTCTCTGTACGCCTATGGAATGTGATAAACACCTCGCAATACATTTTGTACTAATATCTCAATTTGGACTATAAATTTTTGATTTGGGAGAGATACAATTTTGTGAGATGCTCAAACAACGCGTCCTTCGGACTCCAGTGTACCAAAAGACTGCCTTGCATCCGAGCCTGCGTACTCGGCCTGCTGTACCTAGAAATCATCCCCCCAGATGCCGAAATACACTCAATGGCCGAAGCGTGAATACTTCCGTCCCCAGTAGGCCGAATTTCACTTGCTAAGTGTTCAAACTAACTGGCCAAACCAAACGGCACGGGAGAACGCTCTAATTTCAGTTCAGGGATCCCAAACTGGCAATAAACGAATATCTTGGGGTGGGCTACTATATAACTTTCCCTCGGACGAATTGTGACAGCAAGAAGGGTCTAGCTTGGGTGTTGCATATTTGATGGATATTATTGCTGTGTGGTTGATATACTTTTTTTTGGCAGGATTGTGGTATGTACTGTATGTAAGTCATACGCTTATTTCATTCAGCCAAGTCCTCGCCTTTCTGTAACTCATAATATTTTTCTACACTTTTATTTCTTAGTAAACAGACCAGGCTTGGAAGGAAGATAGTTTCCTTCTGTTTCTTTGTTGTTTGTGTGTGGTCGCGCTAAATGTTTACCGCGCGACCAACAATGTGTGGGGCCACGAGTAAAAGAGTAGCTGCCTTCTGCTCCAGTTGCAGTCTGCAGAAGTATCTCGAACGGTGACGAGCAGTTTTGAATGAAACTGGGCGATCAGTGGGTGTTAATGTTAATGAAGGGACTCAAGATCCCGAGACTTGAACTAAATACAGTTCACTTGCAAAAAAATTATTCGCTGTTTATGCACAACAAACTGCAGTACACTTGTCGTGTGGATTATTGCGAGTGTGTGCAGCCTGCCCAACTCCCCGTCTTAACCTGAGTTTCGAACTCCGTCCCTCCTGGAACAACATCCACGATACGTTCCCCACCGGGACCGCGCAGGATACAACATGGGATCTCACAGACGAACACCGTGACATGTCCCTCCGCTCTGAAGCGATATGCCGCCACCTGTCTTCCAGAATAACCTTGTCTCCTCAAATTTCTAAAGCCAAAACTTGTATACATCTACCCCGGTTTGTATGCCAGAATAAACAATTAAATCTTAATCGACATGTTCAGGGTTCGAACCCGAACTCCCGGTTACAAATTCATGATCATTATTCTGTCCGTTTTCTTTCCTACCTTTGCAAAGCGTGTTCATATTTGCTTTTAGTCCAGCACTGGATTAGTCATTTGATAGTTGTGAACTTATTCTTTTTATCGCCACTCCATATGGCAGTGTTCACAAGGGTTCGTGTTACAGTCTTTGGCAACTTCATTTTCATGACGCATAGTTTGCGGCGAAAATAAATACTCTTCTCCCAGCTAAATACACTTCACACGTGCATTGATTGTGAGACCACCTGCGGACAAAGAGAGACAAGAAGGGCTCGTAGGTTGACTCAGGTTAGCACAGCAATTTGTGGATTGTCGTACCAACAGAAAGCGAGAGGCTCGGAAACACAGAAAATCTGCTTCTGTGTCTTTTAATATGGCCTTCCATCTAAGCATAATTCTGCAAAATGATCTTTTACTGTTATATCTCTTCTCTTTCTAATTTTTCGTTTTTTTCTTCTTCGTCTTCATCTTCTTCTTACTGGCAGAACCTGTGATCTGTTACCCTTCGCGTTTCACTTCAGAAACTACAAAACATTCCGATTGTCTGGACGGAAGATCGGTGCAACGTACAGTCATTACCTGCACTGAGCAACTAACATGACAAAAAATGCATACGCGTATCCATTTTCCTTGTGGGATTCGAACCCAGGATATCAGAATTCACTTGCGCCTATTGTGATCGCCTCCTATCAAGTTTTTCGGCTAAACGTTTGTCGGCATTTCTGATTTTCCCAGACCGTCCAGCCTCCCCCTACTTGATTTCATCTCCCTGCCGCACAACACTATTTTTACCAGACTCCCAAGTCTTAAACAGCTCATTACTGTTAAGTACGAGACGGTCATAATGTGCTAGATGATACGACTGACTACTATATTTCGGATAGCACAAAAAGAGGGGCGTCGTGATTCGTAAACTCACGTGACTTTTGGTACTAATTTCAGCGAAATGTGTCCGGAGAGACAAAGCCTGTTTATTTACGAGTATCTATGTATTTATTAACAACGCTGTTAGAAGCTCCGATTGTAAGCGAGTAAAGTCAATACTAACCGAAAAAATCTTAGCAATTCCCGAATGTGATATAAACTCCAGATCATATTATGTGTAATATGATGTGTTTTAATGTAGCCCTTTAGACAGTTGCTAACATGCGCAGCACCTTTTCAAATTTTGCCCACATATGTATTCCGTTTGACTCTCACAGTAAATGTGAATTATTCTGTCAAACATAAATCAGCAGTTCGTCTCTTCAACGGAGAAGACTTTGTTCTCTGTGAGATGTGAATAGAATTTTATATATTATTTATATTAACTTAGAGTTTGAAAGGTGTAAACTGTGTTACCCAGCGGCCGTGGCTTAATCATGGTACTAAAATTGCATTTATCTGGCGAGAAGGAAGAAAAGCATGAATTCGGTTCGCTGGGTTGTTGGCCGAAATTCAAACGTGAACTTCACAAATAAAAATTCTGAATCGTTACCACCTCACCCAATTTGCTCGGTGAAATCCTAAGAATCTCGACCTATTTAACCCTTTGAAACCTCAATTTTTCTAAATAATATTCAGAAATTTAACTCTACCAAAAAAGCAAACAAACTGCGTCTGCATTACACAGCCCAATCGGTTAAGGCTGTTTAGGGAAATAATAATTGTTTATTGACAGAACTATACGAAATGCGAAAATGCACTGTGTGGGAAAATTGCAGATTTTTTTATTGAAGTAAGTGTTACTTATGAAAAATGTATTGCTTGAACATATCAAACAACACTTTTAAAGAAACAGTTTTTCAATCATCGGTGTTTAATTGTATACCTTGGGTAAAATATATGACTGATGAAAACTATTATGTATTGTATTCTTTAAAAGAATACTGGGCTGTGTATAATTTAATGTAAAATAACCAAGGTTCTCATGTAAACTGAGATTTTGTGGCTTGTCATGTTAATGCAATAAGCCCTTCAGATATTTATCGCCGTCATTTAAAGGTTTATCCTTAACACTGGTAAGCTGTACGCTAGGTACTGGGTGGTGAAACAGACACACTTTATCATTCCTTGTAGGTGAATGAAAGTCAATCATAGGAAAAAGGAGTAAAATTTAACACTGAAATGAAAATTCCACACAAAAAAGGTATGCAACGTGACCCCAGAGTCCTAATTCAAGACTGGTAGTCAATCAGTTACTCAACTGTATTACCATTTTATTTGTAACCCAAAGGTTCAATACCGTGCACACAGACGCTTTCCCCAGAGAATATCCTAAGTCAGATAAATCCAGATTTAACGTTCCCAACCTGTTCCTTACGTATGTTTTTACTACCATCCTCCAAAGAAATCTCTTCCGTTCAGAGTATCTAATAAAAATGCATATTCTTCATTTTCAGTGCAGCTACGTGACCCGTCAGTCGCATCCATGGTCTAATCGGCCTGCTTGCGTATGCTTCACAATTCTGTATAAGGGAACACAGCACTGAACAGTTGCCAGTTCTATCGCGTTAGCCTCAGACTGGAGTATTAGTTAAAGAAATTAAGGGAGATTCCAGATTATCAGCATCTGTGGCTGCAGAGTTCGTTTATGTAGCGGTGGGTCTTTCGGTACATATGCATCAAAATTTCGAGGCAACCTGCCCCCTCCCACCCATTTTCTATAGTCTACCCTGAAGGCAGAAACAGTATGCTCCTCCGAAACGTTCGCTCTAACACACTAAAAGACGTCACGCCCTAACGACGTTAAACTTAAAATTAAATTAAGTGTGAAGTTTTAGAAATGTTCACTGTCTCAATATGTTATGAATCCGTTTCGTAATGCTTCATTATAAACAACTCTAATAACCTCGATCATATTCTGCCTCTGCACAGTTTCGCGCAAGAAACTCATTTCGTACGTTAGCTTATAAAGTCCAACCAGCTGATACAGTGCTTTTGTTTATTGCGATAATTATACGAATCAAATAAACACAGTGTCTTGCTAAATCACATGTAAATTTAAAGTGTAAAATGAGTAACCTAACATGAAGACCGAAGCGAACGCTCGGAATTACATGACAAACTTATATTAGTATCATGTAAGCACATAGATAAATATCAGCAGTTTGTTTCTGTTTATGTACTCGTAGTCACTACTTGGTCTGGTATGGAACGACAGTAAAATACGGTAACCGAATTATACCCAATTCAGATACAACAACCGACCATATCAGTTCTTGTTATGGAAGGTTACAAAGCTCCGTGTCGCAGAATGAAACCGACATCATCAGTAATGCTAGCCACTACACAGTACACTGAAACCTTACCTTCAAATTAGCAGGCAAGTTGAAAGTCATGCACATATTTTGGAGCTCCTTGTAAGTCAGATCATGCAACGTTTTGTTTGTATCCGGATTTAATGTCGTTGTTTTGACTGGCGTACACGCAGCCATTGCTGTCCCACTCATGCTGTCTCTGTGGTTAGTACTCCATCAACGGTGGAATCGTATTAGAACTGGTTATGTTCCTCAGCATGTGACAACAGAGTAATCTGTCGGCGCTCCGTGAAACTATTCTATCACGACAGCTTCCTTATCGTCATGATACACAATAATATCACATTACGCTGCTAAATTCTGGTGTTACTGTTGGTTAGAATTCCTACAACAGTTCTTCGTCTACAGGCAAACTGAAAGGCTCATTCATTTTCCGAGGACACGTCTTTATTGAGGAACTTGATGCCACTGGCGCAAAACACTGTACAAATTCCTTACATTGCATAAACTAATTGAATTGTGACCGTTGAAAAGCTTAATGGCTTGGCATCTTAACAATAAAATCAAAGATTCCTTCTCAAGAGGGAACAACGCTAATGATGCATCAACAATGTAATATGTGTTATGAGGGCTGATACATGTAATTAGGGATAGATCTCAGTATCAGTTACAAGATTTCGTTACAGCTGGTTTACTACTTCTTCAGCCTAATGCGCTAATATACTGAGTGAATAACAGTGGAAAGAACAGAACTCGCGTTGATATTGACAAGCTGTTACTTGCTGAGATGGTCAAGAGATATCCTGGTTTTCCCGCAATCCAAATGTTTCATTATCATGAACACAGCAGCCTTCTACCTGACGCGTTTCTGATCCCCATAAATCCTCTCTTTTACCTGATTCTCTGAGATTTATGTTCCAGGGTTCTCATTTGTCAGTAGCATACAAACAATTCTCGATAATTATATTTATCCATGTACACTCAAGCAATTGACGGAGCCCTTAAATAAAAGTATCTTAAGATAAAAAAATTACGTACCGTCAAGCGCTACTGTAGTGTCATGCAGACGATAATCAAAATCTGGTTTTCTCTATACGCGGCTCGGAGGTTGTATAATGAAGCTGTATCAGTTGCCGAAGTTATTTGCACTAGAATTATATGTATGTTTACGTTATCTGGGTTTGAAAAGTTTCGATTGGAAAGAGTCATGGCCTGTTTGAAGGAACTGTTCCATCCTTCGCAACAGAACAAGTTATCTTAGGCAGTGTAGGTGTGGTGTTTTTGCGTAACCGTTTTTCTGTGGAAACATAAGAGTGCATTCTGTGTGTATTGTTGCTGAGTAACGTGTCGGAGTAAAACATACAAATACTGATTGTTATACAACAGTGCATTATGGTGAATTTATGTCACCGCCAACAATGCAAATTATACGTAGAATTTTCGAAATATACAGTTTGGCTAAATAAATCTTAATGACAGATAGATAAGTCGTTGCGCAGTTTCTCAGTTTCTGTAAGCTTTGCCATGAAACATTTCACGAAATCAGACGAAATTAATCTGTTGTGAGGCAATAAATGTTAAGTATTATAAGTGTGTGTCTGAATTTTTGCCCTTCGTTATGCAGCATGTAATGCCCATTTCGTCTATGCACCATTGCATTGTCATGTGTAGCCTGTCTGGCTGTACCATATTTTTCACATTATCTCATAAACGGCACGACTTTCGGGAAAAAAAAGATATGGGCCATAAAACGCGTGTTTTGATTTCTCTACAACTCTTTTCTGATACATTTACATTCTAAGAGAAATCACGAAATATTGTCGTAAATGTACATACGTCAGTTTCCCGTCATTCCTTTCAGATATTAATGGACCTTGCATTTTCTCGACAAATTTTCAAATATCCTCAAATATCTAATTTTTACGAAAATCCCTCTAGTGAGAGCGAAGTTGTTCCATGCTGACCGACGACGGACGGACAGACACACACAGACAGATATAACAAAATTAACAGTCACTTTCCGCAATTTTGCGAACGCGGACAAAAACTGAGGAAAAATAGGAAGCCTACATTGATCTATGAGATTCGACATCGTCATAAAACTACTTCTCTGTGGCGGTGTCAGATCTTATTCAGGTACTCTGTAATTACGTTAAAAGGTAAATCTTTTCTAATCTCGATTTTCGTAAGCAAACAAGGATGTTGCTGCCTTAGGACTTACCAGTTTGGAACAATGGGTTCGAATGCGTTTTAACGGTAGAGCAGGTGGCAAGTGGCTAATGCACGTGTTCGGGAGAGTTTATTATTTCTGTGGAAGGGAGAGAAGGGTGAATCCTTGATAAGAAAAGAACGAAAATAGTGGTTTGTTAAAACGCGAAGACCTCTCGGATACGAATCATTGCCATTTCCAATCACAGTGCGCGGTCATAGCCAGTGGCGTACCCCCCCCCCCTCACCCCCGAAGTTCCGGAGGCCCACCAAAATCGTGCCAAACTCAACCCGATTGTGAAAACTGTTAAAAATTGCTGAATTTAGGACCACAAAACCCCGAGATGTTCGGGAAAAAAGGGTAGTAAAATTCTAAAACTACGGCTGGTTCGCAAATGTTTTATATTAGCAAAGACAAGGAAATTGGTTGTCATCATAAATAGTCTTCAAATACCAAAAATTAAGAAAATTTTACTGTATAAAATGAAATTTCTTGTACCAAATTACAGCTGCCTCCAGAACTCCTGACTAGGGGGCTACCGCCCCCAGATCCCCGTTCTCTCTGTCCTCTGCCCTCAACTGAATTTGTTGAACCTCCCCCCCCCCCTGAACAAAATTCCTGGGTATGCCACTGGTCATAGCATCCTGTGAGGTTGATGTCAGTTCCAGCACAAATTCACAACCTGAGGAGAGCAAATCTAATAAAAAGATTGTCACAGTGTGCAGTGTACAATTTACAGAAGCGTATGTAATGTGAAAAGGGAGGGGGGGAGGTAATGGTATGTAACTTAAAAGACATATTCTAATAAAAGTGCATAAAAAAATTACGGAAAATTTATTGTTTCTGTATGTGATTGTAGTGCTGTATTGAATGTTTATCCTTATCCAATAAACCAGTAGTCAATATAAGCACTGTTTTAAGCACTTTGACGTAAAAAGAGAAAAACGGCTATCAGTTGCGTCATGCCTGTCTGTCCGCACATATCACCGCTGCTCCAAGTGAACAGATTTTCTCGAAATTTGATACTGGAGACTATTACGAAAATCTGTCGAGAAACTCAAAATTTGGTTAAAATCGAACAGACATAGCGGACACTTTGCCTGAAGACCAAAGGGTGTTCCATGCTGTCGGCAGCACAACGCACAGAACGAATTCCTTTACTTCGTGGCAAAGCTTTCATTAATTATTACACTATGAACAGCGACACATATACGTCAACAGTAAAAACGGAATGCAATGTTGCGTTTCCATGGTAACAACTTTAAGCAAACTCGCCACAGTGTTACGTTAAACACACACTAACCTCCTTGCTTATTCCAAGTATCGCACACTCCACTTATTTACAAGAAAAAATTACCCTGTTATGATAAGTGGCCGTTACAGTTGTTTGGTCTAAATTACAACAAAAATTAATGGACAGTTTTTGTAAAATTTTCCGGTATTAAAATAAATGTATTAACTCTCCAGTATTTTATGCCTACAGATGGACGGACGGTCGGGGCAGTTTCCATAGGCGCTCTGTAGTAATATAAAGGCTCCTAAATACCGACGGAACAATAATATTGTCGAGTCAAAATGTACAGTTTTGCCGGTGCCACGTGGGGGAGTGAAGCGTAACAAGTGTTGTGTAAAATTCAGTTTCTACAGCACACAGATGGGCACGCAACGCGTCAGTTACAAATATAAACCTGCGTATGCTGTTAAGAGATATAGTCGTTTATTGCCATAATTATCCGGGAGACATGAACAGGTTATGTATGGCAAGTAAAATGCAAAGATTTTTAATGTTCGGTTCTAAATGGAGGTGGTAGCTGATATTCGACTCATTAACCGCCAGAAAGAGAGCCCTTAGCACCTCTTTGTAGGGGTTGTAATATTTCCCGAAGCCGGTCTGCTCGCGATGGAGAAAAGAAAATTCCCTGGTTTTGCTGGGGATCGAACTGTGTCCTCATGCCCATATCCATACACTTTAAGTGTCGCGTAATCTACTCGTACATGACGGTAACATCTGCTTCATAACCCGAAGGACCTGAAAGCGAATTCCTGTTCACCCACACTGAATGCTTTCACAGCAACATAAAACTGAGCTGGGTAGTTACTACAGCGTCTTTAAACAACTCATGTCATAGTGCAGATTCCTTATTTAACAGCTGATATTCTCTTAGCTCTAAAAGAATTTTTTCCCCTTTTATGTAGCTAATAGCTCTACAGCGTTTGCACGAGCCAGCCACTGGATCACAGCGCGAAAAAGCTGAACACCTTCCATGTCCCCACATCCTATTTCAGTGGGCTCCATTTCAATGTCATCTTCCCATGAACTAAGCAGTCTCTTCCTTTTTTAGTTTCTTATTAAATGTTCTTCCCAATGCTTGTTGTATTCTCCATCAATATAATTTTCCTTAATTTGATCAACATAACCATACTATTCAGACAAGACATCCCCATTGCGTATTAAATATACGAATATAAGGAAAGAACGATTATATATAACGTTATATATGTATATAATTATTTACACAACTATACATTGATGTAAGCCGAGATCTCGTCCCTACAAGTTTATTACATTGTATTATAGTTTTTCTTATTTATGGTTCTATGTTCAGCCTGATGATGGCTGGACATAGCCGAAACATGTAGCCGTTTGACATATAAGATAAATTTGTGTTTAGCCTGTGCTTCTGCATCGTTCTTTTCTCGTATTTGCCTAACCCTATTTGTTGAAACGGCTCATTTTGTAATTTTCACCACTCTCCTGTTACTTCTTCATACTTAATTCCAAATATTCCCGCCAGCAGCGTTTTCTCGAACGGCTTCAGTTTGTTTTCCGCTTAGATACGTGTCCAGTTGTCATATACACTTAGACAGGCTGCGTGATATTTCTGTATGAACCGAAGTTCGACATCTGAGGCGCTGTCATAGGAATGTCGAAGAAAGTGGCGTTATCAGTGCTTTGTGACGAGCTTTTCACATGCTGCCAATGCATTACGTATTTCAGCATGTCTCGTTAAACTTTAGCTTTCGTTTAATGCTTGTGTCACTGTAGTCACTACATGTCACACCGGCTTTAACATTCAAAACTCTGCATTTGAATACACCGTTATCTATGTTCAATATACTTCTGACAATAAAGAAGGAATACTTCTAAATATGCCTCATTTGGCTGGTCTTTGTACAGGAGGTGCAGTGTTTTATCTGTCAAGCAGGAACTTCATTTTCGTACATTATTGAAGAAGATTTCAGGATTGAAGAAGTTAAGGATGTATATTTACCTTTAACTGTGATATACATTGTCTGGCCTACCGTCGATTGCGTGGCACCAAGAGGCCAGGGTAGTGCAGCGGTAACGCCTAACACCTCCATTTGTGTGGGCTCTGTTAAAATTTCTGAAGGAGCATCGGTTACCCTGCTTGGCATTTTCTCTATTGTAAATGCCTAGTACCTTGAAATAAGCAACGACAACTACCGGCTAATCCTTACGCTAAATTTCACCGTTAATATCTCGACTGTAAGGCAGGACGGGCCGGTTGTGACAGAATTGTCGCTGGTTTCCTCAGACTTTAAAGGATGCTGTCGTGACATTTCCCGAATTAGAACATGGCATCTTTCACATAATTTCCAGATCATTATTCCCTAATCATTCCACCATTGAGTACTGTGCTTCGAATAGCATCTTTTAATAAATAATGCTTGAATAAATACACCAAATTGTCCATTCATGTTACGTGTTTTTTGTGCTTATGGTATGTATCTTGTGCAAACGGAACATTTAACTACCCCTTCTCAACATTCTGTCTTTTGTGCTGTCGGGAGCTCAGACAGTATCGCGTAGTGGTAGAGTCTTCGAAGTATGTCGCATTGGGAACCCTGAGAAGTGACCGTGGTCTGATTACCGCGGGATTTGCATGGAGGGACTGACTAAAACCTCTAACCTCAGGATAGCTGGCTTCCCGGTCAAGAATTGAATCAGCCACATCTAGACTAAAAGTCATCACTGCTGCCGCTACACTAACGTGCTCGGTGAGAGTATAATCCTGCCATTTACTTGAGTTACTGTGTTATAGTGGGTCGGGTAGCTCAGTCGGTATAGTAACTGACTACAGGCTGGACGGTTCGGGTTCGAATCCCGGTGAGGACGAGATTTTCCGCCCGTTCAGACGGACCCTGGGGCCCACCCTGGCTCCTGTAAAATGGGTACCGGGTCTTTCCCGGGGGTAAAGTGCGGCCGGGGCGTGCTGCTGACCACTCACCCCCTTCTAGTGCCGGAGTCATGGAAGAGTAGTGCTATACCTCTTCCCACCCTCTGGGCCACACCGGGCCTGTAACGGGATCACTTTAGATTACTGTGTTATAACGCAGCATTATTGAACTATATCATGATCAATGAAGCGGCTATCGATTTTTCGCTGTTAAGCATCAAGTGTCATTGTTTGGTTTTACCGAACTCTGTTGTGGTTATTTATAAATAGAATTCGTCGCTGACCCTTTGAACTGGCAGTTTCAGAGCAGACATGTGTGAGCTATCGGCAGCTCTGGACATTCCTTCCTACGCGTAGTGAGCTCGGTTCGGCTCGCAGACGCTGTCAGTCAGAACACAACAGTTTCTGAAGACTGAACAGTGCTAACAATGTGGTGGTAACGTAATACTTGTTAAGTGTAAAGTTCTCCACGTGCATGCCAGTAAGTCATATGACACAGTGGAAGTATATGTCGATTCTTTCTTAACCTTGGAACAAGATGAAGTTGAGTGGTCAGCTTTACGCTCCGCCTGCTTCAAACCCGTGGACGTAGCCAACGGTACCTACTTAATAGGAGGTTGGGTGGATTCCTGGACCGGTATAGACACTTTGGAGAAAACAGAAATTCCTTACCTTTACGGTAATTCGGAAAAAAAATCCTTGATCTTCGGTCCCAAATCCAGTCGCTATACTGACTGTGCTATCCAGACTCAAACCCCACGCACTTCTAAATTAATAATTACTTTTAATTTTTTTCAAGTATTCCGTGGATTAGGGTGCAGCCACACTGAGGGGGTCCCAAAAAATGCACATCTGTTTTTAAGTAGGCCTGGAACCTGCTTGACATGCAACGGACCTATTTTCTTGAAATATTGGCACTTTTTCTTCGAGTGTTGTCTTTCGTTTCTTGCACAGCGTGTGAATTGTTCATTTAAACTTTATCTTTCAGTGTCCCCCACAAATAATATTCTCACGGATTCGTATATTGAGTCTAGAATGTCACAGTCTGCATATTATCACCCTTTTGCCGAATACTCCTGCTGGGACAGCCACTGATCATTTTTCTGTGCGGACCGTGACATTGTCCTGCACAAAATATCCGTACATTTTTTCTGAGTCTGTAAGCTTGTCGGAGGATGATGTCAGAATTAACCGAACGCAGTGGTAGGAATTTATTCTTTTTTAATAGTAGAGTCTAATGATTTTTTGAGCACTCAAAGCACACCAGACTCCGAATTTAAGGTCTTGCAAATAAACTTGTTGAACTGAACGGGGTATTCTGAAAACCATTATCTGTTGTTCTTCTGTTTACATTCACCGTAAATGTAAACCACCACTCATGCGAGAAAAAAATTGAGTTCTGAATGAACAGATGTATTTTATACCTATTTTAGTAACAACCTGCAATACCGGCTTCTTTCTTCCCAGTCTACATGAAAGGGTTGTTGAACAGCTCCAATTTTATGTGGACATAATTTGGAAGTTTCCTCCCACCCCCCCCCCCCCCCCCCCCCCCCCCCCGTCGTGACCTGGGGTTTTTAACGACCTACATTCAAGAGACACACAGGACAAATGTTGTCTGAACCCAATTCCTTTCGAGCACCAGCATCGTCCAATTTCACTTCAGTTAGATCATAACTTTTTCGTATTTTCGTTGTGTACAGCACAAAACCTGTCGCTGAGCTGCTTATAATGTTGTTTTACATGACACTACTGAGGATGGAATTCTTTGTAACGAAATTCTATGAAGCATACTTTGCATAAGTATTGCAAATTGACACTCTGTGGTCAACGGAATACAATTATTACAGAGATACTGTTAGAAATAAAACACACTGGCATGTCTCATGTTAAGAGTGTACTTATGTAGAAAGGTTGATGCAACAAACCTCTGCCTGACCTTTCCCATGCTCGAAGCTGAGATAGGGATGCACTTCATAGTTTATTTCACCACGCTGTCAGTACCAGGATACACAGCGTGTCATGTTAAAATGGTTAATAAATCTGATTAGAAAGAATCTGTAAAACAGCAGCTGTGGCATAACTGAAAGAACATATGAACACTTTGTTGGGTGGAGTGAAGAAAATAATGAGGGCATGTTGGGATAGCCGAGTTCTAAACAGATACTTTCCAAATATTCTCGCAGTTACAAACTCCTATATGTAAAAGTCGAATGTCTGATGCTCAGTCGTTGCATATTCCAACAGTTCTACTTGTTAATAGTTATGAATAAGACCAGAATATTGAAGCAGGAAACGGTAATTCAAATTGCTCGGTGTCGGGATTGCAGTGGGCACCTTTGCCGAAAACATTTCATGGCTTACCTTCATACAGAAGCAACACTAAGTGCAGCGACGTCCAGGTTCATCAGTAACTGTCGGAAGTAAATATGTAAGTGAGCTGTGTGAATTTCTCTGTTGGTAGTAACAGTAATTATGTATAGGATACCAACTATTGAAAAATATGAATTTTAGCAGTGATACCAAGACAACCCCCCCCCCCAAAAAGAGTTATGTCAACTTTTCTGTACAAAAGTGCACAATTATAAGCCTACGGCTAGTCACTGTTCAGTTTTGACCTACTAAATGAGAATATCGGTATTTAATAATTCCCTACTTACCTGCTCTTACACGTGTGCTAATTAATTAGATTCGTACAAAATCTTTTTTGCTAATTTTTCAAGTGGGCTGCTTCCCGGACTCAGGTGGGCCGCAGTTGGCCCGTGAGCCGCACGTTTGAGACCTCGGGCTTAGCGCTTGAGACGAAAATTTAATTTTGTTGCGTAAATGTAACCGTCTTGGCACAACTTTCGCAATTACTGAACTGAGATATTTTGAAGAATTTGGTTTCTGAATAAACATGCCCTGAAACTGCGTTCTTCAGAGATTTCATGCCTTAAATTTAATAACGTCAAAACCACAACTTCCCTTTGAAATTTCAACGGGTTTTATGCTGGTAAATTGGTAAGTGGCTGCAAAGATTGCTGTGCCAGGCTCGAGCACGTATAACGGCAGCAACTGCTGTTCACTCCATCAGTTTCTCACGTACACTTGCCCTGTGCATTGCATCTGTTGTTTATCGGAGTGCAAAAGCTATCTTCTCCAGAGCTACATCGAAAACAGATGAAGGAGACAATGCGAACTGCTAGAAAATAGGAACAAACCGAGCATGGTATTGTTAAGTTAGGGTCTAGAACTGCATTAGTCTGAGTCGCCTAACTAGTTACATCGCAGAAAAATCTAAAGATTTAGATGACACAGTATCCCAACCCACGATCAATTATCCTGGATTTAATCAGCATACAGTGTCCTAACAATGGTGTTCCACGTTTAGTGTTAAGTGTGCTGTGTTTCTAGTTGTTTTCTGTTTTCTGTTGAATTCCAAACAGAGCAAAATGTTTCGGAAGTGAAAAATGTTCCTATTCTCACTAGAAAATGTGGAACAATTATTGAAATTCCTTACTTTTTTGGGACTGAACTCAATGTATGTCACCCTACGTTTTACTGGAAGACAAAAATGACTTTCTGAAACGTGTGTTCTGTTCATAACAATACTACTAGAGGATGGAAAAAGTGCAGAAATTCAGTGTCAGGACTCATTCAAGATAAAAATAGTGATTAAAGAATTTGGCGCTGTGATGAAGCAATGTTCGTGTGCATTGTAACGGCCATAGGCTCACGGTATTAGTTATTGTATCCATTAGAAATACACGAATGATACTTCTGAATGCGGTGTCTTGTACATTGCTTTACAGGATCGAAATGCTTCTCACCATCCACTTCAATCTAATGAATAAGAAACGTGGAGTTTAGCCAGCTCAATGGAGCAGAGTCCTTTTTGTAAAGCAAATAGAGTCCCAGCTACTGAAAAAATACTCCGTATTTCATAAAAATTGAATATCCATACTGTGTTCAGGCAGCCCGGCATCTGTCCTTATCCTGAGGCAGTTGAACCCAATCCACGCCATACAATCCTGCATATTGAACATACATTTTAAGGTCGTCTTGTCATCTACGCCTAGGTCTTAACAGCGGTCTTTTTCCTTCAGGTTCCCCTACCAAAACCTCTATGCATATTTGTTCACCCACACGTGCCACATGCCCTGCCAATATCATCCTCCTGTGTTTGGTCACCCCATTAATATTTCCCAAAGACTACGTGTAATGAAGCCCATCGTTTTGCCATTTTCCCAGTTCCGCCGTTATTTCTTCCCTCATAGGCTCAAAAATCTTCCCAAGTACCCCGTTCTCGAACATCCTCAGCCTTTCTCAATGAGAGGCCAAGTTTCATACCCACCTAAAACAACACGAAAAGTTAGAGTTCTGTAAATTTTAATCTTTGTATTTCTTGATAGCAAATGGAAAGAGAAAATATTCTGGGCCGAATGATAACAGGCATTCCCGGAGTGCAATTTGGTAATTTTGATTTAATATTAGTTGTTCCCAAACATTTAAGCTTTGATTGTGTATTCAAAGGATCTATTATCTATTTTTATATGATTTTTACCTTCCCTTCTGTTGATGAGCCATGAATATACCTATAGTTTTGGAATTATTTACTTATTGGCAAACATCCTTGTTAGAGACTACTTTAGCGTCTGTGTTCTTCTGTATGGAATGTAACTCTTCCCAAATAAAGTAACATCATTTTCAGTCTCTCTTGCTTTGTGATGCACTTTCCTATTGGCATTTTCTAAAGCAGAGTCAATAGCAACGCTGAAAAAGCATCTCCTTTTTTTGAGACCATTGTGAATAATGAACATGAGACATGTTTTGATTCCGAATTTACTATAGATTTTATTTAAAGATTTCTTCCCAAACCTCATTCTTTTCATGTGTACACCAATGTCAGCGAGTACATTACTCAAAAGCTCTCTTCTTATCGAATCATGGGCTTTCTTGAAGACCATAAATTCTTGGTATACTGCTCCATTGTGCACCTATTTTTTTCTCCAGTACCCGATAGATTCAGGATTTATGATGAACATTTGATCTGTTACGTCGAAATCCACACTGGTGAACCCCCAAAATTTATTCTACTTATGGACTGAAATTTTAGAGGAGAAAACTGGATAAAATTGTGTGCGTAGTTCGTAAGATTGATATACTTCAATATACTTCAATAACGATTACAATAAAATCTCTCACCCTTCTTAACAGTCGGTACCCTAACGCACTTCTTCCACAGCTGCAGCAATTCTTCTTCTTCTTCTTCTGTTCATTCTTACTGTCCTCGTTCCTCTTGTTCTTCTAATGGACGACATCCTGTTTTGCAACACATACACAGAAGAATGTATTTTTGTTTTACGCTTCTTAATCCTGTATTACAAACATACAGAATTAGACGCAAGATATGTTTCCATTTGTTCACATTCAGCCATATTCAGGAATGTTTCACCAGAATACACAATCATGTAATTCATTTCATATCTACTGTGTGTGGAAAACAATGATCTCATGCTTTTGTAAAGTGTTTAGTTAGTATGGGCAGTATTATGTAATGCTGTTATTGATTGCTACATTTAAATGTGGCCTATAAAGAGGGGTTTAAATCTGAAGTGTGTCTTAGTCGCGTTTTACCTGTTAATTAATATTATATAGTGTACGTCAGCACAATCACTTTATTATAAAAGGTAATACAAGGCTACATGTTTCGACTATAACCTAGTCATCTACAGGCCTATATTAACAATTGTGTTAATTAAGATTTATAACATAACAATTTCCTTTGTGATAGAAAAGTTTTTTTTTTAATTTATGATCGCGGTTTAAACTTGATGAAAATGAAATAAGAAACAGTATGCAGCCAGTGTCAATAAAATTATATTCGTGAGCACACAGTAATCGACCTAGATTTGGTACAAGTGTGAGATCTCAACTTGCATACCTTTGGTAGGGAAATATACATTTCTGTTCGTGGTCTTGTGGACAAGCCTTGAAGATGGCTTAATGTGACCAAGCCGAAACGTGTCCATCTAATTTTGTATGTAATAGAAGAATAAAATTTGTGCCAAAATTAAAATTTCTCCTTTATGTAATTCCTTCTTTTTCTGCATAGTTATTACGTTTATGTATCTCATATCTTCCTTTTTTACTTCCAGACGGATTCACTCTGCTCGAATTAAATCGATAGTGGATATATATATTTATATATTCAAATTGTCTGTGGCTGTCTCATCCTCAGGTGCATTATAATGAGGCACTAGTGGCTCAGCTGTTCGTATTTCCGTCTGCCTAACGCCATTAACCCGAAGCGTATTCAGTGACTGACTAACGATTCCCTCTCGTATTCAAAATACAATGGGAAGCTACACGCAGTTCACCATTCTCTGCTTTAACCAAGTTAGTTCCAGGCTGGAAGCCCTTCATAAATTGCATTATGCCTTGTCACAAGTCTCCATTATTTTTGTTCTTTCTTTTTGTGCCACGCTCATAGACTTTGCTTTTCAAATACTACAGATTTTAGCTTATGAGGTGTCGGGATGTCTGTTGGTTTCACGTTAAACATGGTTCAGTCCATTTGCTTCAATATGTACTCGATACTTAGCTGCTGACGTTTAACTTTCTTCCTTCGATCAACACTTTGAACCTTTTGCATTAAGCCACGACTTGTGGTGCTTCAGTTCCTAATAATCTAGACCATTGTTTTTCAACTTTTTTTCTTGTGGACCCATCTGGGTTTCATTTATCTCTGTGGCCCCACTCCTTCGCAAACGCTGTTCCTTGTGAAAAAATTCTTATTTCCACATGATTTATTTTAGCATACATTTACATTACTTGTATTTAAAAATGCCATTTTTTTAAATTTTCTAGGCGTAAGGCATTATTTACTTATTCAAGTAAAAATATCATGTTAATAATTGGCATTATATTCGTTGTATTTCTCGTGCCTGGTGAACAACTGCAAGGTTTCGAATATCCGGCTGCATTGTGGTCAGTGATAAGCGCAGATTACCTCTCTTCACGTGATCAGTCTTTTGGGAAATAAATAAAAATTAACTTACTTTGGGCCTCACCACATGACCAGTATGAAAAAAACCATCAAGAATACTTAGGGCCATCTTCCTGCAAAACGCACGGTATTCATAAACTATTTAAACAGCACTTTCCAAAAGGATGAATTAAATTATTACACAAAAATCCAAATCGTGTTCGACTACCCGACTTCCAGATTGTATTGATGTTCTAAGGTGTGTCATCCCCGTTGTGTGTTGAAAGACTAATGGTGAGTTGATTTCAGTCAGAAAACACAACTATAATTGTATGCTAGATGATGGTATTTATTAGTAAGTAAATAACTACATGTTTCGGCCTAAAGCGGCCATCTTCAGGTTATCACAATTACAATTTTGCTCAAAGAGTGTCATATATATGTCGATATTGCATAGAGGTGTTGAGATCTCATCTTCGTATTACGTGTTACAAGTAAGTTTATGTAGTGGGATGTCTAGTGGGTCAATGAATGGTGGGGTGTGGATCTGCTTGGTTGGCTGT
>Ga0123353_10002408_pt1 | contig 23231 bp, 21 predicted proteins | sample TergutLab28metaG_3_FD_92763 | JGI IMG/M metagenome (GOLD analysis project Ga0123353, IMG submission 92763) | Labiotermes labralis P3 segment gut microbial communities from Petit-Saut dam, French Guiana - Lab288 P3 | ecosystem: Host-associated > Arthropoda: Insects > Digestive system > Gut ... | reverse complement strand
GTTTTCGTCTGCTGTCAGGATGGTTATGCCTTCTGCTATCGCAGTTGCTATCAAAAGGCGGTCAAACGGATCACGATGGTGAAACGGCAAGGTTTCAACTGTCTCGACGTGTCGTTTTTCCACCGGTAAAAAAACAACGGGGTTGTCTTCCATCTCCGCTAAAAATGCCTTAACGCCGCCTTCAAACTCGTACAACTTTCCGAGACTTGCCTTAATAGCAACTTCCCACGCAGAAACGATGCTGACGTACAACGTGTTTACATCGTCCAACAACAACACCTTCGCATTAGAGGACAATTTTTCAGGATTGCTTGACAACCAAATGGCGACATGCGTATCAATGAGCAGTTTCATTCCATATACTCCTTAAAATCCTCCAGCGGTTCGTTGAAGTCGTCCGGTAGATTGAATCTGCCTCTTGCACTGCCAAACATCTCCTCCCGTGTCCTTTTGGGTTTCTTTTCCGGCACCGTGGCAAACTCTAGCGGCTCATCGAAATCATCTGCCATCCACATTTTTCCTTTCATGCACCCCCAGCCGTAGGGCAAACCATCGGATTCCCCCGGCTCCACTTCGCCAGCGGATATGTCCTTGGGGTTTATGACGGTATTCCTAATGTAAATCGCCTCGTTGATGTGTGTTGCAACTTGAACCGACATAACTCTCCTCCTTTCTGTTCGTTATTGTATCCCTCTTGCTTGCAATGTCAACAGTATTCCGTCTATTCCGTCTATTCCGTCTTTTGTCCCGGCTTTCATTTTTCCACTTTTGCTCTACAATCAGGGAACTATGCCTATTCCCAAAGTTGCCATCGTTGGTCGTCCGAATGTCGGAAAGTCGAGTATTTTTAACTGGCTCATCGGACAGCGAGTCTCCGTCGTTGATCCGACCGCCGGAGTTACGCGAGACCGCGTCTCCTTTTTGCTCGATCTCAATGACGAGGAAGAAACGCCGCAAATCATCGAACTCATCGACACCGGCGGCATTGGCATCGTCGATGAAGATGATCTCTCCGAACATATCGAAGAGCAGATTCAGATTGCCCTGCGTTCTGCCAATCTCATTCTCTTTGTCGTCTCTGCACAGGATGGCATCGTGCCGCTGGACGAACATGTCACGGAAAAGTTGCGCAAACTCGACACGCCGGTTATTCTCGTTGCGAATAAGACAGACAACGACAAAGAAGAACGCAACGCCGAAGAGTTCCAAAAATTCGGCTGGGACGTGCTGGCGGTCAGTGCCACGCAGAAGCGAGGACGAGTCCGCTTGACCGAAACAATTAGGGAAACGCTGGAGCAAATGGCAGACGGCAAACAGCAGACGGCAGAAGACTTTGTCGAACCGACGATGAAGTTGGCGATTGTCGGTCGCCGCAATGCGGGAAAGAGTACCTTCATCAACACGCTCACCAAAGAGGAGCGGGTGATTGCGAGTGACGTTCCCGGCACAACGCGGGATGCCATCGACATTCATTTTGAACTGGATGGCAAAAAGTTTCTTGCGATTGACACTCCCGGCTTTCTGCGTCGCAAAGGGGTGCGGACCAACCTACAGTTTTACAGCACGAACCGGGCGGAGAAGAGCATTTATCGTGCCGATGTGGTGTTGCTTTTCTTTGAGGCGAACTCGCAGATACAGGCGGTGGAGCAGCAGTTGATCGGTTTTATTCGGAAGGCGATGAAGCCGTGCATTTTCGTCGTGAACAAGTGGGACACGTTGGTCGGACAGATGCCAACGGAGCGTTGGGGGGATTACATCCGAGAATCGTTTCCCGATTTGAGTTATGCTCCGATTGCGTTCATCACGGGCAAGACGGGCAAGAATATGAAAACGATGCTCAATCACGCGCAGATGCTCTTCAACCAATCGCGTCAACGTATTTCGACAGCACAACTCAACAAGTTGGTGGCGGAGGCACTGGAGAACAATCCTCCGCCGCTGCATCATTTTCATAAGGCGAAGATTTACTATGCGTCGCAGGTGGATGTTTCTCCACCGACGATAGTGCTCTTCTGCAACATGCCGGACGCTTTTTCGGCACCCTATCAGCGATATTTAGTCAACTACCTCCGAGACGGCTTACCATTCGCCGAAGTGCCAATACGCCTGCTGTTCCGCAAACGGGAGTCGAGCGATACGAAGGATGAGATTGAAGCGAAACGGAAAAGTTAACAGAGCCGCAATTTTTCGTGATTGCGAATCAGAGCCCGAAGCGTTAGCGAGGAAACCGTGGCGTGCAATTCATTGTTGGCAAAACCATTTTAATTTTTTTGGAATATGCTAGAATTCATGTTGCTATGCTGGAGCCGGTTGAAAATACCGGACACCGAATGTCTTAGCCCGATAACGAGAGGGCGACTGAACGACTGCACGGCTGTACGGGCGTAGCCGAAAAAGACCCGCTCCGGGTCTGTAGCGTTGTTTGTGAAGGATTTTTATACCATGCCAGTTGCCAATACCAAGCGAGCCTTCAAGGATTTTACAGATCGTCTGAAACTGCTGATCCAAAAGCGTCCCGATTTGATTACGACCACACTGAGCAACATTTTTACCATGCGGCTCATTGGAAACAAAACGCACGGAGACCTCGCCGAAATCGGAATCATGGAGTTCGTTAATCAGTACATGTACGATTTTAAGTCCGTGCATGTTGGGAAAGACCTCTACCGGACAAAATCGCAAGAAGAGGACATTACGGTAACGAATGATTTGACGAAAGAAACATTTCCCGTCAGTCTCAAAGCATACGGAACAGGTCCTTTGCAATTATCAACAGACAAAGATGTTCGGATGTTCACACGATTGAAACAGGAGAAAACCCGAAGTATTGGTGGTAGCACCATAAAAACAATCTTGAAAGATCCCGCGTTTTCTCTTTTCTATCAAGTGAATGTTTTGCCGCTCATCTATGACGAGAAAAAGCAAAAATGCAATATCATGGTTTTTGATGCCGAAAAGGCAAAAAAATCGATTGCCTCCATCTCGTTGGAAGACCAACAAGACACGGCTTCCAAAGGTCGTGGACGGATTCATCCCGTCTTTCGTTTCTATGACAAGAAAGACCGCTATATTTGCGAAGTGCGATATGGCGGAAAAGATGCGAATGCGCTGCAACGAGGGCTGTGGACGCATACCAAAAATGGCGAATATTATTTTGATAGCATTTCTGGTGGCTGGATTGATTACTCGCATAATTTAGTTCTCGTGGAATTATTCTCCCACGCTCTTGTTTCCGAATCCACTGCGCACACAAAAGCGTTGTCAATTTTGCAAGAAAACATTGACGCTTTACATAGAAACAAACCCCAAAAATGATCCGCTTCCTTTTTGACACTGGCGTTGTACGAGTTCCCAAGACGCAGGGTATAAAATATACCGGCTCGAAGTTAAAACTTCTGCCGCATATTCTGCGGATGGTCTCCAAACTTGATGTCCGGTCGGTGTTCGATGGCTTTTCCGGTTCGACGAGGGTTTCCCAAACTTTTGCGCAGAGTGGCTATCAGGTCACGGCAAACGATACTGCCATTTGGTCGGAAATACTCGGAACGTGTTATCTCAAAAATCGAAAACGCCCCCAAGAATACAACGAATTGATCGAACATCTCAATCACATTCCCGCCGAGGATGGCTGGTTCACTGAACATTATGGCGGACTTCCCAATGCCGGTTCGGCAATCCAAGCCGACGGCTTAAAACGTCCGTGGCAAATTCACAACACGCGAAAACTCGATGGCGTTCGTGCAGAAATAGATCGACTCTCGTTGGATGCCGTCAGCAAAGCCGTGGCACTCACAAGTTTGATGCTGGCAATGGATGAAGTGGACAGCACACTGGGACATTATTCGTCTTATCTTGCGAACTGGTCGCCACGATCCTATCGCATGATGCAATTAAAGGTTCCGTTGCTTGTCCCGAACGAACAGGGGCACACCATTTTGCGAAGCGATATTTTTGAAGCGGTAAAAGACCGCCAATTTGATTTTGCCTATTTTGATCCGCCTTATGGTTCCAACAACGAAAAAATGCCTCCGTCGAGAGTGCGGTACAACGCCTACTATCACCTCTGGGCTTCAGTTTGTTTGAACGACAAGCCGAAACTTTTTGGGAAAGCGAAACGTCGCGCGGACACTTCGGATACCGAGTCGGCATCGGTTTTTGAAGAGTTCCGAAAAAACGAAAACGGTCGCTTTTTGGCAGTCGAGGCGATTGAACGTTTGCTCCATCACACAAACGCAAGATACATTTTGCTGTCGTACAGTAGCGGCGGAAAATCGACAGCGGAAGAGTTTTTTGACACGATCAACAGCCAAGGACATCTCTTGGAAACAGTGGAAATTGATTACAAGAAAAATGTCATGTCAACGATGACGTGGACTCACGAATGGGTTAGCGAAGCAGAAAAGCCGAATCGTGAATTCTTGTTTCTGCTGGAAAAATGAATAGACATTGATACGGAAAAACGGCATTATTTGGTCGCTCCGCATTGTTGCACTCCCGGCTTTATCGTACCGATCCGCCTGCTGTTCCGCAAACGGGAGTCGGCGGATACGAAAGACGAGATTGAAGCGAAAAGAAAGTCATGACAGCCGGAAATGCAGAAAACGTTGGAGCGACCGGATGAACAGATCTGCGGATCGTATTTCAAAACAGCCCCTGCCATCCGGGAGCTGCTCGGACGAACGAAAATGGTGTAAAATGTTGGGTGTAATAAGTCGTTTTGATTTCCTTTTACGATGGACTGGACTGAGCACATATCGAGTCGTGCCGACATCTGTCACGGAAAGCCGTGTATTCGTGGAACGCGAGTCATGGTGTCCGTGATTTTGGATAACCTTGCGGACAACGTCGATGAGGAAACGATTCTCAAAAACTATCCGTCGTTGAAACGTGCCGACATTCGGGCGGCAATTGGTTACGCCGCCGAACTGGCACGGGAACGGTTTGTGTCACTCAAAACAGGATGAGAGTCATGCAGTACAAAATGTTGAAGGTCAAACTCGACGAAAACATGCCGACATCGGCGGGGACGTTGCTTCGACGCGAAGGACATGACGTTCACACGGTTTTCGATGAGGCTTTGAACGGAAAAGTTGATGGAAAAATTGCAGAAACTTGTCAGCGAGAAGGACGCATGCTGATCACATGGGATACGGACTTTTCTGACATTCGGGCTTACCCTCCAAAAGATTACGCCGGTATCGTTTTGCTTCGTCCACATCGGCAATCAGAGCCGCTGATTGTAAAAATGCTTACATCCGTTCTTCCTGTCTTTCAAGCGGAACCGATTGGTGGATTACTTTGGATCGTTGAACCATCGGGCATTCGAATCCGCTAGACAATCCGCTCCGGGTCTACTTTTGGAAATGCTCCAGTCGGAACAGATGGTCGCGCAGTTCCGGGGATGATTGCAACTCGCGTTGCACTTTTTCAACAAGATGCCGGACTGTTGACGGATCGCGCTTGCCGAAAAAATGTCCGATGTCTTTGAATGTTAAGGGCGTTTGCGTTTTGATGAGATAGACGGCAAGACTTCGGGCAAGGGCAATCGTCTTGCTTCGGGACTTTCCCTTCAGGTCGCTCAGTTTTAACGAAAAATAGGCAGCCGTTCGCTTGGCAATGTCTGCGATATCCTGAGAATGATACGTTTGTTGCTTGCGAGAAAATTGTTGCCAGAAAGTGGCGGAGACTGGTTCGTTCGCCCCCTTCGCTTCCATATATTTTTGTACAACGGCAGCGTAGAGCTGCGGGATCGTTCCGGTGAGTTCCGTTGCCACTGTGCTTAACTGCGTCTCTGTAGCGGGAATTTGCAACGCCAATGCCAGATTTTGCAAAAACCGCTGCCGCACCGCTTTGCCGGGAAGAGCGATCGAAATTGTCGTGCCGCCTTGAAGACGCGCCGTCAAATCCTCAGAAAAATTCTCGGTTTTTTTTGTGTCCCGGTCCGCAAGCAAGGTTTGTGCCGTCACTACGATGACACCCTCTTCTTTCGCAAACGCATCCAGTAGCAGCCGGAGTTCCATTTGGGCGGCAGGTTTGCCGAACAATTGTTCGAGATCGTCGAGAAGGATCAATTTTGCTCGATGGTAACGCCGACGGAATTCATCGGTCGTCTTTGTCGCAATCGCCTTGGCAAAATGTCGGGCAAAGTCGGCACACGTCGAATAGTACGCCAGTCGCCGGACAGATTCGGTGGGCTGGTTCTTCCGCCACGTTTCCAGAATGCCTTTGAGGAGATGAGTGCGACCAGAACCTAGCACGCCATACAATAGAATCGGTTGCTGCTCGGGGGGGATGTTGCCCGCGAGAATTGCCTGAATGAGCGGTTCGAGAATCCGATTTTCATGACCGAGCAAAAAGCCATGCTCCGAAGCGGGAAAGCGCACATTCCCCGCTCCCCCGAAATCGAGTTCCAGTGCTCTGCCAGAAAAAGGAATAATGTGTACTTCGTCCATACGTTCGTTTCGTCAAGTATACCAAAAACGTTATGGAATTGTTTTTTGCCTCGGAGCAACGTGCGACTACGCTCGTTGCTCTTGTGTCTGATGGTTCTGCAACCAACGTTCAAGATCGTGGCGACCGGCAAGGCGGTACGCATACGCCAATACTTTCGCCAATGTTGTCATGTGTTCATCGGTCAGCATGATCGCATCTCCAATTTCGACCATGTCATACAATGTGCGAGCGAGCAATTTTTGTTCGACCACCGGAATTCGGTGTTCTGCGGCAATTTTTTTGATTTGACGCGCCAAAAAATCCGCCCCCTTGGCGACCACCACAGGATTATTCATGGTTCGAGGATCAAACTTGACCGCCACGGCGTAGTGTGTTGGGTTCGTGACGACGACATCGGCATCGGGCGTTCCTTGGGTTCGCTGCTTTTGTGCCATTTCCCGTTGGATTTGTCGCCGCTTGCTGAGAATCTGCGGATCGCCGATCATGTTTTTGATTTCCTGCCGAATTTCCTCGTCGGTCATTTTGAGGTCCTGCATGTGTTTCCAACGTTGGTACATCAAATCGATAAGGGCGATAATCACCAGTGCGACGGCAACTTTGAGAGCGATCATGAGCAACATCCAAACGAGAAACGAGGCGATCTGATTCGTTTCGGTTTCGGACAGGTTCAGAATATCGCCGAAACTCCCGGCAATTGCCCACCATGCCACCGCCGCGCAGATGATGATTTTGAGAATCCCCATCAAGAACCGGACAACACTCTGCATCGAAAAGATTCGCCCGAATCCCTTAACGGGATCGAGTCGCGTAAAGTCAAACGCCAGTTTGTCCGGGAGCCACAGAAAGCCGATTTGAACGATGTTGGCAAGAACGGCGGTGAACATCAGCAGGATAAAAAAATAAAAGAGCGAAATCGGCTTCAGCGGGTTCAAGTACCGCAAGATGGTTTCGTGAAACAACGAATCGACCGATTGTCTCAGACCGTCTTGTTCCCGATTTTCAGGAGTGAGAAGAAGCGGCTCGCTGAGCAGGACGTAGGCATGCTCGTACAAGTCTTTGGCGATTTCCCGCCCAAGGGTCATGAGCAGAACGACAGCAAGGAGCAACACGATTGCCGCCGCCAAATCTTGGCTTTTGGGAACTTGCCCCTTCTCTCGTGCCTGCTCCAACCGCCGCGGGGTTGGATCATGTTTTTTGTCGCCGTTGTCGCCTTCTGCCATAGAGTTCGACAGGATTTACAAGATAGACGGGATAAGACCATCCTGAAAATCTTGTCAATCCTGTCAAAAAACAATTTGTCGCAACTTGAAGTCTAACGATTTTTTCGAAAAGGGGGAAGAACAGAATCGGGCAGATTGTCGCCCGACGAACAGGTGATTTTTTCCCCATTCTTCCCCGAAGCCTCCATTGACAAAAACCGCCAAAGAGTGTAAATAGATGCGGTTGGGTCGGAGTGCACTTGCGTTAAGTTACCCATTTTAACATTTTCCGCCGATTTTCATGTCAGCCCCCTCGAGCAAAAATAAAGGTTTTTCCCTTGTAATCGTAGAGTCTCCCGCAAAAGCACGGACGATCAGCCGGTTTCTCGGCGACGGTTATATCGTCGAAGCAAGCATCGGGCATGTCCGCGATTTGCCCCGTGCCGCCGCAGAAATTCCTGAAAAATTCAAAAAAGAAAAATGGGCACGACTCGGGGTCAACGTCGATGCCGACTTCGAACCGCTCTACATCGTCCCCGACGACAAACGGCGGCAAATCAAAAAACTGGGCGATCTTGCCAAAGATGCCCAGGAAATCTATCTCGCCACGGATGAAGACCGCGAAGGCGAAGCGATCAGTTGGCATCTCGTCGAAACGCTCAAGCCGAAAATTCCGTTCCGCCGGCTCGTCTTTCACGAAATCACGAAACAGGCGATCCAGGATGCACTCGCTTCGCCACGAAACATCGACAGCAATCTCGTGCAAGCCCAGGAGACACGACGCATCATTGATCGGCTCTACGGTTACGAAGTCTCGCCACTCCTCTGGTATAAGGTGCGCCCGAAACTGTCGGCGGGGCGTGTGCAGAGCGTTGCCGTTCGACTCATCGTCGAACGGGAGCGGGAACGCATCGCCTTTCATAACGCCACTTACTGGGACTTGCTCGGCTCGTTCGTTGCTCCGACAACGTCGAAACATTTTTCTGCCGGTTTAACCGCCGTCGGCAACCGAAAAATTCCGAGTGGCAAAGATTTTGACACGACCACCGGAAAACTTTTCAATCCCGATGCATGTCTGTTGCTCGATGAGAAAGCCGCATTCGCCCTCTCCGAGCGGCTGAAGCAATGCCCGGCAACGGTCAAGTCGGTCGAAGAAAAACCTTACACCGAAAGACCTTACGCGCCCTTCACGACCAGTACCTTGCAACAGGAAGCGAACCGCAAGTTTGGCTTCACCGCCAAGACGACGATGAGTCTGGCGCAAAATCTTTACGAGAACGGTTACATTACGTATATGCGAACCGACTCGACCAACCTTTCCACTGAGGCGATTCGAGCGGCCCGTAATCATATTCAGCGTGAATATGGCAAGGAGTATCTGCCCGACTCCCCTCGCATTTACCAAACGAAAGTCAAGAATGCCCAAGAGGCTCACGAAGCGATTCGACCGGCGGGAAGCGTCTTTGACATGCCGGAGAGTCTGCGGAACCAACTGACAACCGATCAGTTCCGGCTTTACGATTTGATCTGGAAACGCACCGTTGCTTCGCAGATGTCCGATGCGCGGGGAAAACGCAAGCAGTTGGTCGTGGCGGTCGATGATGCTCTTTTCTCTGTCGGCGGAAAAACGATTGATTTTCCCGGTTATCTGCGTGCTTATGTCGAAGGAGCGGACGATCCCGACGCGGAACTGGCAGACCGTGAAACATTGCTTCCCGATGTGCAGCCGGGGGATTCGCTGAACATTGCTAGTTTGGAGCCGAAGTCGCATACAACAATGCCACCGTCGCGGTATTCCGAGGCGGCACTGACGAAGGTGTTGACCGACAAGGGTATCGGCAGACCGAGTACGTATGCTTCGATCATCGAAACGATTCAAACGCGGCAGTATGTGTTCAAAAAAGGGGGTGCTCTTGTTCCGACGTGGGTTGCCTTTGCCGTGTGTCAACTGATGGAGGAGCATCTGACCGATCTTATCAATTACGATTTCACCGCACAAATGGAGGATCAACTCGATGCCATCAGCCGAGGAGAGTTGGGGCATCTCGAATATTTGAAAGATTTTTATTTCGGCGAAGCGCAAAGAGAGCCGACGACGGTGTCGCCGACAGCAATGGCAGGCTTAAAACCACTGCTCAACAACAAAACGGAGCAGATTGACGCACGAGCGGTCAACACGTTCCCGCTTCGCACACCGCCTGAGTTTGCTGATGCCGAGCCGATTATTGTGCGGATTGGCAAGTTTGGTCCCTTCTTGCAGCAGGGGGAACGTACCGGAAACTTGCCGGAAGATTTGCCACCGGATGAACTGACGTTTGAACGGGCACTCGAATATTTGAACACTGCCAAGAAGAGTGACGAAGCGTTGGGGGAGGATCCCAAGACGGGGAAGTCGGTCTATCTCAAAAATGGTCGCTTTGGTCCGTACATTCAACTCGGCGAGATGGACGACAAGGAGAAAAAGAATGCGTCATTGCTGCGGGACATGTTGCCGGAGACGGTGACGCTTGATGTCGCATTGCAACTGCTGAGCCTGCCGCGCAATTTGGGAAAACACCCCGAGACGACTACGGACGTGTTTGCTCAGAACGGCAAGTACGGACCGTACATTTCGTGTGGCTCGGACACGCGATCGTTGCCAGCCGACTTGTCGCCGCTTGTGGTGAGTCTCTCGCAGGCACTGGAATTGTTGTCACAGCCCAAGCAGCGACGTGGTCGTCAGGGAGCGGCGGCGAAGACGACAGAGCCGCTGAAGGCATTTGATGTTTCTCCGGTGACGGGCAATGCAATCAAGTTGCTCTCGGGCAGATTCGGCGATTATATTTCGGACGGTGTCACGAATGTGACGCTCCCCAAATCGCTCTCGGCGGAAGAGTTGACGTTTGAACTTGCCGTCGATATGCTCGCCGAGAAAGCAGCAAAGGGTCCCGCACCGCGTCGCAAGAAGGCTGCCAAAAAAACAACAAAGAAAGCTCCCGCCAAAAAAGCGGCAAAGAAAACCGTGAAGAAGGTTGCGACGAAAGCGGTGAAGAAGGTGGCGAAAAAATAGAACCATTATCAGAGCCGCGAGTCGTAAGATTGCGCCGGTGCAACTGCGGAACAGCAAACGGTAACGGTGATGGATTCGTCAGATTGCGAGTGTCGTTGCCGTTTGTAGTGTGTCGGTGCAACCACAATCCACTACAATTCAGTCCCTGCCTGCCATTCCTTCACGATCAGAAATTCGTGCCAAAAGAGCAAGTCGGCTTCGTAGTGCCTCTTGCCAAAAGTGCCCATAATGGGTAACATGGGAGAAAGTCGGCAGCTATACTGGAGCCGGTTGAAAATACCGGAAGCCGAACGCTTTAGCCCGGCAACGGAGACTCGATGCACCCCGAAGCGGCTGCACGGCTGTACGGGCGTAGCCGAAAAATGACCCGCTCTGGGTCTACTTGCGTGGGGCAATGTCCCAGTACGAAAAAGAAAATCGCAACGATGTCCCAGGACAATCACCAGAATCCAGAGCAAGAGCAGCCAACCGGGGCGACTATTCCAGAGCGGCACATTGCGTTCCGCACTGTCCTCATGTTGCTTTTTCGACTGACCGACCCGAAAAATTTCAAATGGATCGCATTGGTCGTTGTTGTTTTTTTGATCCCTGCCGATGGTCGCAGAGAAGTTTTTTTGGCTCTTCAAAATGCGTACCTTATCATTACGGTTTTGGTTGCCATCGTTGTCGTCATGGCTGTGGCATGGTATTACACGAGAAAACTAGATAAAATGGAGATAGAAAGACTCACGCATGAGCGAGACGAACTTCAAAGAAAATTCGGCAGTTCCACTCAATCGTCAGAGGAGGCACAGTTATGAATACTTTCCTTTTCACTTTGCTTTGTATTGTGGTTGCATGGATCGTTTTTGATGCGGTCTATTCGCGTATCGTCTGCCGGTACTACCACACCAAAATCAAATATCAACTGTTCGCGTTGCGGGATCGCCTACGGACTATTCACATTGAAAATCCATCGTTCGATGACCGTGTGCTTCGAATGCTTGAATTACAAATCAATGGGTGCATTGGACTGGTTCGCAGGGTGTCTTTCCATCGCCTGATTGTCGCCACCTTCTCCGAATCGTTCATCAACGAGGAGGATAGAAAGTCGGCATTGGAAATGGGAGAGATCACTCGATGGATCATCGACAACAAAGAAACAGAGGTCGGAAAGCAACTTTTCGACATTTCGAGACAATCAATATCTGCTTTTCAGGACTCGCTTACATGTAATTCGCCACTTGTTACCATGTTGTTTCGTTACGTGATAAGACCCATCGTTCTCTTCCAGCCGCACGTAGCGGAAAAGTTCAAAAAAGTCAAGGACAACTTCATGAAAGAAATTGCACCTGCCATGATGGTTCATGCAGCCCGGTAAGAGGCTGCGTCTTTGTCAATGGGGTATCGTGATCGTGGATCAACAAACTGAAGCCGGTTGACAATACCGGAAGCCAAATGTTTTAGCCCGACAACGAGAGGGCGGCTGAACGAGGGCGTAGCCGAAAAACGACATGTTCCGGGTCTACCTGTTCGCAGTGTAGAGTTGACCCGCCCGCACGGTCATTTTCCCGAAGAATAGGCGATGATTTTGGCAACGAGTCGGGCAGCGAGAAATTCGGTCACGACATTATTTCCGCCCAGTGGAGCGACTTCAACGACATCCGCCCCCACGACATTTTTCGTTTCGCAAACCTGGCGAAGCACATCCGTCACCTGATACCAATCAAGTCCGCCTGGCTCCGGCGTGCCTGTGCCCGGCGCATACGCAGGGTCGAACACATCAATGTCCACCGTGATATAAACATGTTCCGTTAACGTACCAAGGATTTTCGTGAGACAACGATCTCTCTCCTGCATGAGCATTCGAGGTGTCATCAGTGCGGCGATGGGCTTGGGGCACTCCTGATATTCTTCTTTGCTAAAACTACGAATACCAACCCCGACGAGATGCGGGGTGATTTCGAGTACCCGGCGCATGGCTGCTGCGTGAGAAAATTTTCCCCCGGTGTACGCATCCCGCAAATCCGCATGAGCGTCGAATTGCAGGACACTGATCGTTCCGTAACATTCGGCAGCCGCTCGAACAATCGGCGGGGTAATACTGTGCTCTCCACCGAGAAAAATCGGGAACTTGCCGCGTTGAAAGTGCGATTCTTGCTTCACCGTTTGATAAATACGGTCAAATTCCCTTTCTGGGGTATCGGCAGGCGGGATCGACGGAAATGTCGCAATACCGTGTCGGGTAAAGTCGCCGAGCAACTCTTCGTCGAAATGTTCCATTTGGTTGGAAACGTCAAGGATTGCTTCGGGTCCCTTGGCGGTTCCACCGAGGAAGCAGACCGTCCCTTCGTAGGGGACAGGAACAATCCGATACCGTGCCGTCAAGGGATTGCATCGATCATCGGGAAGGGAAAGAAACGAGGGAGTCATACCAACATACAGGTTGCGCGCCGCCTCAGGAGTTCAAACCGGCCCGCCTCAGGAGTTCAAACCGGCTAAGGTTTCATCCTTCCTACGATAGGCTAAAAGCCATTGGGCAGGGGCGGGATCGAACCGCCGACACACGGATTTTCAGTCCGTTGCTCTACCAACTGAGCTACCGACCCTCAAACAAAACCACAAGCCACCGATTCTAGGGAAGATTTCCATTTTTGCAAGGGGGGCAACAGGGCAGTGGCACGTTTGTTTCATGCAAAAGGTCCTTGTGAAAGCCACCATACATCGTTCGGAACAGTTCCAGTGGCAAACCCACCACGTTCGATTCGCTTCCTTCGAGAATCATGATCCAATCGTTGCCATCCTGATAGCCGAATGCGCCAGCTTTGCCCCGCCATGCTTCGGTGTCGAGATACATTTCAAGCACCTCGTCCGAAATGGGTTGCATCACCAGTTGAGTGATGTCTGTTGCCTGATACACCTCCTGTTCGCAACCCGTTTCTCTCTTGATGAGACAGAGTCCGCTCAACACAGAGTGAATTTGCCCTCGTAATTGCTGGAGCATCTGCCGTGCATCGGTTCGATCAATCGGTTTTTCAAGAATATGTCCGTGGCACAAGACAATGGTATCGCCGCCGAGAATAACTCCTCGCTCGATTTTGTCCGCGACGTTTTTCGCCTTTTGAAAAGCGAGTCGCCGGACATAGTTTTCCGGTGACTCGTGAGGCAAACGCCCGTCCTCGGCGCACGCGTCAGGGAAACGGACATCGAAAACGAAGCCCGCCTCTGCCAAAAGTTGCTTGCGACGCGGTGATGCACTGGCAAGGATCAGCGGTAATTCAGTATGCATGTTTTGTCATTCAGGGTAGCAAAAGGGTAGACCCGGAGCCGGTCTCGGCGATGTCCTCGCCTCAGCCGGTTCGGGTCTATTCTTGACGGGGGGAGTCGCCGAGTAAACGTGACAGTCGTTCGTGCCATTGGCGGATGTTGTTGATGAACGTGCGCTGTTGTTGATTTTCTTGCCGCAATGTTTCGTTTTCTTCCTTCAAGCCTGTGTCGGCATCCCTTCTTGCGTCTGCCAGTTTTGTTTGCAACTCTGCTCGCTCCGTCTGCGTTTGAAGATGGTCACTTTTTTCTTGTTCGAGTTCTTTGTCTTTCGCGGTCAGTTGTCGCACTATCTCCTGCTTGGTCGATTGTAACTCTGCTAACGCTTCTTCTTTGTTGAGCAGTTGTGTCTTTGCTCTTTCTAAATCTGTCGTGGTCGTTTGGAGTTCTGCGTTGATTGTCTGGATCGTGTGAGAGAGGTATCCCGCAACCGCGAGGAGTACGAAGAGTGTGAACAGCATGGCAAGAGAGAGCAACATCCAACGTTTCGTGCCTTGTTTTGTCGTTGTCGTAAGCACTGGCGGCGGACTCTGTGAACGAGACGGCGGGACCGGTTTTGCACGGTGCGGCAGCGGGCTTGCGACGGGACGATCCGGCGAACAGACGCGGTCGATGCCACTCGCACGAAAATGGGAGTGGCGCGTCACCAGCAATGATTTCGCGTGACTCGGGAGATACTGTTCGAGTGTCTCCACGTGCCGGGATTCCCCCGACTCCTCCGAAAGGGTGCCCCCCGACCAATCGGATGTCGCTATGAGCCTCGCCAAAAACTCCGCAGTCGCAAGAGCCGTATTTTCTGGCTCGACGACGATGGAGACAATTCCGATCGAATGAGGACGACCGCGCGAGTCGCAGCCTGCATCGGTCAATCGCGACACAAGAATGCTGCCGCCGGACAATTTCCAAAACAGGAAACTGTCGGGATACCGTTCGCCGTCGTTGTCGCCGACCGTCCATTCGACGCATTGGCAAACCTGCTGACGAAAGAGACTTTCCGCCTCGTCAGGAAAACCGGGGGACTTCGACAGCACTTTATAAGCATCGGCACTGTTTTCCAACGTGCGACCAAACCGAATGGTGGGATACTCTAATTTCATGGTTCTGTCCTCCAACCATTTCCGGGCTTGATATAGTTTTTGTATGCGTCCCATTGTTCCTGCGAGATACCTTGAATTTCGCACTCGATGAAATAGCCGCCCCCAGCCATCCGACTCGAAATCCCCCAGTCCCAGCCTCCTGTACCGCTTTTCACGGGGGACAACGACTGTCGTCCATTCAAGAGCGTGATCGCGTCGACTCCCGATAGTTCACGCGAGGCGGCCAGGACCCAGCCGCTTGGTGGTCCGATATACGTTTCCAACTCGACTTTGATCGCCTCGCCGCTTTGCCATCGGACAGCGAACGTGTTGCCCGTTGCGGTGGTGACCGAACCTGTGGCGGTATGCACGTTGTTTCTGTCCCCCTTTGCTGTCACAAACAACCTCGCACTTCGCGGATGGACAAAGCCGCCATACTGTTTCAATCGCACCGTGTAATCGTTATTTTCCAAAAATTTCTTCGCAAGTTCTATTGCACGGTGTATTTCCTCGCGCTCCTTCGGCGTGAGGCTGCTCTCGAAGTCACGCAAAAATGTTCCGATTTGCATGACCTTGTTCTGGAGTTGCGAGGGGGAACTCACCGCAATATCATGGATGATCGACTTTGCAGTATTCCTCTGGTCACTCCCCCGTTTTTCGAGCATTTCCCGAACTTTTGTTGCTTGCGGCGACGTGGGATAACGAATGAGAAAAACGTTTGCATGCTGCTCAAGGTTCGCATTGTTTGTTTTAAAAGCATCCTCCACACGTTTGAAAAGGTGATCTTTCAGAAGCTCATCAACCCTGTCCCTCTGAATACGAAGTTCGTTTTCTGCTCCACCGACTCCTTGTTTTTCCAGTTGGACTAACTCGGCACGAATTTCCTCCAGCCGCCGGTGATCGGGAGCGTTGGCAATGCGTTCTTTTTGTCTGACCAATTCTTCGTGAATCACGTCGGCGCGGCACTGACGCATCTTGTCCGTTTCTGCCACAAGCCAACGTGCCACAGCGTCATTGGCTTGGTCCAGTTTTTCCACCACACTGAAATAGGGATTCTCCATGATGGCAAAATAATCGTTCTCATGTTTCCAGGTGGTGACGCGATGCCCGATGCCTGAGGAGACGACAATGCCGATCAACACGAGCACCATCACCAGCGCGAGGAGCGTTTTGGAAAACACCCGTGCCATAACTTTTCGCTCTTTGCGTCCCGCGACCCATTGGAACACCGCTTCATATCCGTAGGGCTGCAACTTGCCCTTCATGGGACGTTGGGTTTCGGCATCGGTTTCTCCCACTGCAGAGACCGGAAAGAAAATAATTTTTCGAGGGTCGATCTGCTTCCGATCTTGGACACCCGCAATCTGAGCAACTTGCTCCAAGATTTCCTTCAAATTGCCGAGATGTTCTTTGACAAACGTTTCCGCCGTGCGAGTCCCGTAGTCTCGCTTGGTCGCCGCACGTTTTAAGAGGGGAATGGTGTCACTTTTGGTAATGAGAACGCTGATGTCTGTCTCTTTTCCCATTTCCTGCCAGATGGCAGCGAGTTGGGCGTGAATCTTTTCATTCAGCGCGTGGCGACGTTCTTCGTTGTTGTCGATGCTCACGAGATCCGTTGCGTCCAGCAACAGTAACACAACCTCCGACTCTCGGAGGTGTTCTGCGAAGGCTTGAGCAGCGGCGGGTGTCAATTCGTTAAAAGCGTCCCGAAAATTTTCGCCGGAATAGTCGAGCATCTGCAAGCGGATGCTTTTTTTCGGTCGTTTGAGGAGCAGGTCAAAGCCGATCAAGGTCGAAAGATTCGTCGGCGGCATCCATGAGCCATTTTGAAGCGATTTTTTCAAATCGTTCAAGTATTGTTTTGCCTCTGCATGGTCTGCCAGTGGAATAATATGAAACGGCGAGTTGCCCATCGCATCGAGACCCAGCGTGGCAAGCCCTGCCAAAAAACAGGTCTTGCCCGTTCCTTCGGTTCCGATGAGCGTTACATTATATTGATGTGAAGGAGACATTTTTCTGAAAAGCGACGGAAGGATGATGGGTGTTGTGTGCGTTGCCCGAAAAGGGCGCAACAGCAGCCGGGAGCGAAACCAACCGCCGCCGTTTTCACGACCGCTCTGTCCACGGCGGTGCATCGGGATTGGTGTCGGGATTGCAATCAACGGGCTTGCCATTGACCGAACGCATGATCGGCAATTTTAGCCGCCGCAATTCTGCGACCTCGGCTTGAATGGTACGGGTATTATGACGAAGTAGAGCGTGATTGCAAGGGGACGAAAAGTTGGCAATCTCTCGCGTTTTAATCGGCTTTTAGGTTTTCGACAACCTGCGTGAGGCTGTCCATCAGGAGAGGTAAGTACGTTTCTTTAATCGTCCAGACTATCGAATAGTCAATGCCAAAATAATCATGAACAATCCTGTTACGAAACCCTCTGATTCGAGACCAGTCGATATGAGGATATGTATTTTTGAATTCTTCCGGCAGACGATGGACAGCCTCGCCGATAATCTCAAAATTGCGAATGACGGCATCGATTGTTTTCCGATCTCCGGCAAATTCTTCAAAGGACATATTTTTTGTGTAATCCAGAATAAGATTGCCGCTTTCCAAAATATCTTCCAAAAGCAATCGCGGAATACGTTTAGACATAGACTATTTCCTTTTCAATTTCGTCTAAATACTTTCGTTTAACCCCGTTTCGGGAAACGAGATCGACTTTCCCTTCCAACTCCTTTTCGAGCATATTGGACAAATCAACAAATTCAATGCCGATCGGGTGTGTAAAACTCACAATAATATCTATATCGCTGGTGTCTGGCAAAAAATCAGCACGAACGATAGAGCCAAATAAACCGATGGTGCCGACATGGTAACGAGCCATTAAGTCGGGTTTTAACCTGCCCAAGATTTGACGGGCTTTTGTCAAGTGATCGGTCATCGCAATAAGAGTTTTTTTGTAAGACTCCCGACCAACAAAAGGCTGGTGAAGAGACTTGTCACGGTTCTTTCAAGTAGCCGATTGTAACGTTCTGCGTGAAATTTGTCAACGACCTGCGTTCTAGCAACATACAGCATCAATGGCAGAATAAGGTAAATGAGGTTAGACATCTGAGGATGCTCGATGCTACTGAGGTTGTTTTGTTTGTGGAAATAAGGTGAAAGTGAGGTTGAAAAATCCCGAAAATCACACTGGTTTCTACTGCGAGTCATCCCTTGACGAATAAATGGTGAAGGGATTTTTTCGACTTTTTTACTGCGCTGTAGTACTATATTTTCGTCACCCTTGCTCGTGCGGGCAGGAATGCGCGTCTGCCGGTCAGCCCGATGAGTCCCACAAAAACAAGGGCAACGAGACCATAGCGAATCCAACGTCCCACGCCATCGGAGACTCCCAGCGGATGGAGCAGTTCCTGCAAACAACCATCCAGAACACCCGCAACGGTCTTGCCCAGTTCTTGGATGCCAGCGGCAAGCAGACTCCCGATTCCGTCGGCTCCCAGTTGTTGGAGCACGTCGCTGACCATCGGCACGGTGCGGCAGAGGATGATGGTGGACAGCCCCGCCACAAAAAGTCCACGACAAATATTCTGACGCATCGCCGCCGGAAGCCCTGCCCAACCCGAACGGAGACGAAGGACATTGGCGTAAGTCATCGTCCCAATGGTTTTTGCCGCATTGACGGTGAGTTGGACTGGCAACCAAAGGATTTTCGCAGTCCCGCCCACCATGCGTGAAACAAGGGAAAACTGCGTCGTGCCCGTTGTTCTGACCAGGGCTTGGCGGAACAACGACGGTACTCCTTGTCGACTGGTGGTGCGCAGCGTGGTGGCGGCTCTGGCGGTGGCGTTTCTGGCGACGGTCGTGAGTGCCGCTCGACTCACCGTTTTGCTGCCGACTTTGCCCGCAGCGATGGTGCCGGTTCTGGCGGCGGTCGTCACGGTCACCGAACCCCCCATCGTGCCAACAAACATGACGGCTGTGCCAACATCGACTGCCGCCCAGCCGAGTTCGCTCCATTCGTTCGGAAGTCCGTTTGCCCAATTTCTGGCGACATTCACCACGGCTCCACCGGGAATATCAACCCACCATTCTTGTTCTTTGGGGTGACCCTCTTTGTCAAAATATCGGTCAAGCCAAGCCTGATTGGCATGCATCCGCTCCAATCCACTATCCTCAAATCGTGCCGTATAAGGAATAATACGGACACCCAGATTGTTGTCTTTCAGTGCCTGACGAAAAATCTCCGAATTCTCATAACGGTTCAAGATGTAAATCGCAAGGTCGCCAAATTTGTCAATCGCCGCAGCCGCAGCAGGGAGCATCTCATCGTATTTGCTCAAGAGAAACAGGGCGATATCGTCCTGTCCATAATGTTCGCAGAGCGTATCGGCGAGATGGGGGATTCGCTCGTATAACTCCAGACACAGCGGACGCTGTCGTGCCGCATTCCAGACGGCGGGATGACGATTGCGGAGAGTAATCAGTGTTGCCGCCAACTCTTCGGGGCGGCTGTCGGTATGCTTGTCAAAATAATCGACATTGGCGAAGAATACATCGAGCAGTTCTGCAATCGGTATCTGCCCCTTGCGGAGGCAGTGCCGGAGAACCTCTCCGTCATTGGCAAAAAGGGAGTACAGCACGCAGACGGTGGTTTCGACATCGTTGTCACGGTGTGCCAGCGTGTCGTTCAGAGCCTCTTTGAAATAGGGATGGTTTTGCCAAAGTGTGTGCAGGACTTCTTGGGGAGTCAGTAATTCGCTCTCTTCCGCCGCGTTGGCGTGGGAGCAAACCCAAAACAGCACATCATCGACCCAGTCCCCCTCTTTTTCGCTCTCATAAAAGTCAAGCAGTTCCTGATCGACGTTCTGCTGCATAAGAAAGACCATCATCGGATTATCGCGCACCCGACTCCAGAGGTTGTCATCGTGCGTTGCAAACTCTAGTGTCTGGAAATAATCGTTGATCGGTGAGTGTGCGGCTGGGACACCGAGTCTGCTGGCGAGGGCATATTGTTTCTCCAGACCGATACCGTGCGTCAGGATGAAATCGGAACGTTGCTGTTGATTCACAAATCGGGGACTGACCGCAAATTCGGCAAGGCGCAAGTCGTACATGTTCTGCGCATTCGCCGCGTCTTTGTGGGCTTCGGCGAGTCGGACAAGACCGTCGAGACCTTGCAGTTGCTCTCGTTCTTTCAGGGTGGCGGCGAGAGCAACATGGTCGCGGGTCTCACGTATCTTGGCGAGTTCTGCGGCTGCTTCGGGATTGCGCCGCGTCAACTCGTCGGTGATCTGTTGAATCGCTTTTTCCGCCGCTCGTTGCGGAGCGACGGTCGTTCTCCCTGAGGTGCCAGCGGCAAACCAGTATGCCAGTCCGAAACAGAGGCAGACGCAAACGATTCCCGCCATCACGCGGGAGCGAAACAATCCAAAAATCATGTTGAGGACGAGTGTTAGCATTGTGTTGTAGGGGTTGGTCGCTGAGGCGACAAAGTGAGCCGTGAACAATGTCAGATCATGAACGCATTGTATCGTAAATCAATGCGATTTCACAGAGACCACTTGGGAGCAAATTGCTTTTTTGGAACGCGGAACACGGGCAAGGCTTTCGCCAGAAAGTTTTATGCCAAATTTTGTTGTATCTCTCATTCCGGAAGGAAGGAGTTAGAAGTTAGAAGTTAGAATGGTGCTACCGCACCTTTGGCTCGTAAAACCTGCCTTCCGCATGCGACTTCTAACTCCTAACCCCTTCTATATTCTACCGCCCGGAAAGAGTGATACAGATAAAATTGGTACAAGACTTTCCAGCGAAAGCCCAATTCCATTGACCGTTTGAAAACACGAGAATGGACGATGCGCTATTCGTCGGCTTGAATCCACTGCGGGACAAGTTGGATTTTTCCGCCTGAATCAACGAACGCCAGGGTGATGTGTCCCGTTGCGAGTAACTCGGAATCGCGATAGACTTGGTGTTCGTATTCAATTTTGACCCGCGTGATTCGCTTGAGAGTTGTTTTGATGATCAGCAGGTCGTCATACATTGCTGCCTTGTGGTACGAGCACTCCGCTTTGACCACCACCGCAAACACGCCGCTGGTTTCCATTTCCCGATAAGTATAACCGCAACTCCGCAACAGTTCGGTACGAGCAATTTCAAAGAACGTAAAATAGTTCCCATGATACACCACTCCCATCTGATCGGTTTCCACATATCGGACGCGGATTTGCGTCTCGCTCGTTCGATGATGATGTTTGAGCATTCTGGTTGCTAAGTGTTCGCCGGAAATTTCTGTTCACCATTTTACCGTATTCGTCCTCAAAAGATAGGCTGCCGCATGCCCCGGTTCGGGTCTAAACACCGATACTCGCACGGAACAATTCGTTGAGCGGTTCCAACGACACTGCCATCGAACTGGGGGGCAAAAGTTGGATGGCTTCCTGATGTCGCTCCAGCGATTGGGTCAGCCAATCAAGCAACTCCTTGGACAGTTGCCACGTTTCACGATCTCCCATGACCATCACCACTTTGCGTTGCATCATCTCTGTCACTTCGTGGAGAAGGGACAGCGGCAAAAAATCGGCTTCAAGTAACTTCTTGAATTCGGTCGGCGGCATCGAATCGTTCCGTGCCACCCACTCGCACGCCAAGAGCGGACGGATCATGTAAAAAACGCGATGCAAACCAATGGACAGCCCTTGAACCAGCGGCATCGTTTGGGCGGCGATGTTCACATAATGGAACAACGCTCGCTTCTTATTGAAGTAACTCGGGATCAGCGAACGAAACCGTTCGACAAAAACGGGATCACCGCCATAAGAAATGGAATGCTGAATCTGTTCGTTAATCGGAATGTTGCATGTCGAAAAGAGGCGTAATGCTTTGCGGAGTTCGTAACCAGCAATGTCGATGTCGACGGGAAAGACCGTCTCGATTGATTCCCGAGGGTCCTCGATGGAGAGATACCACTGGGCAGGATGAGCGTAGATGAATCGGACATCGTAATCGCTGTCGGGGGACTGCAATCCCCACGCACGGCTGCCGGACTCCCCCGAAAAAAGCAGCCGACAATGATGCTGTTGCGTCAATGTGTCCAAGTGCCCGACAATGACCGTGTGAATCGACATCACCTCTCTCCTTAGCCGCACAGTATCGCCTCTTTTGGGGAACGTGTCAACCAGACCCGGTCTACTCGCCGAACAATTTTTTCAGTTCCTGTTTGAGACGTGCATCGCGTGTGTCGGTGGCGAGGACTTTGCCCTCTTTGTCCACAAGCAGCATTGTGGGAACGCCCTGAATGCCAAAGGTTTTCCCCTGGGGTGGTTGTCCTGCTTTTTCGGTCAACGGTTCCGAAATGATCGTCCAGGGGAGTTTTTCTCGTTGGACAGATTGCTCGATCGTCTCTGCGTCTTTATCCCAGATATAGACGGAGACGATTTCAAAACCTTTGTCGTGATATTTTTCGTAGACTTCGCGCATCACGGGAATCTGCATTTTGCAAGGACCGCACCACGTCGCTGTGAACTTGACCAAGACGTATTGTCCCCGGTAGGATTCCCAGTCGAACTCTTCGTCGTCCAATGTTCTCCCGTAAAGCGCGAAATCCGAACCGACCTCGAAGTCGCTGGAGGACACGAAGGTGGAGTCGTCCAACCAAAAAACTCCAATAGTCCCCGCCATCAACGCCACAACAAGTACGAAAGCACCGGTGATGCAGGTACATCCGAGCAAGAAATGGTTTTTCTGACTGACTTGCTGGACGGGCGGATCGGGGGCAAAAATCCGCCGCGTCGTTGTTGGGCTTCCGCATTGCGAACAAAATGTCGCATTGTCCGGCAATGCTGTGTGACAGTGTGTGCAGTTCATGTCCGTCTCGTGAAAAAGGGAAAACGTGATCGCCACGTCTCGTTTCCATTTTAGTGTGCAATGGCAATACTGCAAGCGGTCTCGCCGTATGGGGCTTTCGCTGGAAAGTTTTATACCCAGTTTTGCAGTATCGCTCTTTCCGGGCAAAAGGAGGTAGAAGGTAGGAGGTAGAAGGTAGAAGTCGCATGCGGTGTGGCAACATCGTAGGCAAGACGGTGCGGTAGGGCTTTCGCCAGAAATTAACATGCCATTTTCAGCCTTATCACATTCCGTGGAGCAGAATACAG
>Ga0123353_10002407_pt1 | contig 23236 bp, 22 predicted proteins | sample TergutLab28metaG_3_FD_92763 | JGI IMG/M metagenome (GOLD analysis project Ga0123353, IMG submission 92763) | Labiotermes labralis P3 segment gut microbial communities from Petit-Saut dam, French Guiana - Lab288 P3 | ecosystem: Host-associated > Arthropoda: Insects > Digestive system > Gut ... | reverse complement strand
CCGTGTAGGCATCGAGCCGAAGGGCCCGCCGGTGTCTAGAGGGAGAACGCGCGCAGGCCCCCGAGGTACGAGGGGGGCGAGCACGATCGACCGGCAGACACCGGGTCTAAGGGCCCGGAGGCGAGAGGCCGGCAAAAAAGCAGCCCGGAGGCGAGAGGCCGGCAAAAAAGGCCCCCTCAAAAAACTACGGGCCGCGGTGCCGGGAGAGGACCCTCAACCTCTCCAGCACCGCAGCCCGGAGCTGCCGCCGGCGCCGTGGCCGGTGGGGTGTGCGGTCCCCACGGGCCCGATAGGGCCGACCTGGGAGGCGCGGCGTAGTCAGGGCAGAGAACGCCTTGCCTCGGTCCGCGCTCCTGTGCGGGGAGCGCGGAGGTCTCACTAGCGATTGTGGACTAGACCATTCGCCCTTGTCCATGGGTTCGCCACGGATTCCGTCCGGGAATTCCCCGCGCCGGGCCTGCGCCAAACGCCGCGCCGCGCCCGTACCTGGGCGGACGGTACGCTCGCAGCGTGCCCTCCATGAACGACCTCGTACGCGAGCACACGGCCCTCGACGACTCCGACCTCGAATGGTTGCACCTGCTCGTCTCGGAGTGGCAGCTGCTCTCCGACCTGTCCTTCGCCGATCTGGTGCTGTGGGTCCCGACCCGGGACGGCACGCGCTACGTCTCCGTCGCGCAGATGCGGCCGAACACCGGCCCGACCTCGTACCAGGACGACATGGTCGGCCACCTGGTGCCGCGCGGGCGGCGGCCGCTGCTGGACGCCGCCCTGGACGAGGGCCGGATCGTGCGCGAGGGCGACCCGGAGTGGCGCGAGGAGGTGCCGGTGCGGGTGGAGTCGATCCCGGTGCGGCGCGAGGGCCGGGTGCTGGGCGTGATCGCCCGCAACACCAACCTGCTGACCGTCCGCACCCCCAGCCGGCTGGAGCTCACGTATCTGCAGAGCGCCTCGGACCTGGCGCAGATGATCGCCGCCGGCACGTTCCCGTTCCCGGCCGAGCAGGTCGACATGGACGCCTCGCCGCGCGCCGGCGACGGGCTGATCCGGCTGGACGCGGACGGCGTCGTCCAGTACGCCAGCCCCAACGCGCTCTCCGCCTACCACCGGCTGGGCCTGGCCGCCGACCTGGTCGGCCACCAGCTGGGCACGACCACGGCCGAACTCGCCCCGGAGCGCGGCCCGGTGGACGAGGCGCTGGTGAAGCTGGCGAGCGGCTGGGCGCCGCGGGAGTTCGAGGTCGAGGGCGGCGACGGCGTCATCCAGCTGCGGGCGATCCCGCTCAGCCCCAAGGGCGTCCGCACCGGCTCCCTGGTCCTGCTCCGGGACGTCACCGAACTGCGGCGCCGCGAGCGGGAGTTGATCACCAAGGACGCCACCATCCGGGAGATCCACCACCGGGTGAAGAACAACCTGCAGACCGTCGCCGCGCTGCTGCGGCTTCAGGCCCGCCGGATGGACTCCGACCGTGCCAGGGAGGCGCTGGAGGAGGCCGTCCGCCGGGTCGGCTCGATCGCGATCGTGCACGAGACGCTGTCCCAAACGCTGGACGAGAGCGTGGAGTTCGACGAGATCGCGGACCGGGTACTGGCGATGGTGGCGGAGATCTCGCCCGGCCGGGTGGCCACCCGCCGCTCGGGCCGGTTCGGTGTGCTCACCGCGGAGGTCGCCACCCCGCTGTCCATGGTGCTCACCGAGCTGCTGCAGAACGCCCTCGAACACGGCTTCGGGCAGGACGAGTCGGGGACCGTCGAGGTCGGCGTGGTGCGCGGCCGGGAGTACGTCACGGTCACCGTGCAGGACGACGGCCGCGGCCTGCCCGAGGGGTTCGACGCCCAGCAGGCCGGCAACCTGGGCCTGCAGATCGTGCGCACGCTGGTGGTGGGGGAGTTGGGCGGCACCTTCGACATGGTGCCGGCGCCCGGCCGCGGCACCCGCGTGGTCCTCGAACTGCCGGTCTGAGCCACCGGCACGGCGGACCGCCAACTGGGCGGCGCCGGCAGGGGAGAAGCAGCAAAGAGCCCCCGCACCATCCGGTGCGGGGGCTTCTCGTGATGCTGCGTGCTGCGCGTATGGCAGGTGCTGCGCGCTGCGGCTCGGGGGGAAGCCTGGGTGTCAGGCGCTGGCGTTGCGGGCCCGGTTGCGGGCGGCGCGGCGCTTCATTGCGCGGCGCTCGTCCTCGCTGAGGCCACCCCAGACGCCGGCGTCCTGGCCGCTTTCCAGCGCCCACTGGAGGCACTGGTCCATGACGGGGCAGCGGCGGCAGACGGCCTTGGCTTCCTCGATCTGCAGCAGCGCAGGACCGGTGTTGCCGATGGGGAAGAAGAGCTCGGGGTCTTCCTCGCGGCAAACGGCGCGGTGACGCCAGTCCATGGCTGCTCCAACTCCTTGTGTGACAAGCACGTTGCTTGTGAATGTGAACGCTTTCACGAATCCCTTCACAGGGAACGGGACGCCACCCGGCCTTCGCCGGTGCGGTCCCGCGGTGTGAAGTGGAGGATTCGGGCTCTCAAGGGGGGCCTCTGTGCGGCCCGTCCCGATCGCCAGTTAGAGGTTCGCAAACCTCGGCTGGAGATACAACCCCTTCCGGCAACTTTTTTTGGAATCCACGGTGTCGCCTCGGTCACAGCCCTACTTCCAAGGGGTGCGGGCCAGCCTAAACGTTCGAGTAAAAGGACTTTAGGCTCTTCGACTTACACAATCACACGCAGTGCACGGCGTACGCCTGTGAAGGTCGCACTCGTACGCAGTCCCAGATGGTCACCGTCCACCTGGAAGGGCAGCGGCGCCTGCGATTGCAAGGTGAAGTCGGTCAGATCGTGCAGCGTCAGGGTGTGCTTGCCGTGCGGTCCCCGCTCCGGGGTGGACCGGAGCAACTGTGCCGCGTAGCGGGTGCCGGTCAGAGCGGACATCCGCGTGATCCCCAGCACATCGAGTGCCGTGTCGAACGACGCTTCGGGTGAGGCGTACACCGGGCGGTTGCCCAGATAGGTCCAGGGGGAGGTGTTGCAGATTATGGCCGTGGTCAGCCCCACCAGCTCCTCGTCGTCGGGGCGCCGCAGGGTTATCGGGCCGCGCCGGCGGTGCGGGTCGGCGAAGAACTGCCGGGCGACCTGCCGCAGGTACAGCGCGTGCGTGGAGCGCTTGCCCAACTCCCTTTGCTGCTCGACCCGTCCGACCACTCCCGCGTCGAACCCCAGGCCCGCGCAGAAGGTGAACCAGCGCGCCGGGACCCCCTCGTCCTCGGTGCCGGGGGTGCCCTCGACGAGCCCCAGCCCCACGGTCCGCGAGGAGCCGGCGCGCAGCGCGTCGAGCAGGGCGCCGGTCGCCTCCACCGCGTCGTTCGGCAGGCCCAGCGCCCGGGCGAAGACGTTGGTGGACCCGCCGGGGACCACGGCGAGCCGCGGCAGCGTGTCCGGGTCGGGTCCGTGGTGCAGCAGCCCGTTGACGATCTCGTTGACCGTGCCGTCGCCGCCGAGCGAGACCACCAGCTCGGTCTCGCCGCCCTCGACCGCCCGTCGCGCCAGGTCCCTCGCGTGCCCCCGGTACTGGGTGGTGGCCACGTCCAGCTTCAGATCGCTGGACAGTGCGGTGCTGATCACGTCGCGGACCCGTGCGCTGGTGGTGGTGGCGGCAGGGTTGACCACGAGAAGAGCACGCATGGTCGACAGCGTACCCAGCGCGATTCCGGCCGGGCTACGCTGAACGATGTGAGCCAGACCCCGAAGCGCCCGTCCTCCGGCACCACCCAGCAGGCCGAACCCGCCGGCCCGCCGCCCCTGCGGCTGACCCTGGCCGCCGCCATCGCCGGCGTCGAAGGGCTCGCGGTGGCCGCCTGGGGCGTGATCATGTGCTTCACCGGCGGCACCAACGCGGTGCTCGCCGGGCTGCTGGTGCTGGTGCTCGCGGCGCTGCCGCTGGGCGCCGCCTACGGCCTGCGCAGGGCCCGCCGCTGGAGCCGCGGTCCCGCGCTGATCATGCAGCTGCTGGCGCTGCCGGTCTCCTGGACGATGCTCAAGAGCGACGGCGGGGTGATCGCCGGCGGAGCGGTGCTGGGCGTGCTGGCGATCGCCGGGCTGGTCCTGCTGGTCCACCCGGCGACCACCGACGCCCTCGGCATCCGCCGCACCGCCTGATCCGCGGGCCGGGCCGGCCCGAAGTCCGCACGCCCCGCACACGACATCCTCACGTCTTCCGCGCGGGGCGGCGGCTCACTCCTCGACCAGCAGCTTGTCCCGGAGCTGCGCCAGGGTGCGCGCCAGCAGGCGGGAGACGTGCATCTGGGAGATGCCGACCTCCTGCGCGATCTGGGACTGGGTCATGTTGCCGAAGAACCGCAGCAGCAGGATCGTCTTCTCCCGCGGCGGCAGCTGCTCCAGCAGCGGCTTGAGCGACTCCCGGTACTCCACGCCCTCCAGCGCCTCGTCCTCGGAGCCGAGGGTGTCGGCGACGGCCGGCGACTCGTCGTCGGTGTCGGGCACGTCGAGGGAGAGCGTGCTGTAGGCGTTGGCGGACTCCAGCCCCTCCAGCACCTCCTCCTCGGAGATCTTCAGGTGCTCGGCCAGCTCGTGCACGGTCGGCGCCCGGCCGTGCCGCTGGGACAGCTCGCCGGTGGCCGTGGTCAGCGCCAGCCGCAGCTCCTGCAGCCGGCGCGGGACGCGCACCGCCCAGCCCTTGTCCCGGAAGTGGCGCTTGATCTCGCCGACCACGGTCGGCGTGGCGTAGGTGGAGAACTCCACGCCGCGCTCGACGTCGAACCGGTCGACGGACTTGATCAGGCCGATGGTGGCGACCTGCGTGAGGTCGTCCAGCGGCTCCCCGCGGTTGCGGAACCGCCGGGCCAGGTGCTCGACCAGTGGCAGGTGCATCCGCACCAGCTGGTTGCGCAGCTCGGCGCGCTCCGGCGAGCCCTCGGGGAGCTTGCTCAGCTCGACGAACAGCGCGCGGGCACCGGACCGGTCGTGCGGGTCGTGCGGGTCCCCCGCCCCGGCCTGACCGGTGCTCTTCACGTGCTCGTGCTGATCCATCGGGCCTGCCTGCTCCGCCGTGTCCGTCACGTCCATCCGGTCCTCACGGGCCTGCTCGCGAGTGCGTTCACGGGCGTGCCCGCCCGGGTCGGGGTGCGGCAGTGCCGCGTGCCGCGGCCCGGGCCCCTCGGGGTCCGGGTGCTGGGCGGGCACGGAGGCGCGTCCGCGTGCCGCGGGCGCCTGGTGCTCCGCGGGCGTGCCCGGGTCTCCTGGCCTCACCACGACGGCCTCACGACAGCCCTGGTACGGCGCCGCGCTTCTTGTGCAGGGCGATGCTGACCGTCTTGTCCTCGGCCACGGTGGAGTCCACCTCGCCGGCCAGTGCGGACAGCACCGTCCAGGCGAAGGTGTCCCGCTCCGGCGCCCGGCCGTCGGTGGTCGGGGCCGAGACGGTGACCCACAGGGAGTCGCCGACCAGCCGGAACACGCAGCTCAGCACGGATCCGGGAACGGCCTGTTGCAGCAGGATCGCGCAGGCCTCGTCGACCGCGATCCGCAGGTCCTCGATCTCGTCGAGGGTGAAGTCCAGCCGTGCCGCGAGTCCGGCCGTGGCCGTACGCAGCACCGACAGATACGCCCCTGCCGCGGGCAGCCGGACCTCGACGAAGTCCTTCGACCCGGGCTCGCCTGCGATCTGGGACACCCACACCTCCAAGGTGGCACACGGTGATTGCTCTGGTTCGCAGTGACGCTATCGTGCTCGGTCCATCGGTGTCGCCCGGACGGAGCATGGGCGGCATCCGCTTCTGTCACCCATGGTAAGCGCATGGGTACGGACGGTGGGTAGTGATCCCAGGTCTCAATTCGCATGCGAAATCGCCCGGTTGTACGGACCGGCCCCCGTACGAGGGGCCGCCTCCGAGGTGGGGGCGGCCTGGGCGGCCAGCGCGTGCAGCGCCGGGCCGGCCAGCCGCTGCACCGTCCACTCGTCCTGCGGCCGTGCGCCGATCGCCCGGTAGACGGCCAGCGCCTTCTCGTTCCAGTCCAGCACCGACCACTCGAAGCGGGACCAGCCGCGCTCGACGCAGACGGCCGCGAGGGCGGCCAGCAGCGCCTTGCCGTGCCCGGCGCCGCGGGCCTCGGGCAGCACGAACAGGTCCTCCAGGTAGAGGCCGGGGGTGCCGGTCCAGGTGGAGAAGTTGCGGAACCACAGGGCGAAGCCCACCGCCTCGCCGCTCTCCTCGTCCTCCGCGATCAGCACGTGCGCCGCCGGGTCGGCGCCGAACAGCGCCTCCCGGAGTTGCTCGGGCGTGGCCCTGGCCTCCTCCAACGCCCGCTCGTAGGCGGCGAGTCGGCGGATCAGGTCATGGATGACCGGCAGGTCGGCGGGGATCGCGGCGCGGATCATGTACCCCAGGTTACGGGTGGCGGGTGTGACGTGCGTAAAGCTGCCGGTCGGTTCAGCCGGTGATGACCGCCGCGACCCGCGTCCCCGGGGCGAACGCGCCCTCCCGGGCCAGCGCCGCCACGCCGTACAGCATCTTCGCCACGTACACCCGTTCCACCGGCAGCCCGTGCAGGGCGGTGAAGGCGTCCGCGAAGACCTCCAGGTCAGGAGTGGTGCGGGCATAGCCGCCGTGGTGGAAGCGGTCCTCGACGCGCCAGCGGCCGCGCCGGCCGCCGAACGCCGCGTGCTGCAGCCGGGCGACGTCCGCGTCCAGGAAGGAGCCGCCGCGCAGCACCGCGAAACCGATGGCCTCGGCGCCGGCCGGCAGTCCGGCGGCCAGGCCGGCGAGGGTGCCGCCGGTGCCGCAGGCCACGGCCACCACGTCCGCCGCGCCGGCCAGCTCCCGGCCGAGGTCCGCGCAGCCGCGGGCGGCGAGCGCGTTGGAGCCGCCCTCGGGCAGCACGTAGGCCGGCCCGTGGCGGTCGAGCAGCGCGGCCAGCACCTCCGGCTCGGCCTTGCGGCGGTAGGTGGCGCGGTCCACGAACTCCAGCCGCATGCCGTCCGCGGCGGCCGCGGCCAGCGACGGGTTGAGCGGGCGGCCGGCCAGTTCGTCACCGCGCACTACGCCGACCGTGGCGAATCCGCACAGCCGGCCGGCCGCGGCGGTCGCCCGCAGGTGGTTGGAGTACGCGCCGCCGAAGGTGAGCAGGGTGCGGTGGCCGGCCGCGGCCGCGGCGTCCAGGTTGAGCCGCAGCTTGCGGTACTTGTTGCCGACCAGCCGCGGGTGGATGAGGTCGTCCCGCTTGAGCAGCAGCCGCACGCCGTACCGGGCCAGCGCCGGTTCCTCGACCTCGACCAGCGGCGAGGGCAGCCGTACGGCCGGCGGCGCCACGCCCGGCGAGGGCGCGGGGGTGCCGCCGTCGGACGGAAGGGGAGGGTCAGCGGCGGCCACGGCTTCATTGTCACCCGTGCCGGTGACAGTGCGGCCGGGCGGACCTCAGGCCCGTGGATGACCGCAGAGCGACCGGATTTCGTCGCACCCGGTCCCATGAGGGCCCTTCCCGGTGCATCCTTCTCCCGTGCAGGAAAACGTCCCGGGACCTGCGGGGCCCACACCACGGATCGCCACTGCGGCCAGTGACGCGGGAGACGCGCTCACCGCGACGGTGCGCGGGCTGCTGCCCTCGCTCACTCCGGCCGCGGCCAGGATCGCCTCGCTGATCGTCGAGGACCCGGCGCAGGTCGCGCGCAGCACGATCTCCGAGCTCAGCGCGCTGGCCGGCACGAGCGAGTCGTCCATCGTGCGCACCGCGCGGGCGCTGGGCTTCGCCGGCTACCCCGAGCTGCGGCTGGCGCTGGCCGCGTCGGCCGCCCGGCAGGCGCCGCGCTCGACGCTGAGTTCCGGCATCACCCCGGAGGACTCGGCGGGCGAGGTGATCGCCAAGCTGGTGCACACCGAGTCGCAGGCGGTGCTGGAGACGGCCACGCAGCTCGATCCGGAGCAGCTGACGGGCGCGGTCAAGGCGGTGTGCGCGGGCGGGCAGCTGCACATCGCGGGGGTCGGCGCGTCCGGCCTGGTGGCCCAGGACCTGCAGCAGAAGCTGGCGCGGATCGGCCGGCCCTGCCACGCGCACGGGGACTCGCAGTCGGCGCTGACCAGCGCGGTGCTGCTGGGCGAGGGCGACGTGTTCCTCGCCGTGTCGCACTCCGGTGAGAGCCGCGACGTGCTCGAACCGCTGCGCCGGGCCGCCGCGCAGGGTGCGACGACGGTGGTGATCACCAACCACCCGCTGTCGACGGCGGCCAGGCTCGCCGACTTCGTGCTGGTGTCGGCCGGCCGGGAGACCACCTTCCGGCCCGGCGCGATGGCCAGCCGGATCAGCCAACTGGTCGTGGTGGACTGCCTGTTCGTGTGCGTGGCGCAGCGCACGTTCGACACGTCGAGCCGTGCGCTGCGCATCACGCACCAGGCGCTGGAGAGCGACCGGGCGCAGTAGGCCCTGTCCGACGGACAGCACCGTCCGCCCCGCGGGGCGGACGGGATCCGCCAGGGACGGCCCGGGTCCGGTCAGGGAGGACCTGGTCCCGTCAGCAGGACCTCGCGTCCGGCCGCCCCCCGGCGGTCAGGGTTGGACCACGTCGACGTCGTCGGCGTTCACGAACGCGATGCGGTGGTTGTAGACGATCTCGTAGACCTTGGTCGTGCCGATGAAGTCGTGCTGGTCGTACGGCGCGGACCCGTCGTAGTAGATCGCGAAGTACGAGTCGGTGTGCACCGCGGGGCCGGAGGCCACGTAGGACTGCCCGGCCGGGATGCTGTAGAGCGTGCGGGCCACCTGCGCGCGCGGCGCGCCGCCCTCGAAGGCCACGAAGTCCGGCGGGTAGACGGACGCCTCCGGGTAGGCGGTGGTGTACACCGGGATCGAGCTGCGGCCGGCCTTGGGCACGATCCGCTCGGCCTTCACCGGCACGGTCGCCGGGTGCTGCGCCGAGTCCTGCAGCCACGCCTCCTGGCCGCCCCACCAGATCGCGGTCCAGCCCGGCTTGCGCTCGGCCACCACGTACTGCTCGCCGGCCGGCGCCTTGTCGCCCCAGTCGTTCATGGCGTTGGTGCCCGCCGAGCCGTCCTTGTGCAGGTACGGGTCGGAGACCAGCGGGGCGCTGGTGCTGGGCGCGGTGTACAGCGGCACGAAGCTCGCCGGCGAGGCGGGCGCGGTCACCGGGCAGTCGAAGCTGCGGTAGGGGCCGGGGAACTGCTTGTAGCCCTGCACGTCGTCGCAGTACGTCGTGGTCTGCAGGTTGTTCCGGTAGCCCGGCTTGATGGCCACGACGTCGCTGCCCTGCGGCGCGCTCGCCTGGATCGGGGCGCCCAGCAGGTCGAAGAAGTGCTCCCAGTCCCAGCCCGGTCCCGGGTCCCAGTGCTGGGTGGCCACGCCGCTCTCGGTGGTGCCGGGCACGTTGTCGTGGCCCAGGATGTGGGCGCGGTCCAGCGGGATGTCGTACTTCGCTGAGAGGTACTTCACCAGCGCGGCCGTCGAGCGGTACAGGTTCTCGCTGAACCAGCTGGCGCCGTGGGTGGCCCAGGCCTCCTGCTCGATGCCGATGGAGTGCTGGTAGAACGACCGGTTGCCGCTGTCCCAGGCGATGTCCTTGGTCGGGATCATCTGGGTGACGTGGCCGTCCTGCGAGCGCACCACGTAGTGCGCGCCGGCCGCGTACGTCGGGTCGCGGAACAGGTCCAGCGTGCCGTCGTACGTCTCGTCGGTGGTGTGCAGCGTGATGTAGCGGATGTCCAGACCGCCGTTGGGGCGGTCGGCCAGGTCGTGGCTGCCGTAGTCCCCGAGGTCCGACGGGTCGAGCAGGGTGTAGGCGCCCGGGATGAAGTCGCAGTCCAGGGACTTGGGGCACTCGGGCTTGGTGCTGCCCTTGGGCGGCGTGACGTCCTTCAGGCCGAGCTTCCCGACGTCGTTCCGGTTCGGGTGCAGGCCCGGGGTGGGGGCGAGGGTGAGCTGCTGCCCGTCCTGGGTGGTGCGGGAGGCGCCGGTGCGCAGGGTGTCCCACACGACGTCGGCGAAGGCCTGGGCGACCTTGTCCTCGGTGGGCTGGCCGTAGCGGGCGACGGCCGCGTACCAGCCGTCGGTGTCCTTGGGCAGCTTGCCGTGGCCGTAGCCGCGGGCGTAGGAGGCCAGGAGGGCGGCACCGGCCCGGATGTTCTGCGCCTCGTCGGTGGTGACCGCCGTCAGGTCGGTGCCGGCCAGCGCGGCGGCGGCCGCCGCGGTGTGCTCGGCGGGGGCCTTCAACAGGTCCGCGTAGCGCGGCGACTGGGTGGTCAGGCCGTCGGCGTCGAGTTCCTTCGCCGTGAGGTCGGTGAGGTTCATCGGGCCGTAGCCCGCCTCGGCGTTCTCCTGGCCGGCGTGCGCTTCCCAGCGGGTCTCGTTGTACGACAGCGCCTGGAGGACGGGCAGGGGGACGCCGAACTCCTTCGCGGCGGCGGTGAACTCGGCCTGCCGCGTGCTCTGCGGGTCGTCGGCGTGGGCGGTGACGGCGCCGGCGGCGGTCAGCGACAGCCCGGCCAGCAGCGACAGGGCCGCGGCCAGGGTCATGGTTCTGCGATGTCTGAACGGGCGGTGCATCCAGGCTCCTTGCGTTGCCAGTGCGGTTCTTCGATCACGGTTGCGCACAAGTGCTGGCCGCAGCCTGGCGATTGGTGTTGGCACAAAGCAACCGTTCGCACGTAAGTCATGGAACTTTTTGCCAACCGGAAGCGGAGGGCCGGGATGTGAGGGCCTGGAACGTGGCGGGTCGGGAGCGTGCCGGATGCGGAGCGCGCCGGATCGGGAGCGTCCCGGGTCCGGAACGGACGCGTCCCCGTCCACCGGCACGGGGGGACCGGTGGACGGGGACCTCTGCGGCCGGACGGGGGACCCGGCACCGTGTAAGAGGGATCGACGGGGTCCAGGTGTGACATGGACCGGCGTGTGCCGTGCGTCACACCCCCCGGGTCAGATCCTGGCGACGCCTTCCGCGCGGGCCGCGGCGGCCACCGCGGCGGTGACCGCGGGCGCCACCCGCGGGTCGAACGGGGACGGGATCACGCAGGCCGGCGACAGCTCGTCGGCGACGACCGCGGCGAGCGCCTCGGCGGCGGCCAGCTTCATGCCCTCGGTGATGGCGGAGGCCCGGACCTGGAGCGCGCCGGCGAAGATGCCGGGGAAGGCCAGCACGTTGTTGATCTGGTTGGGGAAGTCGCTGCGTCCGGTGGCGACCACCGCCGCGTACTTGTGCGCCACGTCCGGGTGGATCTCCGGGGTGGGGTTGGCCATCGCGAAGACGAAGGCGCCCTCGGCCATGGCGGCCACCGCCTTCTCGGCCACCGTCCCGCCGGAGACGCCGATGAAGACGTCGGCGCCGGCCATCGCGTCCTCCAGGGAGCCGGTCAGGCCGGTGGAGTTGGTGAACGACGCCAGGTCCCGCTTGACCGGGTTGAGGTCGTCACGGCCGGCGTGCACCACGCCCTTGCGGTCGCTGACCGCGACGTCGCCGATGCCGGCCTCGACGAGGATCCTGGCGATGGCGACCCCGGCCGCCCCGGCGCCGGAGATGACCGCCCGCAGCGAGCCGAGCTGCCGCCCCGTCAGCAGGCAGGCGTTGCGCAGCGCGGCGAGCGTCACCACGGCCGTGCCGTGCTGGTCGTCGTGGAACACCGGGATGTCCAGCCGCTCCTTGAGCCGCTCCTCGATCTCGAAGCAGCGCGGCGCGGAGATGTCCTCCAGGTTCACCCCGCCGAAGGACGGCGCCAGCCGGACCACGGTCTCCACGATCTCGTCGACCTCGGTGCAGGCGAGCGCGATGGGCACCGCGTCGACCCCGCCGAACTGCTTGAACAGGATCGCCTTGCCCTCCATCACCGGCAGCGACGCCTCCGGGCCGATGTCGCCCAGGCCCAGCACCGCGGTGCCGTCCGTGACGACCGCGACCACCTGGGACTTCCAGGTGTAGTCGTGGACGAGTTCGGGCTTGTTCGCGATGGCCGTGCACACCTCGGCGACCCCGGGCGTGTACGCCAGCGACAGGTCGTCGGCGTTGTGCACCGGAACCGTGGACGCGACCTCCATCTTGCCGCCGCGGTGCAGGGCGAAGACCGGATCGATGGGAAACGCGTCCTGGGACGGCTGTTCGGTGTCGGACCGGGGATTGACGATCTCCGCTGCCACTTTTTGACCCCTTTGTCGGAATTGATGAGGGAGAATACTCCTCGCGATGAGCGGAGGAGGTGGGCTCGGCGTCCGTGCCGCCAGGAACGATCGACCATGGCGGAAGCCGGAAGCCGGGCGCGCCGCACGCACGCCGTGGGCCCCGGATGAGGGGTGAAGGACCCGTTCTACCGGAAAGGGGATTCCGGTGACGAGTGATATGCGATCGGAGGAGACCGATCCGAGTGTGGCCCCATCGCGGTCCGGCCTTGGTGTACCGGCCCGATGGGTGCCCGGGGATCGCCCGTTATCCGATTTTGACACAACCAGAACCCTGACTGCGGCTGTCCGGATGGCAAGATGCACAGATCACACAGGGTGGCGGTGCTCGAAGTCGCGCGCCGTGGCCCCTGCACGCAGCACCCCCCATTCCGCAGGAGGACACCGCGATGACCGCACGTACCCCCCGGCGATCCGCCGCCTTCTCCCGTCTCAGCGCGGTCGCCGCCCTTGCCGTCGCCGGCACCCTGGTCCTCGCCGGATGCGGCGACCAGACGAAGAAGGACAGCGGCTCCGACACGGGGAACAGCGCGGCGCCGAGCGGTTCCGCCTCCGCCACCAGCGCCAAGGCCCCGCTCTTCGACAAGCTGCCGAAGAAGTACCAGGACTCCGGTGTGATCAAGGTCGGCACCGATGCCTCGTACGCCCCGATGGAGCAGACGCAGAACGGCCAGATCGTCGGCATCGACCCGGACATCGCGCAGGCGCTGTCCAAGCAGCTCGGCGTGAAGTTCCAGTTCACCAACGGCCAGTTCGACGGCCTGATCACCTCGCTGTACACCGGCCGCGAGGACATCGCGATGTCGGCCATGAGCGACACCAAGGCGCGCCAGCAGGGCCTGGACGACAAGGGCAAGAAGGTCGGCAAGGGCGTCGACTTCGTCGACTACTACATGTCCGGTTCCTCCCTTCTGGTGAAGAAGGGCAACCCCAAGGGCGTCAAGGCGCTCGCCGACCTGTGCGGCCAGACCGTCGCCGTGCAGCGCGGCACGATCTACGAGGACGCCTTCAAGAAGCAGAAGACGGCCTGCGGGTCGAAGGGCCTGACCATCCAGGCGTTCGACACCGACTCCGAGGCGCAGACCCGCGTCAAGGCCGGCGGCGCGGTCGCCGACCTCAACGACACGCCGGTCGCCGCGTACATCGCCCAGAAGTCCGGCAACGGCAACGACTTCGAGATCGCCGGCGACCCGGCCGACGCCGGCCCGTTCGGCATCGCCACCGACAAGAGCAACTCCCAGCTGCGGGACGCCCTGAAGGACGCCATGGACGCGATCATCGCCGACGGCTCGTACGCCCAGGTGCTGCAGAAGTGGAACGCCTCCAGCGGGGCCATCAAGACGGTCACCGTCAACGGCGGATCCTGACCGGCCGGCAGGGGTGAAGGGCAGTCGCCGTGACTGAAGTGACCGACACGTTCGACAAGGGACCCGCCGTCACCGGGTCCCCCTACGAGGCGATCCGGGCCGTGCCGGTACGCCACTACGGCCGCTGGATCAGCGCGATCGTGGTGGTGGCGCTGCTGGCGTGGCTCGGCTACGCGTTCTCGCAGGGCAACATCCTGTGGGGCACGGTCGGGGACAAGCTCTTCGACCGCACCGTGATGCAGGGTGCCTGGCACACCATCCTGATCTCGGTCTGCGCGATGGCCATGGGCCTGGTGCTGGGTGTGGTCTTCGCGGTCATGCGGCTGTCGAAGAACCCGGTGACCAGCGCGGTGTCCTGGCTGTACATCTGGTTCTTCCGCGGCACCCCGGTGTACGTGCAGCTGCTGATGTGGTTCAACCTCTCGTTGATCTTCCCGGTGATCAACCTGATGCCGCTGTACAAGAACGACACCGTCGCGGTGATGACGCCGTTCGTGGCCGCCCTGCTGGGCCTCGGCCTCAACGAGGGCGCCTACATGGCCGAGATCGTCCGGGCCGGCGTGCAGTCGGTGGACTACGGCCAGACCGAGGCGGCGCACGCGCTCGGCATGACCGGGCCGCGCACCATGTGGCGGATCGTGCTGCCGCAGGCGATGCGGGTGATCATCCCGCCGACCGGCAACGAGTTCATCAACATGCTGAAGACCTCGTCGCTGGTGTCGGTGGTGCAGTACACCGAGCTGTTGCGGGCCACCTCCAACATCGGCAGCGACACCACGGCGATCATGGAGATGTACTTCGTGGCGTCGATCTGGTACCTCGTGCTGACCAGCGTGTTCAGCATCGGCCAGTACTACGTGGAGCGCCGCTTCGCCCGCGGCTCGCAGCGGTCGCTGCCGCTCACCCCGTGGCAGAAGGTCCGGGCGAACCTGACCACCCTGCGCCGACCGAAGGTGGCCTGAACCGATGAGTGTCCAGCCGATGGTGAAGGCGGAAGCCGTTCACAAGTCCTTCGGGGCCGCGCACATCCTCAAGGGCGTCGACCTGGAGGTGGCGCCCCGTGAGGTGTTCTGCCTGATCGGACCGTCCGGGTCGGGCAAGTCCACGTTCCTGCGGTGCATCAACCACCTGGAGAAGATCAACGCCGGCCGGCTGTGGGTCGACGGCGCGCTGGTCGGGTACCGCGAGCACGGCGGGAAGCTGTACGAGCTCAAGGACCGCGAGGTCGCCGCCAAGCGCCGCGACATCGGGATGGTCTTCCAGCGGTTCAACCTCTTCCCGCACATGACGGCGGTGGAGAACGTCATGGAGGGCCCGGTCCAGGTCAAGCGGGAGTCCAAGGCGGTCGCCCGGGAGCGGGCGAAGGCCCTGCTGGACCGGGTCGGCCTGGCCGACAAGGCGGCCAACTACCCGTCCCAGCTGTCCGGCGGCCAGCAGCAGCGGGTGGCCATCGCCCGCGCGCTGGCCATGGAGCCCAAGCTGATGCTCTTCGACGAGCCGACGTCGGCGCTCGACCCCGAACTGGTCGGCGACGTGCTGGACGTGATGCGCGGTCTCGCCGAGGACGGCATGACGATGATCGTCGTGACGCACGAGATGGGGTTCGCCCGCGAGGTGGGCGACGCGCTGGTGTTCATGGACGACGGCGTCGTCGTGGAGTCCGGGCACCCGCGGGACGTCCTGCTCAAGCCGCAGCACGAGCGCACGAAGTCCTTCCTATCAAAGGTACTGTGACAGGTCGTCAGGCAACAAGGGGGTGCGGGCGCGGAGCCCGTACCCCCTCCTGCCGTGCCGTGCGGGTGCCGCGCTCAGCGCAGTGCCAGGACCATGGCGTCGGACGGCGAGCTCCACACCGTGCGGGCCTCGGCGAACCCGGCGTCCCGCAGCGCTTCGGCGTGCCAGGCCGCGGACGGGGTGTCGCCGTCGGCGTGCTCGCCGTAGATCCGGAACCGCTCGGCGGTCGGCCCGGCGAGCGCCGGATCGGCGGCGGCCAGCTGCCACCAGGCCGCCCAGTCGAGCACCCCGGCGGCCTTCTCCCGGTCCATCCGGGCGTGCCGCAGGGCGCGTTCAGCCTGGTTGATCCCCGGGGTGGACGGGTCGGGCATGTGGTCGGCGTTGAGGAACACCCCGCCGGGGCGGACCAGGGCGGCCAGTTGCCCGTACAGCACGCGCAACTGGTCCGAGTGCAGCCAGTGCAGGGCGGTGGCGGTGAGCACCGCGTCGTAGCCGTCGTGCGGCAGCAGGGCCGGCCAGCCGGGGTCCTTGAGGTCGGCGGTGACCAGGGTGACCCGCGGGTCGTCCGCGAAGGACCCGCCGGCGATGGTGAGCAGCGCGGGGTCGAGGTCGACGCCGGTGCTGGCCGCCTCGGGGAGCCGGGCGAGCAGCCGGTCGGTGATACTTCCGGTACCGCAGGCGAGGTCCAGCACCCTGGGCGCGCTCCCGGCGGTCGCCTCGACCATGTCGAGCATCACCCGGAAGCGCTCCTCCCGGTCGGGCATGTACCACTCCTGCTGGCGGTCCCAGCTGCGCTGCCAGGCGCGCCAGTCGGTCGCGGGCACCGTCGATCCCATCGAACACTCCGATCTGTAATACCCTGTAAGCACGTTCAGCCATTACCGAGCCTAGACCGTGTGTCGTAAGGACTGCAAGTGGAACTGGCCTATTACGCGGACTACGCCGTGCGTCTCGTCAACAGCGAGGAGCCCGAGCGCGGTACCGATTCCCTGACCTCGCTGGAGGCCGCGCGCGAGCTGTTCGGCTCCAGCACGCATCTGGCCGCCCGCGCGGCGGAGGCCGACGTCGCGCGGCTGCGCACGGTGCGCACCCGGCTGCGCGGGGTCTTCGAGGCCGCCGACGAGGGCGACGAGGTCCGGGCGGTGGACCTGCTGAACGCGCTGATGCTGGAGTTCCCGGTCAGCCCGCAGATCTCCGGGCACGACCACCTGGACGACGCCACCGGCCGCCCGGACTGGCACATGCACCTGGCCGACCACTCGGCCACCGCGGGTGCCGCCTACTCGGCCATCGCCTGCATGGGCCTGGCCTTCCAGCTCGCCACGCTCGGCGTGGACCGGCTGGGGATCTGCGAGGCGGCACCGTGCCGCAACGCCTACGTCGACACATCGACAAACCGTTCGCGCAGGTACTGCTCGGACCGCTGTGCGACCCGCGCGAACGTCGCGGCCTACCGGGCCCGCAAGCGCCTGGAGAACGAGCGGTCGGCGCGCAGCGGCCGCACGCAGGACGCCGCCCAGGAGGCCAGCGAGGCCACCCCGGTCAGCGAGCGCTGAACCTTCTGCGCCGGCCGGAACCGGCCGCGGGCCCGCGCCAGCACCAGGTCGTCCGGCACCGTGCCGAACTCCCGGCTGTCGTTCTCCACGAACGCGTTGTCGCCCATCACCCACCAGCCGCCGTCACGCCGCTCCACGGCGCGCTTGACGATCAGCAGGTCCTGCTGCAGCGGGTGCCGCAGCACCACCACATCTCCCTCGCGTACCAGCTCGGCACCGCTGCTGACCTTCTGGATCAGCAGCCAGTCCCCGTGCAGCAACGTAGGTGCCATCGATGGACCGGTGACCTCGACAACTTGCCACGACAGCCTGCCGGCCCCCTGCTCCCGCATCCTCCGCCTCCTGGCTCGTTCCTCCACCGCCCCCAGGGTGACACCAGACTTTTGGCCTAAGCCACCTGGGGCACCCGAGAAAACGACTCCTCCAGGGAGTAATGTCCCACCTGAAAGACGATCACGAGGAAGGACAGCCATGTTCACTCGCCTGTTCGCGCCCAAGGTCAAGGTCAGCGCCCACTGCGACCTGCCCTGCGGCGTGTACGACCCGGCCCAGGCCCGCATCGAGGCCGAGTCCGTCAAGGCGGTCCAGGAGAAGTACCAGGCCAACGAGGACGCGGACTTCCGCACCCGGGCCGTGCTCATCAAGGAGCAGCGCGCGGAGCTGGCCAAGCACCACGTCTCGGTGCTGTGGAGCGACTACTTCAAGGCCCCGCACTTCGAGAAGTACCCGCAGCTGCACCAGCTGGTCAACGACACCCTGAAGGCGCTCAGCGCCGCCAAGGCGTCGAACGACCCGGCGACCGGTCAGAAGGCTCTGGACCTGATCGCCGAGATCGACAAGATCTTCTGGGAGACCAAGAAGGCCTGACCCGGCCTGAACCGGTCCTGCACGGGTCCTGGACCCGTTCTCGAGCCGCCCCACGGTGTGACCGCACCGGGGGCGGCTTCGTCGTTCCCGCGGGAGTGACGCGCGGTGTGCGTCACATCGCGGAGCGGTTTCGCCGGGGCCGAGGGGGTCGTAGGGTCGGGCCATGTTTGCTGTCTACGCCGCGCGCATCGATGCCGAGCACCCCCTGAACGGGCTGGAGTCGGGGGAGCGGCCGGCGCCGCGCGCCCGGGACGGCTGGTCCACCGTCACGGTGAAGGCGGCCTCGCTGAACCACCACGACCTGTGGTCCCTCAAGGGCGTGGGCCTGGGTGAGGAGAGCCTGCCGATGATCCTGGGCTGCGACGCGGCCGGGATCGACGAGGACGGCAACGAGGTGGTGCTGCACTCGGTCATCGGCCAGAGCGGGTACGGCGTCGGGCCGGACGAGAAGCGGTCCATCCTCACCGAGCGCTACCAGGGCACGTTCGCCGAGCAGGTGACCGTGCCGACCTGGAACCTGCTGCCCAAGCCGAAGGAGCTCAGCTTCGCGGAGGCGGCCTGCCTGCCCACCGCGTGGCTGACCGCGTACCGGATGCTGTTCACCAATGCCGGCGTGCGGCCCGGCGATTCGGTGCTCGTGCAGGGCGCGGGCGGCGGCGTCGCCACCGCGGCGATCGTGCTCGCCCGGGCGGGCGGCCTGCGGGTCTACGCCACCAGCCGCGACGCGGCCAAGCGCAAGCGGGCCGAAGAGCTGGGCGCGCACGGCGTGTTCGAGCCCGGCGCGCGGCTGCCCGAGCGGGTGGACGCGGTGATCGAGACGGTGGGCGCGGCCACCTGGTCGCACTCGGTGAAGTCGCTGCGGCCCGGCGGCACCCTGGTGATCTCCGGCGCGACCAGCGGCCCGAACCCGCGCTCCGCCGAGCTGACCCGGATCTTCTTCCTCGAACTGAAGGTGGTCGGCTCCACCATGGGCAGCAAGGACGAGCTGCAGGACCTGCTGTCCTTCTGCGCCGTCACCGGCGTGCGCCCGGTCATCGACTCGGTGCTGCCGCTGGACCGGGCCCGCGAGGGCTTCGAACACCTCGCCGCGGGCGAGGTGTTCGGCAAGATCGTGCTGACGCCGTGACGCCGTGACGCCGTGACGCCGTGACGCCGCCCTGACGCGGCCCCTGGGGGCTTCGGGTGTCCCGGCGGCGTCGCGCGCCCCCGGGCCTCAGCCCTCGGGGCGCCGGCCGCCGTGCAGGGCCGCCGTGATGTGGGCCGCCGCCGACGACAGATGGCGGCGCACCTCGCGCAACTGCCCGTCGCTGACGCCGCGGTCCCGGGCCGTGTCGCGGATGTCGTCCCGGAAGCGGTCGAGCAGCCGCTCCAGGTCCCGCAGCGGGTTCTCCGAGACGGGTGCCTCGTCCGCGGCCTCGCCGTTCCCGCCGGCCTCGGCCTCCGCGGGGGCCTCGCCGGAGGTGTCGCCCGGGTCCTTCACCGGGGGGACCGGGCCGGTCGCCTGGCCCCACGGGGTGGTCGGCACGTCCATGCCGCCGCCCCTGGGGTGGCCGACGCCGAACTGGCCCAGTTCACGGGTGAGTTCGGCCAGCCCCTCGCGCAGCCCGGCCTGCCAGTCGCCGGCCCTGGAGTGCGACTGCACCTGCTCCTGCACCTGCCGGGCGATGCGCTGCACCTCCTCGCGGGCGCTGTCCATCGCGTCGTGGGCCGCCTTGGCCTGGCGGCGGGCGTCGCGGGCCTCCTGCTTGGCGCGGCGGCTCTCCTCCTTCGCCCGGTTGGCCTGCTCCTTCCACTGCTGCCGCTGGGCGCGCTCGGCGCCGGCGGAGGCCGCGTGGGCCTGCTGGGCGGCCGCCTGGACCTCGCGGCGCAGATCGCCCGCGGCACCGCGGACGTCCTCGCGGATCTCCGCGGCCAGCGCCGACACCGACTCGCGGATCTCGGCCTCCAGCCCGGCGATCTCGTCGGCGCGCTCGGCCAGTTCGGCGCGGCCGGCGTCGGTGAGGGAGTAGACCTTGCGGCCGCCCTCGGTGGAGTGGGTGACCAGGCCCTCCTTCTCCAGCTTGGCCAGCCGCGGGTAGACCGTGCCGGCCGAGGGCGCGTACAGGCCCTGGAAGCGCTCCTCCAGCAGCCGGATCACCTCGTAGCCGTGGCGCGGCGACTCGTCGAGCAGCTTGAGCAGGTAGAGCCGGAGCCGGCCGTGGGCGAAGACGGGGGCCATGTCAGGCGTCCTTCCGCAGCGAGTGGCCGTCGGCGGGCAGATCCTCCAGGGGTGGCCTGCGCAGCAGGGCGAGCGCCCCGGAGACGGTGGTGGCCCGCAACCGGGCGCTGCCCTGGCCGATCCGGCCGGTGATCCGCTTGGGGCCCCAGCCGGACACCTGCAGCTCCTCGAAGGCGCAGGAGACCCGGCCGCTGGTGGTGCTGGCGTCGACGTCCGCGTCGCCCGGCTCGGGGATGCGGATGGCGATCTCACCGGAGACCGTGCTCAGCTGGACGTCGGCGCCGGCCGAGGGGTCCAGGTCGAGCACCATGTTGCCGCTCACCGAGTCGGCCTTGACCTCGGGGCCGCTGCCCTCCACCACGGTGAGGTCGCCGGAGACGGTGCCGAAGACCAGCTCGCCGGAGAGCGACTGGGCCTCGACGCTGCCGGACACGGTGCTGGCCCGCACCGGGCCGGTGAGCCCGACCAGCGTGCTGTCACCGTGGACGCCCTGCACGGTGGTGGGCCCGGACAGCCCGGAGACCACCGCGCTCGCGCCGACCACGCCGACCTCGACGCGGGTGTGCTCGGGGACGGCCAGCGAGATCACCGCGTGCCGCTTCCAGCCCTTGCGGTCGAGCCACTTCAGCAGGCCCTGCCACGGCAGGTCCTCGTAGGCGACGGTGAGCTCCGAGCCCTTGAGCCGGACCTTCAGCGGCGGGCCCTCGATCTCGGTGACCTCCACCCGGGCCGGGCCCGAGTCGGTGCCGACCACGTTGACGGCGCCGTTGACGATCCTCACGTTGAGGGCGTCCACGGTCTCGTCGAACACGAAGGTCTCGGGACCGGTGACGGTCCGCTCCGCCGTGCCGCTCATACTGCCCCTCCGGGTGCTCGCGAACGCAACATATCGCGTTCTCCAAGGAGACACGATATATCGCGTGACGCGTAAGTCAAGCGGTCGTCAGCCCGGTGCGTGATCCGCCGGTCGGTCCGGCGGGCCGGTCGCTCATTCGTCGTCCTCGTCGTCGTCCAGCCGGGCCAGCCAGGTGGCCAGCCGCTCCACCGGGATCTCGAACTCGGGATTGAGGTCGACGAACTCGCGCAGCCGGTCGGCGAGCCATTCGAGGCTGACCTCCTCCTCGCCGCGCCGGTCGGCCAGTTCCTCGATGCCGCGGTCGGTGAAGTACACGGTGTGCTCCGGAGGGGTGTCGTAGGGGGACGGGGACTTTGGGGAGGTGGGACGCCGGTACGGGGGCCGGGGTGCCCGGTACGGCCCGGGGCCCCGTACCGCGACGGTACGGGGCCCCGGGCGGGGTGCCGGTGCGAGCGGCGGGAAGCCGGATCAGATCTCGAAGACTTCCGTCACCAGCTGCTCCTGCTGGGCCTGGTGCCGCTTGGCGGAGCCCACGGCCGGCGAGGACGACGCCGGGCGGGACACCCGGCGCAGCCGGTCCGCGTTGTCCGGGGCCGCACCCAGCAGCAGGTCCAGGTGGTCGATCAGGTTGAGCGCGATGAACGGCCAGGCGCCCTGGTTGGCCGGCTCCTCCTGCGCCCAGACGAACTTCTGGGCCTTGCTGTACGGCGCCACCGCGGCCTGGATCTCCAGCGCCGGCAGCGGGTACAGCCGCTCGATGCGCAGGAACGCCACGTCGTCGGCGCCCCGCCGCTCCCGCTCCGCGACCAGGTCGTAGTAGACCTTGCCGGTGCAGAAGACGACCTTGCGCACCGCCTCCGGGTCCACCGTGGTGTCGCTGATCACCGGCTGGAACTGGCCGCTGGTGAAGTCCTCGGCCTTCGACGCCGCCGCCTTGAGCCGGAGCATCGACTTCGGGGTGAAGACGATCAGCGGCTTGTGGTGCGGGTTGTGCACCTGCCAGCGCAGCAGGTGGAAGTAGTTGGCCGGGGTGGTCGGGAAGGCCACCGTCATGTTGTTCTGCGCGCACAGCTGGAGGAACCGCTCGATGCGGGCCGAGGAGTGGTCCGGGCCCTGGCCCTCGTAGCCGTGCGGCAGCAGCAGCGTGACGCCGGAGGTCTGGCCCCACTTCTGCTCGGCCGCCGAGATGTACTCGTCCACGATCGTGGAGGCGCCGTTGACGAAGTCGCCGAACTGGGCCTCCCACATCACCAGCGCGTCCGGGCGGGCCAGCGAGTAGCCGTACTCGAAGCCCATCGCCGCGTACTCGCTGAGCAGCGAGTCGTAGACGTTGTAGCGCGCCTGGCCCTCGGACAGGTACAGCAGCGGGGTGTACTCCTCGCCGGTGTTCTGGTCCACCAGGACGGCGTGCCGCTGGCCGAAGGTGCCGCGGCGGGAGTCCTGGCCGGCCAGCCGGACGGTGGTGCCCTCCATCAGCAGCGAGCCGATGGCGAGCGTCTCGCCCATGCCCCAGTCGATCGTGCCGTCGCTGACCGACGCCGCGCGGCGCTGCAGCTGCGGCATCAGCCGCGGGTGCACGGTGATGTTGTCCGGGATGTTGACCTGCGACTCGGCGATCCGCTTGATCACCTCGGCGGAGACCGCCGTCGGCACCGTGACCGGGAACTCCGACTGGTCCAGCGCCGGCACCGCGGGGGACGGCGCGGCGGACGCCTCGCGGACCTCGGCGAAGACCTTCTCCAGCTGGCCCTGGAAGTCCTGCAGCGCCTGCTCGGCCTCTTCCAGCGTGATGTCGCCCCGGCCGATCAGCGACTCGGTGTACAGCTTGCGCACCGAGCGCTTCTTGTCGATCAGGTTGTACATCAGCGGGTTGGTGAACTGCGGGTTGTCGCCCTCGTTGTGACCGCGGCGGCGGTAGCAGATCACGTCGATGACGACGTCCTTGTTGAACGCCTGGCGGAACTCGAAGGCCAGCCGGCCCACGCGGACCACGGCCTCCGGGTCGTCGCCGTTGACGTGGATGATCGGCGCCTCGATCATGCGCGCCACGTCGGTGGCGTACATCGAGGAGCGGGACGCCTCGGGCGCCGCGGTGTAGCCGACCTGGTTGTTGATCACCACGTGCACGGTGCCGCCGGTGCGGTAGCCGCGCAGCTGCGACATGTTGAGCGTCTCGGCCACCACGCCCTGGCCGGCGAAGGCCGCGTCGCCGTGCAGCGCCACCGGCAGCACCGTGAAGTCGGTGCCGGCCTTGTTGATGACGTCCTGCCGGGCACGGGCGATGCCCTCGATGACCGGGTCGACGGTCTCCAGGTGCGAGGGGTTGGCGGCCAGCGAGACCTTGACCTGCTCGCCGTCCAGCCCGGTGAAGGTGCCCTCGGCGCCCAGGTGGTACTTCACGTCGCCGGAGCCGTGCATCGACTTCGGGTCGAGGTTGCCCTCGAACTCGCGGAAGATCTGCGCGTACGACT
>Ga0123353_10002405_pt1 | contig 23247 bp, 19 predicted proteins | sample TergutLab28metaG_3_FD_92763 | JGI IMG/M metagenome (GOLD analysis project Ga0123353, IMG submission 92763) | Labiotermes labralis P3 segment gut microbial communities from Petit-Saut dam, French Guiana - Lab288 P3 | ecosystem: Host-associated > Arthropoda: Insects > Digestive system > Gut ... | reverse complement strand
ATATAATCTAAGAGCTGCTGGTAACGCAATAAATAATCGTAGAAATCGTAGTAGTGATCCCTCAGATGCTCCTGAATAATACTGGCAAAGATACCTTCGAAGAAGCTCTCGCGAAAGCCCAGGGGAGCAGGCTCTACTTCAGGTACCGCCATGGTATCTTGCCACCCTGCTTGGTAGTTGTTGAAGCAACGGTAAACATGGCAAATTTCGGCATAAGTCATTAAATAAGATTCCTCCTTTAATTTTTGGCTCTATTCCTTAGTAGGTACATAAAAAGACGCCGGGCTTTCCAGCACCAGCGTCCGTAGTTAAGAAGGCGAAACGTTAAGCCCAGATTTCCGGCTTATCACGCCAAAAGAGTTCATCTAAGGTTTTGTCCAATGCCCAACAGAGTCGAAGGCACAAGGAGAGGGAAGGGTTGTAGTCGCCATTTTCGATTAAACGTATGACCTCCCGGGAAGTACCAATCGTAGCTCCCAGCTTCGATTTGCTCAACCTCATCGCGGTGCGCGCTACCTGAAGAGATGAGGCTCCTCGACGCTTAGGTCGTAAAACTGCAATACTGCTTATATCTTGGTCTAGCCAAAAGAGTTCGTCCAAAGATTTATCTAACGCCCAGCAGATACGCAGACAGGTGTCCAGAGAGGGTTGGCTCAGCCCCCTTTCAATAGTGTTGATCACCTGGCGAGAAGTTCCAGCGGCATGCGCCAGCTCGCTCTGAGACCACCTTTTAGATAGCCGCGCCAGCTTCAGAAAAAGGTTGGGTTCTGCCATAAATATACCTCCAAAGCAGCCACCTAAAAAAAGGTTTTCTTCATACTAACTCGCTAAGGACGGATAGGCATCACCGCCCCGGTAAAGTCATCTTCATACATGGTGCCGGCAATTTCCACACGCCCGTAGGCTGTACTGATGAGACAGCTATACGACTGGTTCCACACCTCCGGGTTCATATAGTCTGGAAGCTGACTGGAACGAGGTCCTGCCAGGGTATCAATGCGATAACGCAGGGCGCCACCGTTTAAACGCACCGTAAAGCTGTGTTCACCATCTCGCAACAAGACGTTGGTGTAAATCCTTTTGGCGTTATTTTCGGAAACCGGATTAGGAGCGACCGAGAAGACAGCTTTGTCCTGGGTAGCTGAGACCAGTTCCAAAGGAATGTTCGTAGCTTCCTGACGGGTCGCTTTCTCTGGATTGAAAACAACATAATCATGGAGCAGTTGCCCGGAAGCGTCCCAGGAAAGATAAGCATGGTGGGGAAGGGTAATAACTGCCTGGTGCTCCTGGCTGGGAATGTTACCTCTGTTGCGATGAAAGCTTTCGCTGAAGACATGGTAATCCAAGTTAACCTTAGCCGTTACGCTAACCTGGGGGGTAAAGCCATACCCCGCTTTCATTAAGGGCACTTCCTCCATCTCACCTTGATACTCACTCTCCACCGTGGCGGTAAACTCCAGGTAATAGCCATACTCGTGAAAGCAATAATAATACTGGCTGTAGAAGGTGTTGTACCAGGGGATTTGGTCTTCCCAAAAGTGATACCGCCGTTCAATCCAGGCCACTCCCGCCAGGCAATCATCGCTGTCCACCAGCAGAGGAGGGGCAGGAGGGGGAAGGTAAATTGTGGCGACGGCAGAGTTGTTACTGTAATCATCCTCCAGGAGATCCCGATCCGGATTAATGACCGCCTCGACTCTGACATTACCACCTTCCGGCGGCAATGTAAAGGGAAGATCAAAATCGTTGAAACCAGGTTCCAGCTGCACGGGAATCCGGTAGCTTTGCCAGGGGTTATCCACTTGGAACAGCAACTGCGTCGCCAGGCTACTGCTAGCGGTATTTTCTACCCCTATTTTAGCTTTAGCCTCCGTTATATGGGAAGATGGTTCCAAAATTAGGGCGCTCAGGATAAGATCTCTGCTGGAGCTCCCAGGGATTAGGACTACGGTAAGGCCGGTATACTCTGACCCGCGAAGGGTGGCAGCGCCATACAGTTTTTCTCCTGCCGCGAGCAACAAGCATTTAGCGGCACCTACCTCCTGACGCAACGCTTCCCAATCATCGAGGGTAGGAGTGGGGGGAAGAAGAGCTAAGTGAGATTGTAAAGCCGAGAGGTCTACATCTTTCTCCTGGTCATACCAGCCCAGGGCAATACTCTCAACCGAAATATCATAGGTAAAGAGATCGCTAATTCTAAAGGGGATAGCTTCTTGTTGCTGCCAACCTTCCTCTGGGTCTAGGATAATTATTTGGGCTTGCACCTGGGTCTGAGGCAGGGAGATAGCAAAGGTAACCGGCAGGTTACCTTTGAGAGAGAGTAAAGGGGTGCCATCGGGAGCGTCAATGTACTCCCCGGTGGCATCCTGCAGCAGTGAGAGCTGCACCGATGCGGGGGCAGTAAGAAAAGCAGCTGCGTAGGCGCTGCCACTTTGTCCTGGGGCAATAACGCCCAGAGTCTCTAAGGTTATACTGGAAGAAATCTCTTCTTGGGTACGGCCTAACGAGCCAGCGCTTAAGGTCGAAGCCTGGCGCAGCTTGCTCACCAGCTGCTTAGCAGCCTCTTGCAGATAACTGTGGATACCCGACAGGGGGACGCCGTAGCGGGCACTGCCAATTACTCCCTCTCCCACCGGCTGAGTCAACGGTTGTAGTAAGGAGCTATCCAGGAGCTCCGGCTGGGGCGAAAAATCGTATTCACCATACAGGGAAGAAAGATAGACATCGTTTAAGTTTATATTCTGCTGAGCTACATATAACCCTTCATAGGATTGTAAGCTCATCACCCCCAGCAGGGCAGAGACGCTGGAAACATTGTCGGTTGCCACCGGTGCCAGCTCGGCAGTTTGCTCTTCCCCCGCCGGTTTGGCTACCCAGCTCATGGTCGTTGGTGGCGGTAGGGAAGAAAAAGAGGCCAGCTCGCCGTATAGAGCTAACTCCCCGCCAAGGTCTCGTTGCTCCATAAACACACCGTAGCGCAAGGCATCCAGCCGGGGAGGCAGGCGAACTAAGTCGCGCAGATAAACGATAGCCCAGCCCCCCAGGTAACCTTCGCTGTTGTTTACTTCCGGTAGGAGGGCATCTGCCAGCAAGTACTGGTCTGCCAGATAACCTCCCTGGTAGTTGTTGGTGAAAATAGCACGGGTTTCCCGAAAGAGAAAGTCCTGAAAAACAGCAGTATCTTTCAATAGATAAAAAAGATGGGCAAAATAGCGGGTGTAAGAGCCTTGAACCGGTTCCAAAGCCTCCCCCTGAGCGAAATCCTGATGAACCTGACGGTAGAGAACTTCGCTCTCGAATGCCTTTTCGGCTAGTACCTGAGCAATATCGGAAGCGGAACTCCAGGATCTAAGTTCCGGCTTGCCTGCGGGATAATAATCGGCAACAGGTTCAAAAATGAGAGCCCAGGTTAGCTCTCCCCGATCCCCGGAGAAGACAGCCACCATTTCGTTATAGAGCTCATGGTATGTTGCTGTTGCCGATGGCACCTGGTAGCTACTACTGGGCAAATCGTAGGCTAATAGCTCACCGCTACTGTCCCGCCAAGTCCCCCCTCCGCCGTTAGCATTAGGTCTAAAAGAAGGCCAGAGCATGGCGGCGTAGGTAGCGGCAGCGCAATAATCTTGCACCAGAGCTAGGTTGGCAGCCGCCCAGTCATCGCCGAACCACTCCTGCCAACTGCCACTTAATGAGTTGTGTGCGGTGAAGAAGAATTCCTTGACCAAACGTGGTTCCGAGGTTGCCGTCCAGTCCAATTTGAAATCCTTACCCTCAATATGCATTTCCCGCATTCGCTTAAGGAAAAGATTTTCGGGATATTCCCGCTCCCCGCTATGATACAAAGCAGCAAAAGCCAGCTCTATCCCCGGCTCTTCCAGATCAAAAGCAGTTAAGGTAGAGTAAGCAATTTGCCTGCTGGCAGGGTCATAGTGCATATTATAATGCACCGGCGCTCCCCGGTGGGGTTTCATATGATCCGGAAAGAGATAAAGAGCAAAGGGCAGATACCTGTAGCGCAGAGCCGGATCCGCCAACTTCTGACTTGATGAAGTATCCAGGTAGGGGGCAGGAAAGACCCGGATGGCTGTCCCCGCTTTGCCGGTAGCGCCATCCGCGGAAGTACGCCAGGCGGCGTTGGTATCAAAAGCACCAGAGCCACCGTAACCGGCTCCTGTAGCCGAAGTCACTACCACCTGGGCATGTAAGGGAGGCGAGAGGGCAGTCGCCCCTAAGCTAATTAAGAAGCATAAAAGCATAACCTGCGTCATACCTTGGCGCAGGGCAAAGGGCGAGATACAGGGGAATATATGAAATATACGGTGACGCATCCTATTTCATGCTTCCTTTCTAGCGGTCACGGTCGTTGGGGTCGGCAAAAACGCTTTGGGGATACATGTCGTAAAGTTTGAACAGGATCGCCAACCCCTGAGCGCGGGTTAAATAGTCATAAGGGCGTAAAGTTCCGTCCGGAAAGCCACCGATAACTCTGGCACACACATTGAACATTAAAGAGCGATATATGGGGTAAGGGAAATCGGCTTCACCCCTCTGGGCAGCCGCTAAGCGTTGCGGGATCGTTTGTCCCTCGGTAAGATAGCCACCTAAATAAGCCAGCGGTTTAGGAATACCGGTGTTGAGCAAGTCCACCATGGGAGGGTTCAACCACATATCCTGCGTGTCGGTAAACCACTCCCGATAATTAGCATAATCTTCATCATGCCATTCATAACCGTAGGACTTCATATGGTGGTAAGAGAAGCCGCTTCCCACCGCTAGCATCGCCGCCGCTTCCGCCCTGGTTGCCGGCTGGCTGAGCTCTTCCAGGCTGTACATGCCACCGAATTGGTAAGGCATACGCTGGTTATAGTCCCCCAGAAACCAGGTTCCTAGAGGGACAACTCCGTCTTTGGAAGGCAACTTAGCCTCTGGCTTATCCATCATATAGAGCCAGTCCTGCAGACCATGGCAGCGATTGAGCATGACTACCCATTCAGCTCGGGTGAGATAATCATCTCCGGCGAAAACCATCCCCTCACCTTCCGGGTTGGGCTTGCCGCTAACCACCCCCATCATGACTGCCAATGCCACCATGCCGGCATACCACTCATCTCCGCGAATATCGGGAAACGCGGCTTGCACCGCCTTGAGCAGCTCGGGTTTAACCTGGGGCGAGTTCAAAATATCCATAATGGTCGCATCGGAACCCAGGGGAACTCCCCGGTCATCGGTAAGATCTTCTATGCTCCTCAGGGAGCCTCGGCGCACCCGTTCACTGTGCCAAACATCACCGGCACGAAAGCCAAAGACTTGAATCAGGCGGGTTGTGTTCTTACCTGCTAAATCTTGTCCTACCCAGTAATACCAGTTCTGAGCCAGAAAAAAGTCGGCAATAGGCTTAAGCTGTGCCTTAGCCCCGACAAAGGTGTCCTGCACTAAAAAGGTATCCTGCTTCGGAGGTGAGACCGGTATGTCTACATCCGGGTCTAGGGGAATTATGTAAATCGGGTTGAGAAAAGAGTAGGGGTTTGTCAGGGAAGCCAGTAAATTCCCTGCTACCGACAACTGGGCTAAAGCTATGATTAATAGCCAGGCGGCAAAGCGATAAAGTCTCAACATGATACCTCCTCTCATCAATAAAACGGCATTATCCTGTCATCGCCATCAAAAAACACTCTGCTAAACTTGCAATCTAGCAGAGTGTTGACAAGGGTCTTTGGGGGGCTCTAGCAGCGCCTCTTGGGGAAACAGCTCTTAAAATCTATCTCTAATAGACACCCAGGACTAGGGTTACCCAGGTAGCCACCATAATTGCCGGTGCCAGAGGAAGGCGGGTGTGGGCTGAGATCCTTTGGTTCCAGATCATGGCTAGAGCAGCTGCACCTGCCAAACCGTAGGCCAATAAGGAGACAGGAAAAACTTTATAGCCTATGACACTGGCAATTGCCGCAAGAAGTTTGCCGTCTCCGGCACCTTGCCCCAGCAGATAGAGAAAAAAACCAGATACAAAGATAAAAGAGGTAGCAGCAGTAGCCTCTTGCCAGGAAAGATCCCACTTCGGCCACAACTGTAGAATTAAGCCACATCCCAGCAGGAACCCGCAGGCCTGATTGGGGATACGATGCCATTTTAAGTCGGTATAGGATACTGCCGGCAAAATAGTGCTAAGTAAGACCATCCGTAGGGTTAGCGGAGACATAGCAATACCTCCAAATTTTGGGCGAAACAGCGTGTACATATTCAGTCGAGCCTTACAGTACGGCTACCGACAGCAAAGGGGATTTGCACTTCTCCCATTAGAAAGGAGAGAAATGAGGCGGTGTGGATTACTCCTTGCACCTCCACAGAGGGAGGGTTGGCTGAAGTGCTTAGCATAGTCACTTCAATACGCCAGATGATGTTGCCATCCGGAGCTTTCCGGCGATATAAAGAATCCAGTTTGCAGTCGTAGCGCAAAAAATAATCGAAAGCACTTGCCAGACTGTTTTGATCCAGCTCTGTGGTAAAGTCCCAACGGAGAGGATCTCGCAACTTTGCTTCCAGGGTGACGGTGGTTGCACGCTGCAAGATACCCTCCACCTCTTCCTGCACTCCCATCAGACGGAAGTACTCGGCACTAAAGAGGGCTGCGGCCATAAGGCAGTAGAGGAGGACGAAGAGGGTGACATAACCTTTCTGCTCTTGCCAGTAGGCTCTTAGCTGCCTCATCGCCAAAACACCTCCGACATACCGGGAAGTCGCACTTCCAAGGTAAAAGGGATGGTGATGGCAGCTCCCAGAGGCATGACCACTTGCAGATAAAGAGGATAACGCACCGTTACGGTAAATGTATCTCTTAATTGAATTTTATTACCTTGTATATAGGATACATCCGAGACGGTATAATAAGCCCCGACCATCCTCAGTTCATCCCGCATCTTGTTAAAAAGGGCAGTGATAGCAGCATCGTTTTGCCCACTGATTTCCAGGGCTCTGGTGACTCTTTTGGTCAAAAAAACCACATGTTGATGCTGGATAAAAATATTGAAGAAGCCTGACAAAGTAGCGACAACGGTGATAGCCAGAAAGAACTTAATTAGAAAGTCCACATACATATCGCCGCTATCACCCTGGCGGTAACTTCGCCAACGGTGTAGAAGTTTCACGGGGTTAGTAGTGAGGAGATTCTCCCAGTTATACTTGGCCACAAAACCGGCCAGAAATCGTTCACCCCTTTCATAATCAGGCCACCAAAGACTACCGAAACGATGACCCCAATTAGCCACCCGGTCTGTTGATCTCCTCTGTCCTCAATGAGGAACCTCTGAAAGCTGTAAAGAGCCTGGAGATGAAACATGGAAACCTTTTTCATTTAGCCAATTCTCCTTTCATATGAAAACTGATTGGAGGTTTCACCCTCCCACCTACCTACCCAAAAAAGCCCCATGAGTTTATGAGGTCGGCGATTAAAACATAAATTACGATTGCCATCCCCAAAACAACTAAAACTACAGTAGCTCGGCGCATCTCCCCCGGTCGCTTCTGGAGTTGCAGGCGAAGTGCCTCTCGCCCCTGGATATCTATATCAATCGCCAGGATACGCAGGGCTTCCGCATGAGATTGCCCCTTGGATATACCGATGAGGATGTCGCAGAGATAGGTTACGGTGGGTATATTAAGGCGCTCGCCAAAGCGCCGGATTCCCGTTTCCACCGAGAGAGACTGCATTTCGGTAATCAGCAGAGAGAGATCATATTTGATCATCTCCGGGCAAGCTTCCAGATAGTTACTAAATATGGCTATCAAGTTAGCCCTCCCGACAATTTCATCTTTAATGGCCTCTTCCTTGTCTGCCAGGGAGTAAAGGATGGTGCGCACAAAGGAAGGTAGCAGAAGGCGAATCCCCTGGCGCTTAGCCTCAAGACGATCGCTATGTTCGGTGGTAAAATGGCGAAAAACTATGGGCGGTATTAAACCTGCCAACAGGAGGTAAGATGGCGGCAATCCCAGTAAAGGAACAAAGAAGACTACTGCCAGAGAGTAGAACGCCAATAAGAGCCCTTTAGCATAATACTCAGCAGCGGAGAGGGTAATCCCCACCTGCCGCAAACCTGCCTGTAACTCCATGGCGTTTTCATAGCCCAAAGGAATAAACTGGGCTATCGGCTCGACAAAAGGCTCCACCAAACTCTCCAGAACTTGGTCCCAGAGCCTCTTTTGTTGGACTACAGCCAGCTTGAAGGAACGTTCGCTGCGACGACTGGGGATCCGGAGCAGGATTAACCCCAAGTGATAGAGCCCGGAGTAGGCGGTTACCAGGGTACAGCATTTAACAAAGAGTAGCATACCCACCTCCTAATCCAGGGGTCGGGTGACCCGCAGAACATAGAAGGAAGTGCCCAGGGTAGCGGCAATAAGCACACACACTAAAACTCTACCCACCGCAGTTTTAGTCAAAATATTGTACCAAGCTTCGTTGGAGAGACGCAACACGGGAATAATACCTAAAAGCATAATGACCACAAAGGCATACTCCCGCCAGACCATGGCGGTGACTGTCTCCGCTTCCATCTGCATAATTTTGCTGTCGTTGAAGGCTTTGATAATAGGCTGCAAGCCGAAGCGCAACTCGTTATTTCTGGTGCAGCGAATGAGCATGTCAATCCAATCATCAAAGTAGCGGTTGTTTTCTTTAGCTTGCAGTTTGCGCAAGCCTTCCGCTACCGAGGGGTTGATGGCATGGACATCGATGAGAAATTCATCCACCGGGGTAATACGGCGCAACCTGGGGTCAAGCCCCTTATTTCGCATATTGTTGTAGCTTTCAAAAGCGGCAATAATAGAGTTACTTGCCAGATATGCCTGGGTAACCGAACTCATCATCCCCTCCAGCTGTTCGGCTTCCCGTTTGATATATTTTCGCGAGAGTAGGAAAATATAGATAAGGGGAAGAGGAGTAGCGCACGAACCGACAAAGAAAGCCAGGCTCAAATCTCCCATAACCAGGTTCCCCAGCACGGTTCCTAAAGTTAAACTGAGCAAGCAGAGTATGATAAAAAGGGGCACAGGCACTTGCGCCAGGGAGATAAGGTGCAACCAATATTGCCAGGCACGCTCTATGCGCCCCGGGGCTTTCGCGATAATTAAGTCCCTTTTAGCCCCACGCAGCACTTCACTGGGCGAGATAGTCTTGCTCTGGGGCGAAAAGTCTATCCCCAGGATAAGGACTAACCCCAGAAAGATGAGAAAAAAGACAACTATATAGATAGGCAAGGGATATTCACCCTTTCCAGCGCCTTATCTAAGGGTATTATAGCAGGCGCTGCTTTCAACTTACTTACAAACGGCTTTCATTTTAATCTTATGGCGCCATAAAATAAACCAGCTTGGGAAAAAAAGCTGGTTTTCGAAGAGATACTTCTAAAATTATGGCTCAAGATGAAAGCCCACCGATGTTAAGATATACCTTTGAGAGGAGTAAAAGCAGGGTTATAGCGATATATAAACTCCAAATCCACCCCCTCATCGAAGAGTTGTTGGCAGAGTTTGGGGGAAAGAGAGCCCACCCGCAGATGCTCACCGCGAATTTTGACAATATGGCCTTGTTCATCACTCTCCTTACCCGAGACTACAAACTTGTAAATAGTGTTGCCGCTGACCTCTCCCGCCACCACTCCTGTCGCTTCGAAAATCTCCATGACCTTACGGCTACCATCGGGAAGCTGACGCTTGAAGACCATGAGAGGAAAGGCGCTGACTATATTACGTAGGAGGCGCTCTTCGGTAAGAGTAGTATCCGCTAAAAGACACATAGTAAGAATGCGGTCATAAGCCTCCCGTGCGCTATTGGCATGAAGGGTTGAAACAATAGTGTGTCCCGTGCGTCCTGCCTCCTGAGCTGTCCACGCCTCCTTGCCCCGCATCTCAGCTGGCACCAGAATCTTCGGATGATAGCGTAAAGCGTGGATGAGCATATCTTGCATCGTGATCGGGTTCGGTGGTTCCTTGGTAAGAAAGTGGACTCTATCGTTTAGCACATGCCCTTCCCCATCACGCTTAACCAGGTTTAGCTCCCTGGTGTCTTCGATGGTAACAATTCGGTCTCCATCGGGGACTTCCGAAAGAAGCAACCCGATGACTGCCGTTTTCCCGGAGCCGGTGGCTCCGGCTACCGCCACGGAGATGCCATGACAGATAGCAACACTCAGGAGTTCCAGCTGCTCTGCCGTCATAGTCCCCCAGCGGATAATATTCTCCCGGGTAACAAAGCTGGGCTTTTGCTTGCGAATGGAAGCCATTGCCCCAATCTCCCCATCGGTTACCGGTGAGATAGCCCCGGACATGCGGATACCCCGGGTGAGAAAGGAATCACCGTAAGGCTTGGCTCCGTCAATAGTCACTCCCCCTAAGCGTGCCGCTTTGGTCACGATATTTTCGCTCTCCTCCGCTGAAGCAAAAGCCATCGAGGCTTGCACCTTACCCTGGGGGGTAGTTATCCACACCGCACCCGGCTCCCAGCCATTGACATTAATTTCCTCCACATCACTATCGCTTAAGTAGGCATCAATGAGCCCCAGCCCAGCCATGTCGTTGTAAATAGCATCAACTAAAGAGACGATATCTAACTTATCGGCCAGGCTATTACGGTTAACGTAGCGGGTGATCAGGGAGCGCATGCGCTCCCTAAAGGTAGCCGTTCCCATCTCTTTAGCTAACTCCTCAGCGTGATTACGGGCGATTTCACCTCTCACCTCTTCCAGGATCGCCTGATAATCGTAGGCGTCAATATTTTGTTTACTGCTTACCCTCTTGCGTTGATGGTAGCGGTAGATCAGATGGTGGACTGAAAAATTCCCCATAGCTCCCCTCCTCTCTAACGGTAGATGGTTATTTTATGGTACTACACAACCGCTGCAGAGCTGCGATATAACCTCGGTTCTCTCGGTTATTTTCGGCACAGAGAGGCACCCCGCGGTTTTCATACTCTTTAGCGCCGCGCACCCAAGGTATTTCCTCCCGGATGTTCACCCCGCAGTGATGCAAGTATTGAGCTACATTGGCACTATGGTCGGAGGCGTAGAGCAGGTGAAGCATTTTCTCGTCAAGATCGAGCTGCTCCCGCAAAGAGCGCATCGCCCGGTACCATTGATAGGCGGCATTCCCGGGGGTATGTAGGCAGTAGATGCTATCAGCCTGCACTAAAGCCACATCGGAAAGAGGATTGTGCACATCCCCGGCACAATCGACCACCAGATAGTCAGTCTGCTCATCCGCCAGTTGATCCAACAACCGCTCGGTTTTCGTTTCATCAGGAGGATCAAAAAGGAGAGCATCGCTGTCGTTAGCCAGAGTCATCAGAAAGATGTCACTGCTAGGTCGCTCCTCTCCTGCCTTCCATAAAAAAGAGCGGGGATGCTCTTCCCCGGCAAGGGCTCGGCTTAAGCCATGCTTCTCCCAGATAGCCACTCCAAAGAAGCCTTGGATATCGCCATAAGTAAGATTACAGGAAAGTAGGGTAACCAGCTTATCCTTCTTCGTGTGCGCCAGCATCCACGCCAGATTTACCGCGAAAGTCGTTCTCCCCTTATGACCCCAAACAGCTAAGGTTTTAGCTCGCATAGTTCTAAGGCCTCCTCTCTTGAAAGATGATATGGAAGCCCCCATTATATTCAGCTTGTAGCAGCAGAGCCGACTGTTCCGCATCCACCATAAAGGTAATTGTTTTGGGGATCAGATCCTCCACCCCTCCTTGGGCTGAGGCTAAGAGAAGGGTGTCCCGCCCGTTAGCGGAACTCTGCAGGAGGGTTCCCCGTTGATTTTCCACTGCAAAGACTTCCAGCTGACTAAGCTCTAAGGGATAAACTAAAAGGCGCTGCAGTTCTCCGGTAGACTGCCGCGCCTCACTGATAATAGCTATGGAAACAATATCTCCTTTTTGCAAATGGGATGCCAGCGCTTGAGCGGCATTTTTAGGTGTAACCGTAACTAGCTGCTTCCCCGAGGAGATAAGATGGTCAAACCCTGCACCGAGGCGCTCCTGGGAGAGCTTAGCGGGAAAGAGGAAGTCTCCCGGATAGAGTTTCGTGGCAGTGTAGAAGCCCAACACCTCCTCCGGGTTCATCACGGCTTGCGGTGGCAGGTTGTAGCTTCCTACCTCAACCACTTCCACATGCCGGGCTTCCAAGCGAGTGCCAACTTCCAGTTGCTCCTTAACTCGCACCAGGGATACCGTAGCGCTCTGATCTTTATAGATCCCAGGTAGGAGAACGAAAGCACAAAAGGCTGCCATACCCAGACAAAGCAGGGAGAGAAAGATGCGACCGGTAAAAAAGTTTCGCAGTAGGCGCATGTATTTACGAATCATGAATCACCTCGTTTTTAGCGGGACATGCCCAAAATTCCTCGGCGGGGTGTCGGATCCAGCCCGGGGTAGATGCGGGCCAGCAAGGCGTCGGGAGAGAGGTTGCGCTCCCCTTCGCTGATCATGGTCAGGTTAGTATCGAGGCGCATCACTTTGACGAAACGCTTTTTCGCAGCGTGCCAGGGAGCATCGAAGGCGAGGCAGACGCGGCGGTTGCAGCGGATTAGCTCCGTGAGAAGTTCGGCATTTTGGCTAAAAGCAGTTTCATCTGGGAGACCGGTAGGAGTTAAGATAAAAGGGGTGCCAAAGTCAATAACAATAAAGCGGTAATCTTGATAAAGGGCAGCTATGGCATTGGCTCGCTCCTGAGCGTTCTCCGGGCAGATGGTGATGAGCTTAGGAGAAGCAGCAGCCCATTTTACATCCTGCTTGCCATCAAAAGCTAAAAGGGCGGTGTTACCGTGACGCACCAGGTATTCGGCAATTTTCAGAGAGGTGTAGGTAGCTCCCGCTCCTCGCGAGAGGGCAAAGACCCCGATAACATCCCGCTCAGGAAAAGTGAACCCTTCCTCGGCTACCGCAACACGGCTACTCCCCCGTCCTGACCGGCGCACCGGTTCTCGCTCCGGCGGGGAGTCAGACCCTACCTCAGTTACCACCCAGGAAGCTTCTTCCGGCGGCAGAGAGGGTGCAGCAGCGGGAGCCAGATTTACCTCTGCCTCTACTTCTGCCTCTGCCTCCTCCTCCCCCCTCGCCTCCAGGGCACGGGTGCCCTGCTCCCTATTCCTGGCAAGGATATCCCGGGCAGCCTGTAAACTGGCTTTAGCCGTAGCCCCGAAAGCCGCGGTCACCGAAGGTTCCCGAGGGCGGGAAAATCCAGGGTCAGGAAAGACTGGTGCACTTAAGGTGACTTGGGTGCCCCTTGGCACAGCTCGCAGGGCAGAACAAAGCTCTCCGATGCTCCAGTTGCCGTGACCATCATCGGTGAGAAGGGCAGCCACCCGTTCTTTCGCCCAGTGATAGAACTCGGGATCTGGTGCCAAGCAACAGTAAACCGTGGGGATACCATGCTCTTGTAACCTGGTTATCACCTGGTTGCGCTCCTCAGCATCATGATCGTCCATCTCCAGGATCAGCAGGCAGCTGAGATCTTCGGTGCTTTGCCAGAGAGTTAGAGCTTCATCTATGCTGTAAGCATCATAGTCATGAACCTCTAACTTTTCATCAGCCAGCAGCTTCCTAAAGTTTCTGATAACCAGCCTGTTCGAGGCCATGATTAGGATCAATAGCGACCCTCCCTTCGCAAAAGATCCAACTCGCTGCGATCGGTGGTGATCAACTGATGCTCGTGGTCACTGGCAAGGATTTTAAGGGTGATCCGGCTTCCGCCAAAGAGCAGCAAACCGTGACCTCTTTCGCTATGGGTGATATAGCCGACTTCAGCCGCCGAGAGCGCTAAAACGGTAGCCAGCGCCTGGGCTTCGTGTTCCTCCATAGGGAGAATTATTTTTATCTTGGCCGAGTTTAACATGGCACGACCATACTTACCCTCATCCAAAGCAAACAGGTCGTTAATATCTTGGGTAGCGGAAATCACTGACCCACCATAGCCCCGTATGGTTTTATACATCTCCAGGACATAAGCAGCCGTCTGGGGGTTACCTCCGCTGCCCACCAGACGCCAAACTTCGTCAATGATAAGCACCTTTTTTTGGGTGGGATCCCGGGCGATACGGTCGCGATATATATCCAGCACCAGAAACATAGCTAAGCAGATAGCCTGCCCATGGGGCATATCGGAAACATCGCAGACGATATACTTGCCGTCCAGATTAACATTAGTGGCACCATTGAACAAATTAAGGGAGCCTGAGATGTAGGGACGCATCTTGATCTCCATCTCACGCAAAGCCTCTTCCTGAGAACTACCGGCCACTATCTGCTGATAGAGGTCGCCCAAGGTAGGCATAGCTTTCAGATGCAACCCCGTTGAGACGTAGCCGGTGGGTGGGGTAATTGTATCATAAAAGCTGTCGTTTTCCAAGGTAATACCTTTCGCCGCATAAGTCTCCAGGAGCAAATCGTCCAGCATTTGCTGGTCACGAAAGGAGAGGTCTGGCAGCATGATGCTGAAAAAGGTGCGCAAGCTCTGAAGCTTTCCCGCCAGAACGCTATCCTGAGGGTTACGCAAAGCCTCGCTCCTTATCTCCATAATATTCACCCGCTGAGGCGAGCCAGGCGCCAACCTGATGTAATCGCCGCCCAAGTTATGGCATAGCCTCTTATACTCGTGTCCTTTCAGAGGGCAGATAAACATGGTGGGGATCCCCTGCATACGAAAACGGCTGGCAATTAATTGGGTGGCAAAGGTTTTACCGGAACCACTAGAGCCCAGCAACACGGCGTTGGCATTGCTATACTTTTTCGTATTAAAAATATCTAGCATTACCGGAGCACCGTTAGTATCATTAATGCCTAAAAGCACGCCGTGAGGGTCGCTCACTTCATAAGATATAAAGGGGTAGACACTGCTTAAACTTGAGGTTAAGATATTTCGCCTGGTTTCTTGCCAGACCCCTGGGTTTACTGAGGCTAAAGGTAACGTAGCCTGCCAGGATGGTAGTTGGCGGTAAGCTGCGGGAGTGCTGCGGATGCTCTGCATCGTGAGAATATCCTGGGCTTGTCTGGTTCGGGTTAGCAGAGTATGGTGATCCGGCGCCGAAATACGTACCAGCAAAGAGAACTCCCAAAGGTCATCTCCCTGGCTGAGTGCCCGTCGAATATAGAGAGCGTGGTCTAAGGCCGAGGAGGTAATATCACTGTCCACTCCGTTATATTGACTGCTCAGTTTGGCTTGGGAATATCCGGAGTAGCGTGTTATCTCCCGCATACTCTCCTCTCGAGGCAAGGGGGTAGCGTAAAAAGAGAGTTCAATCCCTTCACCGGCATTAACCAAATTACTTAACCAGGCTGCCGGCACCTGGTAAGGGAAATCATGCACCAGTAAGGTGTTAATATAGAGATTGTCAACCCGGAGCAGGTGGGGGTCAGTGTCGTCAATCTGCTCTGGAACTACCTGAGCCAAGCTCAACTCTTCCGGCCACCCTTGACGTTGCAACTCCGGGCGCTTAAGCAGAGCATAGAGTAGCTCCAGCAGGGAGCGGCTGGGGTTCTGGCTCTCTACTATATCGTTACCACACTTACGCAGCGCTTGGGTCAGTCTCACCTTAAGCTGGAGGAGCTCTCTCACCGCTTCACCTTCTCCCTGGGCCGAAGGGGTCGCCGGGACTACTAAGAAGAAGCGTCGGGTAACTCCCTGGCAGAGAGATACCTCCTGAGCAAACGCCAAATAGGAAAGAATACTTTGATGCACTTCGGCTAAGACTTCCTCTTCACCACGAGCTATCATGTAATCCAGGTGGGAAGTGAGATCCGCCGCCAGAGCCAAGGTTGCTATCTGGAAAGGGCGTTGCAGTATCTTGAGCAGCTCTTTAAAAGCTTCGATAATATAGCTTTGCTCACCTTCGCTTTTCAGGCGAAAGTTCACGGGGGTAATCTCCCAGGCGGCAACAAAACCGCCGCGGTGCTGCAAGATTCCTTGCTCTAGGGAGATAAACCCTAAGATATCCTCTACCCGGTTACCGGGAGTAGCCCCCTTGCTTTTACCTAACCTAAACATAGGGACTACTCCTCCCTGGCTGCCGATAATAGACCCTAGCCAGACGATGGAAAGAGGCTATAAGCAAAAGGCGCTCTCCCATTCCGCTGAGAACAAGGAGCGCCGGAAATATGCCCCCCACCCCCCAGATAACAGCTCGCAGCATCAGAGGTAACGCCGGCAGATAGATAAGCAAACAAGTGGTAGGCATAGCCATAAGCACTGCCTGGCAAACTTGTCGCCCCCGAAAAAGACCCATAACCCTACCGTTATCGCTAAAGTTGCGGGGTATAAAATATATTTCTGTTCACCTCCTTAGCACCCAAAAGGGACCGCCGCTACTGGCTGTCCCTTTGGCTTCATCCCAAATTAGATCCAGTGCCCAGGAACTTTGACTGCGGCTCACACTTACCGGGTCGGCTACTCTTACCTCACCGGCAAAATCAAGACCTGCCAGGACAATGAAGTGTCCGCTGGGAGTAAAACTGCCGGGACCCATCAACGCGATCACCAGCTCCCCCTTGGCCAAGTCTCCCCTTAAAGCTTCCCGGTCGTTGGCACTACTCACCCTTAGACCATAATACTCGGCAGCAGCCGGAATAAGGCTATGGTAGGAGCCTTGTTGATAGGCTGCATAACCGTGAGCGGTAGACCATTGGGCTACCATACTCGGGGTTACCGGCCGCTCCAGCAAGCTGCTGATAACCATCGCCAGAGCAGTAGGACCACACCCGGCAGCTCCTATACTCTCACCGGCATAAGCTTCACTCCCCCAGCGGCTGTCCCGCTGATGGTAATAAGTCAGCAAACCGTCAGGAAATACATCCTTTAAATCTCCCTCAGCATAGCTTGCATCATTACCGCTCCAGGTAGCCTTCTGTAACTGATTGGCCTCCCGCCAAAAATCATACATCAGCATAGCGATACCGCTTTCTTCTTCCGTCAGAGAGAGTCTGGTCAATACTTCCTGAAAAGTGTAGCGCACCACGGTAACCTGGGCATATAGGGTTACCCGGTCATAGCGGTCTACCGAACTCCAGATATCCGTTTCGTAGGCGATAAAAGCAGACGCCAACCGATAAACTGAGGCATCAATTTCCTTGGGGCTGTAAAGAACACTCCAGAGAATGATTACTTCATTGCTTTTAAGGGCAAGCTCTTCCGGAGATGGGATATGGTAAGAGATATGCTCGGAATCGACCCCCTCTTTATTAAGATACTCTTGTTGTTGGACTAACCACTCATCAACCTCCCTACGACTAACCCGATAACAGACCTCCTCGACATAGGCAACTTGCTCCTGAGCGTGCCGCCGGGCTTCCCCTTGCTCCAGACCCTGAGCTGAGCTTCCAGCTCTTAAAATGACCAGGGGAACTGCCAGGATCAACAGCGGCAAGAGGATTAAAGAGAGGACTAAAGATAAGACTATGATAATAGCAATTACCGTGGTGGCTTTCTCCTCCCCGGGGGATGAACCCCTCTCAGAGTACCCCATGCTACGGTACAGGAGCAGCAGCAGTTAGAGCTCCTCGTATAGCCGTTACCAAAGGGGCAAGAGCTTTGCCGGAGAGATCTAAAACTGTGCGGGAATGGTGTCCGAAGTTATCGCCTTCACGAGCAAACCCTAAACCTAAGCTCATATCTCGTATGATATCTTCCAGGCGATCTACCACGTAGAGAATACCATACATGCCCAGCAGGCGAGGGGCTGTCCAGGGAGCATCTGAGGCATACAAGCTGATGGCGATAAGTCCCATCCCCTGCACCAGGTGCATGACCAGGTTGCCAGCAAAGACACGGAAGAAACCTGTCTGCACCCCGCGGGTACTGCGAGATATACTGCAGGCAAAGGCTATGGGAGAGGTGATAACTAAAAAAGCAATGAGAACGGAACGCCGAAATATTTTCAGCAGCAAAACCACCAGCCTAAAGACGATATACATAATGGGAATAAACTCCAGAGAGAATAAGCATATCTCCACGGTATTGCTGGTAATGCGATCTAGGAGCAAGTTTAAAGCGCCATCCAGGGTAGCATGGGTAAGTAGCTGAGGGTTACCCCCGTAAGCAGCGCTGATGATGACGCTGTTAATAAAGGTGCCGTTTAAGTCGACGACAAAAAGCAAAATATCTTTACTGTACCAGGTAAAAAAAAGAGCAGCCATGAGCTGCATACCTATGTGCGCCGGATCATCAGCCTCAATCCCGGTAAAAGCAAAGATAGCTTTACACAGGCTCCACATAGCCACCCCCGTTAGCAAGGCTATCCCCAATACCTGGGAACTTCGATGGAGGGGTTCAAAGAAAGGGAGACCGGTGATTTGCTCCGAGCCACTGATGATGTTGAGAAGCTCTTTGATCCAGGGAATGACCGTCTGGCGGATAGTTCGTTGGACAACGCTGTCAATAGCAGATGCCAGCAGAGATCCTATATCCATAAGCGGTTATTTGAGATAAGGGGTTAGAGTACTCAGGATAAGGCTTAAGCCAGTTAGTATAGCCCAGGCGACAATGGAGTTTTTAATGATCGATTCACCCTTTTGCACTTGCTGGTGGTCACCTCCTGCTAACTGCCGCATAAGAGCGCCCCAGGCGACACCAATAAAAACTCCAATGCCACCGGCATTGACCATAAAGCCGCGCACCGCATCCAGGAGTTTCTCTCCCTGACTAAACACTGTAACCGAAGACGCCCAAACGACAGGACTCAAAGAGAGGACAACCACTAACACAAAGACGTATTTCCTAAGCATTTTTACATTGATCTTCCTTTCCTAACTGAAGAATGGGATTTTGAAAATAGGGCAACAGATGGATCATGGTGGGAGGCTGCATCCCACTGGGAGCAGCGAGAAAAGCAATAGCCTTAAACGGCTGTAGCGTCTGAGTAAACTCTTTCTCGGGAAAGAGATCTTCCTTCTCGATGGTTACACTCACCGTTTCACTCAAAGAGGCTTTATCGGAAATGAAATGCCCGATCAAGGCGCTTTTAGAGGAGCTGGCTGCCGACTCCGTAAGGTTTTTCGAGCGCTTCCTACGCTCCACTTTGCCGGTAAGAAGCTGCATAGTCTCAATGGTGAGCTTATCCACGGAATGCAGCACTACCTTACTGATGAGATTTTGCATGAGAGTCTCAAAGGTGGGGGTATCCCCTCCTAAAGCTTTAAGCAAGGAAGTGTAGCTTTGCGTTGCCACTATAGAGCAACAACGTGATTCCCGAGAAACACCATAAAAGTTGCCGTCCCGACTGGTAACAAACTCCTGATATTCGTCGCAAATAAAGAAAACCGGGCGCTGGCTGTTGAGTTTGCCTCCAGGAATAGTGCGTCTTTGGACTTCTCCTTGAAAATCCAGCTTCAGGTAGGCAGCTATGGTACTGGCGACTTTAGGGTATTCCGCCACATTCATAGCCAAAACAACCATCTTCCCCTGGTTAATTACTTGCGAAAAACCGTGAAAGTTAAGCCTTTCGGGAGTGGGGCAGAAGGTGCGGGAAATCCTTTCCGAGGAGGCAAAGAAAGCCGTCATCTGGGTAACACAGGCTTTAATGGATTCAATGGTAGTTTCAGCACTGCTACTAAACTCCCCGTTGAAGTAGGAAAGGCAGGCCTGGTAATCAAAGTCACTGACCCGGTAGGCATCTCCATAACTTAAAAGAGCCTGTAGTGTTTCAGAGTCTAAAGCTCCCTCTTCCATACTCCAGAAGCTCCTGTTATCTGAGCTAACCTGGGGTAGCAAATTATAACCACTCACCATTTTAATCTCAATGATGATATTCCAGATATTGTAGAGATAAATAAAAAGAGCTACCTTTTGCAGTAGCTCCGCATTTTCCTCGCTCTCCGATGCTGCAGCCAGAGCCGAGAGATCCACCTCCAACTCCAGAGCTATGCGACGTGCCAAAGGGGAATAACGTTGAAACCACCCCAGCAAGGTTCTTCTATCCCCTTGCAGCAGCTCCTGTTTCATGACACCTAACTCCCCTTTGAGCCGCTTAAGCAAATCCAGCATCTTACGCAAGTGCTCTTTATCCGTAACCAAACGATGAATCTCCCCTAAGGAGCAATAGTTTAAAGTGCAGCGGAGCAGGCGGATGCACTCGGTCATCATTTGCGCCGCTTTGGTATCCCAAAAAGCATCCTTTTTGGTGCCGGTATTAAAGAGATCCATGACCATGCGGCACCTTTCCGCTAAATCCACAGCTTCCATCTCCGGCTTGTGCAAAGGGTTATAGGTATACTTGCCATCCAATTCCAGCAAAACAATATCGCCTTCGCGACCACTCTCGGCAGCGTAGCTTAACACCTGCTGGTAAAAGCTTCCTTTCACATCGAGAATTAAAGCGCCGGCTTTTTCAGCCTCCAGAGTAGCAGCGTAAAAAATAACTTGCTTAAGTAGCGGATACATCACCCCGGCAGTCTTACCGGAGCCAATACTTCCCACTACCAAAAGATTTTGGTAAATAGCACTTCCTTCCAAAAAAAGATAACGCGGCTTACGCACCAGGGCTAAGGAATAAGGTTGATGTTGCAACCCCACCACAAAACGGATTTTATGAGCTTCCCAGAGCAAAGGTGGGAACTCCACTTCATCTTCATCTACCGTTTCTTCCCTTTCTGCTGTTAAAGAGTTAGCCGCTAGGGTTTGGTATAGGTACCAACCGACAGCAAAGGCAGCCCCGGTAATTACTCCTAGGTAACTTGATTGCACCAGCTCCCAGAGTTGAGGAAATTCCTGTGACCAGGCGAAAGTTTTTTCTAAAAGGAGAAACTCCCCTGGATGGTGGCAGAAAGCCTGCCATAAAGGCAAGAAGGTTACATAAGAGAGCAGCGCAAAAATGGTAGCAAAAGATATAGGATGGCTAAGAATGGCAATTAGCGCTATGAAACCACCTCCGCACCCGGATGACGTTATCCTTGCCACGGATCATCAGGGTATTTTAGCCTTTTTTAGCAAATGCGGCGCAAAACCCCTGGCTTTAGCCCTGGGGAGCTGTCACTCCAGATCGATACCTCGACGCTCTCTTAGGCGTAAGGTCTGTCCCTGGATATCTTGCTTAATCACGCGTTGCCCTAAAGTTATAATAGAGGAAACAAGTATCGTCAGAGCTATACCGTAAAGAAGCAAGCTACTAATAGCTGGATAGCATAGCAGTTTGGGCAACCCCAGCAGACGAAAAACTAGAAAGAGAAGAGCTGCCAAGGGGTAAGCGGTACAAACAAAAAGCCAGTGCCGATCTCTTTGCAGACGACGCCACTGGCGATGAATTTGAAAATAGAGGGGTGAAATGGTACTCCCTCCTTTAAGTTAAGTCCCATGGCGAAAAAGAATATCTTCAATTACTTTGGTATCTTTTCCCTTACTTTGCAGGAAGATGCGGACAGCCTCCTGTTCAGCTTTGGCGATCTCCCTTCCTATGTAGTATGCCATTTCCGTCCCTTCGTTGGAAGTAATTACCCCCGACTGCATCAAAGAACGGATTAAGGCTAAAAACTCATAACCGTTAGTATCTTCTTCCCCAAAATTTGGACTTCGACTCCCCTCTCCTAGCAAAGATTTCGAACTGAAAGGCTCCGCTGCTGAAGGGTGCTCTGAGGAGGCAGCAAGTAAGACTGCGGCAATTTGTTCTTCCGTCAGTATCAACTCACCGTTTTTGGCCAGACGCTTCAGCTCTTCTCCCTGAGCCACGGAGAGGGATAAACCAGAAGATACCGCAACTAAAGTTGCTATATATTCCTGGTTAGAAAGCTGCAGATAAGAGAGGGCTACCCCTCCTAAAAGCGAGAGCTTCTCCTCATCCACCAGCTGCAACAGTTCAGGAATAAGATAATTAAGACGCCAGTAACGTTCTACTTGAGCTCGACTGACGGCACTCATCTGGGCTGTACCCTCTAACGCATCGGTTGACATATCGGAAGAGGTTTTGCTACTGCGTAAAAGGCGGTAAGCTTTAGCCCTTTCACTGGGGAGGATTCTTTCCCTTTGATGCAAATTAGTTTCTGCTACCAGAGCTGCAGCCGTTTCGTCATCAATACCGTGAAGAACTCTGGCTAAGATAGCTGAAAACCCCAAAAGGCGACAAGCCTCTACCCGGTTATGTCCAGCCAGAATTTGGTATTTATTATCCGGAAGTGTCCGCACTAAGATAGGGTTAGCTAACCCTTTATCTCTGATGGAAGCTGCAAGCTCCTGTAGCTTCTTCGAAGAATAAGGTTGAAAGGGTCTATCTTCCCAGGGCATAAGGTCGTCGAGGTAAACTGACATAACATTACGAGAGTCGTCTAAAGCTTTACCGCTACTAAAAGGTAAAGGTGGAGAAGTCAGAGAATCTACCTCCTCTACTTTATTTTTAGAAGATAGTTGCTTTTTTAAGGTACACTTGCTATAATGTGTACGAAGAAAATATATCAGGTTACAGAGTTTCCGGCTCCCCTGATACTTTTTCCTTAAGCTACACTAAAGGTTTCCGTCGAAACTGCTTGGTAAGAAAGGTATACCCTTTCTCTCGCGCTCCACCAGAATAGCGTCTGTTGCGCTTACCCCAGTGCCCCTGCTGCCATTCTCATGGCATATGTTCCGCCACGCGCGTTAGCCTTTATGCCTTACGGCAAAAAAGGTGGGCATGTTCCAAGCAAAAAGATATGCAATTTTCAAGGAGCTTTAGTGATCTGGCTGTAAGTGCAAGCGCTCGGGGCAACGGGCGCTTGCTTTTTTATCTGTCACCGCTTTTAACGTTTACTTGGAGATTCTTCTCCAATATGGCCTTAGTGTAACAGAGCTGATTTTGTTTGTCAAGTATTATACGCACTAAAATTATATTATTTTTTCTAGGAAAGAATAGTGCCAAATATAGACGACAAATTCATGATTTTCTTTGACATTCCATGATACATAGTGATGACATAAGAAAGCAGCTAACAGTTATTTCCCCTAAAAACGAAGATTAATGTTTAGCTGCAGCATTTTCCAAAAGTTTTTTTTAAAAAAGATAGCCCTGAGGTTGCCATTTTTTTCCGGTTTTTCCTTCTCGAAAGAGGCTGGATGTACAAAAAACCAGAATCAGAATGAGAATCTCCATAATCGTAGTAGTAGTATAGGGGTGTGGATTAAGTGGATAACGCTACAAATCGCTTGGTTACTGGCTTGGGTAAAAATAGTAAAGAAAACTTTTCGGGGATACTTATGGTATAAGTTTCTTTGGCCTGTTAATAGAGCGGTATAAAAAAAGTTATCTACCCTTTTTCCCCGGTAT
>Ga0123353_10002404_pt1 | contig 23255 bp, 17 predicted proteins | sample TergutLab28metaG_3_FD_92763 | JGI IMG/M metagenome (GOLD analysis project Ga0123353, IMG submission 92763) | Labiotermes labralis P3 segment gut microbial communities from Petit-Saut dam, French Guiana - Lab288 P3 | ecosystem: Host-associated > Arthropoda: Insects > Digestive system > Gut ... | reverse complement strand
GGCGGCTGCGGCCTGATTGCAAGCGCGGAGCCCAGACCCGCGCCGAATAACCGCTTTGCTTCGGCGGCCGCCCCTACGCCGGGGACAATAATCAAAAAATTTCCCAAGTTGCTCACTTTTATCGGAATTGCTGGTTTTTAGGAACTGTCAGGAAATAAAGTAATTCTACGCGATAGGCGCCGCTTGCGGCCTGACGCCGTGTTTAAATATCAATTCAACCAATTTCGAGCCTATCACGTTCAGTACCCAACCCGCCGCGATGATCAGTCCGAGAGACAGGAAAAAATCAAGCACGTGATTACCCGTTACATGGACAAAAAGGTACATGTGGATGATAAATATCTCAAGAAGACAGTTTTCCAGTTTAGTCAAAACTCGCAACGGCGCCCATTGGGGCAGCCGGGCCTTGATCAGCCAAAGATTGACACTGATGCAGGCAAGCGCCAACAGGGAGCTGTTGGCGTCTTTGTAGCCGAACGCCAGGTTCAGCATCAGCATCAAAAGCAGCGAACCGGCAGCCGTCGCCGAAGCTATATGCGCACGCAGTTTTGTATCGTACAGACCGGCGAATACGCCAAGGATGAAGCCGAGCGTCGTCAGCCAGAGTGAAAACCCCAAAACGATGCGGTTGTCCAGAAACATTAAAAACACCGTGGCGACAAGAGGCAGAAAAAAATCGTTGCCGTTGGCGGCGCAGAGCCGTACCAGGTAAGGATAGGCGACATAAAACAGCATCAGGATCGTGAAAAACCACAAGCCGGCACCCAGGGCGCTCTGGTTATGCCCGAACACATTCAGGAACCCGGACATGCCGAAAAGGTGAACAAGCGAATGCCAATGAAATACCTGTCTGCCGGTTAGTATCAGCAACACGGACAGACAAAACAGCAGGAACCAGTACCGTATAAACAGGCGTTGAAGCTTTTTGCGCCAGAATGCCCTCATATCCTGTGTGCTGCCATAAATACGGGTCGTAAAAAAACCGGAAGAGAAAGTAAAGATGAATAGCCCGACTGTGGCTGGAATCCATAGCGGTAGTGCGGTAAACCAATGAGCCGTTACCACGGTCAAAATAGCTGTTACTTTAAATACGGAATAATTAAAGCTTACGGCGGAATTATGTAATTCGTTTGCATGGTAAGTCATAAGATTCCTTGTCAAGTAAAGCGTATGAATCGTACTTTGTTACACGGGACGGCACATGAGATTCGCGTAAACCCGCTGATAGCTGGCTACGCTGCGCGCCCAGTTGCGGTCCTCGACCACGTAGCGCCGACCGGCCTGACGCATTTCCGCCCAGTGCTCACGGTTGACAAGCAGCCTGTTAATCGTCTTTGCCAGCGAGCTGACATCGCCTGCGCGGAACAGCACGCCCGTTTTACCGTCGCGAATCAATTCCTTGTGTCCGCCCACGTCGGAGGCTATCAGCAGGCGGCCTTGCGCCATCGCTTCGAGCGGTTTCAACGGTGTGACCAGTTCCGTCAAACGCATGGAGTGACGCGGATATGCCAAGACATCGATCAGATCGTAATAACGCTGCACTTCCTCGTGCGGCACGCGACCGGTAAATACAACCTTGTCCGGGATGCCCAGGCGCTTGACCTGTGCCCGGAGCGCCGCTTCCTGCGGTCCTCCGCCGACCAGCAAAAGGCGTACGTCCGGCAATTGCGCGAGAATTTTCGGAAAGGCGTCGAGCAACAGGTCAAGCCCTTCGTAAGCGTAAAACGACCCGATGAAACCGATCAATGTACAACCGGAGAGCCCGAGCTGTGTCTTGAGCGCTTCATCGGGGCTGCCGCCGGGATCGAAGGATTCAATATCGACGGCATTGGGAATCACTGTTACCTTTTCCGGGGCAATGCCGCGCGCGACGATGTCGCCGCGCAGTCCTTCGCAGATAGTCGTAACCTGGTCGGCCCGCCGCAGCGCCCGGGTTTCAAGGTAGCGGGTTATGCGGTAGCGCAGACTGCCTTCCCGCGTTGTACCGTGATCGACGGCGGCATCTTCCCAGAAAGCGCGAATTTCATAAACGACCGGCAAACCGAAGCGGCGCCCGACGCGCAGCGCGGGAATGGCGTTGAGCACCGGCGAATGGGCATGCAGGATATGGGGGCTGACTTCGGCGACCACCTGGGCCAGGCGTTCCTCCAGGCGTTTCATCAGCTTCACTTCGCCGAGTACCGGCCATTTTGCCGCCGGTCCTGTCGCGCCCGGCGTACGGTAAAAGTGCCGGCCGTCGACGTCTTCCTCCGTCGCCGTGCAGCCGATGTGTTTGGGCGAAGTCAGGTGAAATGTTTCCCAGCCCAAGTTCCTTTGCCCGTCCAGGATCGACAAGGTGCGGAATGTATAGCCGCTGTGCAGAGGAATCGAATGATCGAGGATGTGCAGGATACGCAAAGTCATTACGTCACCTGGGATGAAGCCGGGTGCGCCGTTATAAACGACGTCACGAATGTTTTATTAAAGATTGATAAAGACGACTATATCGCTCAACCATGCTATCCAGGCTGAATTTATTTTCAGCCCGGATTCGAGCGGCTTTTCCCATTTGTCGGCGTTGGGAAGCATTTATTGTCAGACGTGTGACAGCGGAGGCCAGCGCAACAGGATCGCCTGCCGGCGCCAGCGTACCGGTTTGTTCTTCCATTACCAGTTCAGCGTTGCCGCCGACGTTAGTCGCCGCCACGGCCAGACCGGACGCCATGGCTTCAAGGATTGTGTTGGAGATTCCTTCCGCGCGCGAAGGGAGTACGAAGAAATCAAAGGCTCGCATTAACGCGGGCACGTCCGCGCGTTCCCCGGTCATCCACACATAAGCGCCAAGGTCGTGTAAAGCTATTTCCTTTTCAATTTCTCCCCTTAATGGTCCCTCACCTACAATAACCATGCGTAATTTATTGAGTTCTTCGCCGGATTGACGCCGCGCTTCTGCAAATGCCCGTACCAGCGTGATCTGATCTTTGACCGCCTGGAGACGGCCGACCGTACCCATTATAACCAGGTTGGGATCGTTAAACGGCGAATCGGTCAATATGGCGCGTTCTCCGTTCTCAGGGTAGAAATACATCGTATCCACACCGTTACATATTCGGGTCAGGCGCAGCGGATTTACTCCGACTTCCCGTTCAAGATAACAGGCGATCTGTTCGGATAATGCAACGAAATGATGTACAAACGGCCTGTATAAACGACGTATCCGTCTATAGCGGAGATTGGTTCCGCCGGGATCATTAACATCCCAGCCATGCTCGCCGTGAATACGCACCGGTATTCGCGCAACAAAAGCCGGTACTACGGTTTCAAGCGCGGCAAGGTTACGCGTATGAAGGATCGTTGGGCGATATTTCCGAAATACCCGGTACAGTGCCGGATAGATTTTATACCCATGCCCCGGTCCTTTATGTAATGAAATAAAAACAACATCCGGACGCTGAATACGTCGACGGAACGTGTCGTCACATTCGGTCATTGATACCACAATATGTCGGCAAAATGCCGGATCCACGCGGTTGATAAGATTGACCAGGCCGTTTTCCAGGCCGCCAACGGCGTAACTATAGACAAGATGCATCACCAACGGACGGAAGTCCATGGGGGATTCCAGATTAATAGAATTGTTTTTCAGGCGTTTTACCGCAATATTAATCAGCATTTCCTTTGTAAAATTCTATGGTTTTAGCCAGACCTTCATCAAAGGAAACCAGTGGCCGGTATTCCAGTAATTCCCTTGCCTTGTCAATATCCGCCAGTGAATGTTTTACATCTCCGGTACGTTCAACTTCGTATTCACAGGAAATATTTTTATTCAAATATTTATTGATTTTTTCAACAAGCTGATTAAGGGAAGTCTGATAACCACATGCAATGTTGATCACTTCTCCGACGGCGGCCTTGCCTGCCGTGCAGGCCAGAATATTGGCGTGTACATTGTTGTCGACATAAGTAAAATCACGAGATGTCAATCCGTCGCCAAAAATAACAGGTTTTATGTCATTAATAATGGATTTTATAAAGCGCGGTATAACGGCTGAATATGTAGAGTTCGGGTCCTGATTAGGGCCGAATACATTGAAATAACGCAAAGCGATGGTTTCCAGCCCGAAAAGCTTGCTGAAATTCTGACAATATAGTTCTCCAGTCAGTTTCTGTATGGCGTAAGGCGATTTTGGACGGGACGGCATGGTTTCGACTTTCGGCATAACGGGTGAATCGCCGTAAGCCGAGGAGGAAGCCGCATAGACCAGCCTTTTTATTTTGGCGTCCCGCGCGGCTACCAACAGGTTCAGGGTTCCTGTAATATTGGAATCATTGGTCGACAACGGGTTATTAACGGATCGCGGGACGGAAGGAACGGCCCCTTGATGCAATACATAATCCATGCCGTTTACAGCGTTACGGCAGTCGGCCAAACTGGTTAAATCCGCGTTATGAAAATCAATTTTACTCCAAAAAGGTTCGATATTTTTCTGGTGTCCGGTAGCAAAGTTGTCCAGTACGCGCACGGTATCGCCGTTATCAAGCAAGGCTCTGACAATGTTGGATCCGATGAATCCCGCGCCGCCGGTGACGAGAATTTTTGCCATTTCAGTTCTCCAAAATAAGGAAAAGGTGTTTGCTATCTGTCATTTTGAGAAAGAGAGTCTGTTGTCCCTTCAATATTTTGAAGGGAAGATACCTGTCTGCCGATTTTTAAAAGAATCGGCGCCAGCGCCGCTATTAAATAAAATCCTTCAAAGTAGATGCGATCCCCAAAAAATGAAGCCGTCCAGAATCCGGACAGCGAAATAATCAGCATTGTGACATGAAGATTGAGAACCTGCATTTCAGATTCGCCGCCGGCCGTGTTTTTTATTGTCAGTGTTTTATAGGCCGCCGCCATTATGAAGAACATAAATCCAAGATAAAGCAGTAATCCTATCAATCCTCCTTCGACCAGCATAAGTAAATAGGTATTATGCGACGCTCTCTGTCCGGTAGAGGAAAGCCGTTCAGAAGGAAGATATTGGGGACTTAAAACCATAAACGCGCCTCCGCCGGCTCCAAAAGGATAATCGCGCGCCATATTAAATCCGTGTTTCCAGATTGTGACCCTGCCGGCGGATGCTCCGGACGATTCGCCCTCGGAGACGCTGTCCCGTAAGTTTAAAAGCCTGGACTTGAACTGGTCGTCCATTAAAACACCGAAAAGAACAACTATGCAAACAATTCCTGCAATGATTTTCTTCCGGTGTTTACTTTTTCTAAAAAGAATAATTACCACAATCAGTTGCACCAGCACTCCTATAAAACCCCCGCGGCTTCTTGTCATTGCAAAAGCATTAATTGCTAAAGGTATTCCAATCAAAGCGATCGCTCTTTGCCACATTTTACCCGTCAACGCTACGGCTACCATCATTGGAATTATCAGAATAATCAGTATGGCGAAGAAGTTGGCATCATTGGCGTCAGGCAGGCCGACGCCATCCAGCCGCGTACCGGTAAAATAACTGTGCGCCGTCCAGAAAAGATATGTTGAGCAGATAACTATTGTCAGCATATATTGCTGGTACTGTTTAAAATCGGTTAAAATTCTTCCGACCAGATAAAACATCAATACATAACGGAAAAAATCATATACCCTGTTTCCTGATATTTCGGAATCGTAACTTATCGGAACGATCGCCGTCATAAGGAGAAGCAGCAAAATCAGTATTTTTAAAGGTATATTCATCGAACTCTTGCTGGAAGCCAACTGCCTTGAATGAATGACACAGCTTACCAGCAAAATTCCGGCAGTTGTAAAACTCCACCGTAAATCCGGAACGTATCTGCCCCACCACTGAAAAGCGGGTATGTTGTAATAAACAAAAACATAGAGAAGAAGCCCCCAGATAGGCCCTCTGAAGATAGCGGCAACAGTTCCGAAAATAAAAACAAAAACAAAAAAAATAGGGTATAGCGGCATATTTGTTATTCTGAAAATACTTCTTGAAAGCACTCTGACAATCTTTGAGTAAGTTTGCTCCGCTCAAAAGGAGAATTCTCCATTCCGGTCGAAAAATCTTTATGCGCATCTGCATTTAAATAAAAGTTTTTAAGAGCGCGAACAATATCATCGACTGTATTTTCCGCCCAGAAATAATTATCCGGAACCTGCCGAAGAATGTCGTTTGCAGCGCTGTTGTTTTCTCCAATTGCAATAATCTGTTTTCCAAGCGCCAGGTATTCGAACAGTTTGGCGGGCACCTGGATATGAGTGCCCTGAGAAAAAAGCAGCAATCCATCCGCGCCCTTCATCAGCGATAAAATTTCCTTGCGGCCGACAGGCGGACGAAGTTTCACGTAGCGATCTAAACCAAGGTCGTGTATATGTTCCGGAAGGCTTTTATTTTCGAAATGTTCACACGACCCTATGAGCAGGATACGTAACCGCGCGCATCCGTCCTCCAAAGCATCTTTCAACGCGGAAAGAAAATTTAAAGGGCTTCTTTTTCCATAAAGCGATCCCGGATGAATGAGTAAGAGGTTGTCTGCCGATTCATCGCGCAGCGGCAAAATATCATGAAAATCCTCGGCGTCGAACCCATTGGTAATAACTCTGATTTTAGCTGAATACCGGGGATTTTTCTGTCTGAAAAGGTCTGCCATTTGCGGCGTATTGGCAATAATAAGATTGCTGTGTTTGAATACTTTTTTTTCAAGAAATCTATCCCAGCGCCGGACTGTTCCGGAAGAAAAAATCCGAAACGGATTATCGGTCCACGGATCACGAAAATCTGTTACCAGCGGGATGTTCCAGCGTAATTTTAATAAATACCCTACAAGGTGACTTGTAAAGGGAGGCGCTGAGGAATAAATCAAGTCAGGTCTTGGTATTTTCCGCGCTTCTTTCAATGCCGGAATCAGCCATCCCTTAGCAAAATTATCAGGTATTTTCAGCAGAGTTTTTATAAGATATTTAATCCTGCCGGCGGTTTGGTTATGTACCGGCTCTTTCTGAACGGAATATTCGTTCTGTTCGGCGACAGGAGATAAAGGTTTGTTTTTCGATTTAAATTTTGCCCAGATAACGGATGGATCATAGACAGGAGCGTTCCATACCCTGACTTCCGGCGGTATTTTTACTAAAAGCGACTCGTCGCGATCTTCTTTAAGATATTCAGAGGCAGAGAGTACCGTTACGTTCCATCCCATGGAAACAAGATTACGCGCAAAACCCAGGCTGCGAAAAGTTCCGGTGGCTCCGCAGGGCGGGAAGGCATAAGCCAGCATTAGTACATTGCGTTTCATTTCTAATTTGTGCTTTATATAAGACGAAAAGATGTTTTAATGATCCTGCTCCATACGTTCAAGCCAGCAGGCAAAGAATAGAATAGCCCAAATCTCCGAGGAAAAGTCATTGACACCCGATAGATGCCTCAGCCAGAGTTTTTTTACCATTGAACCGTCAAGATAATTTTCAAACCGGCGCCGAGCGGAAAGTTTTTCAAAAACGGGTTTCAGGTCATTCCGCAACCAATCTTTTACAGGTATTGAAAATCCCATCTTCTGACGATATAAAATCTCAGGCGGAACCAAAGGTTTAAGGGCTTTCTTAAAAATATATTTGCCTTCCTTCCCTTTCAGCTTCATTTTTGAAGGAATCCGCGCCGCCAGTTCCATAAATCCATGATCCAGAATAGGAGCGCGAACCTCAAGAGAATTAGCCATTGCAGCCCGGTCCACTTTGACAAGACCATCGTCTACAAGGTAAGTTTTTATGTCAATATACTGAATGCGCGACAATGGATCATTTGTACCGGAATTTTTTCCATGCTGCTCAAATATTTCAAACGGCGAATATCCTTTTAATTCCTGACGCAGATCAGGAGAAAGTATCAGACTCTTTTGTTTTCCAAACCAGGAAACAGAATTAAAATATCCTTCCACGGGCTCAAGAGAAAGATTCGTTAAAAGAGTCTTGGCTCGAAAAACCTGGGGAAGCCAGTCCGCTTTGGGGTAAATATTCGCCAGTAATGCGATAATCGTTTGCCGAAAACAGGAAGGAACCATGCTGCGCAGCCGGTTTTCGAGAAAATCAAAATAATGCCGGCGATATCCGGCGAAGTTTTCATCTCCGCCGTCTCCGGAAAGAGCTACCGACGCCCGTTTGCGAGTCAATTGTGAAACATAATAAGTAGGGACGGATGAAGAATCTCCAAACGGTTCATCATAATACCATACGAGTTTTTCCAGTATTGAAACCGCACCGGCCCTGATGACGGATTCCTGGTGATCGGTCCGGTACTTCTGCGCCATCATCCGCGCGTATGGAAGTTCGTTGAACTTCTGCTCCTCAAACCCGATGGAGGATGTTTTAATGGGAGAGCCGGAAAGACTGTTCATTATGGCGACAACAGCGCTGGAATCGACTCCGCCGCTCAAAAAAGCTCCAGGCGTTACATTGCCGGCCATTCTTATCTTCACGGCTTCGGTCAGCTTTTCAATAATGCGTTCGCACCATTGTTTCTCTGAAATATCTTCTTCCGGCTGAAATTTTATATCCCAATATCGGCGTACCTGAAGCCCGTCATGGGTACCACAGGATAAAACGTGTCCCGCCGGCAGCTTTAAAATGTTTTTATAAATTGATTTGGGCGCCGGGATATACATAAGACAAAAATAATCGTAAATTGCCTGACTATCAAGCTCGCGCGGAACATCAGGACAGGCGAGGACGGCCTTTAATTCGGAACCTATAATCAGCCGTTTATCATCCCGGTAGTAATAAAGCGGCTTTTCTCCAATACGGTCCCGACCGAGAAAAAGCCGCTTCTTCCTTTCGTCCCAGACGGCAAACGCAAATACGCCGTGTAAATAATTTACACAATTGTCCCCCCAGGCTTCGTAGGCGTGAATTATCGCTTCGGCCGCGTAATTCGTTTTGAACGAGTAGCCCGATTCTTCAAGCTTTCGTCGAAGATCCGAATAATTATAAATTCCCCCATCGAATATAATCCAGATCGTTCCTTCAACGTTAGACATCGGCTGATGACCGGAAGCGAGGTCGCCGGTGTTCAGGCAACGATGACCGAACCCAACGTTTCCGGTTCCGTTTATTTGTTTCCATTCCGGCGCTGAATCGGATAAAGAACGATTAATGAAGAAACCTTCACCGTCCGGACCCCGATGGACAAGCGTATCCGTCATCGCCTTGATTATCGATGCTTCAACCGGTCGGCCGTCAAAATTTATTATTCCGGTAATACCACACATGTTAATTTAAATACCTTTGGATTGTTCAACAGGCCCCGGTTTCCAAAACGCGTTGAAACACTGTATAAACTTCTTGTGCGACTACTGCCCATGGCCTCGATTGGCCATAGTCGATTATTTTCTCTCTGTCCCATGTTTTGTTGAATCCCGCCATTATTCCCGTTGCAAATGACCGGGCATCACGATTTACTAAAAGGCCGTATTCTTCAGACCGGAGAATTTCAGGAATTCCATTTACCGATGTCGCTATAACCGGAGTGCCGCAGGCAAGGGATTCGGAAACCACGTTAGGCCAGCCTTCACGGGAGCTTCCAAGGAAAGAAATATCGGCGGCATTATACCAGTGAGGCAAATCGGAGTTTTTTACTTCCCCGCATAGTTTGATTTTATCCTGAAGATTGTGTGAATTAATAATTTTCTGTAAACGGTCTCTCTGTTCACCTTTGCCGATAATATAAGTGTTAAAAGCAAGGTTCCCGCTCCTGTGAATCTTTGTTAAAGCATCGATGAGAATATGCGTTCCCTTCAGTTCAATAAGCGCTCCGACACTTATCAATATCTTTTCTTCATTTTTAAGCCCAAGTTTTTGCCGGGCATCCAATTGAGACGCCGGCCTGAAAATATCCGGATCTATTCCATTGGGAATTACAGAAATCTTACGTTGAGCAATCCCCAAATTTACCATTGACTCACGAAGGGATTCACAAACGGCAATCACGTGGCCGGCTTTGCCGAGCGCCCATCGGATTAAAGGACGTATTGTTTTAAATTCCGGGTAAAGATTAATATCCGTCCCTCTTGCAGATAAAACAACCGGTTTTCTGAAAACTTTTCCCAGAAGAATCGCTGCTACACCGTCAGGATAGATATAGTGAGCGTCTATAAGATCAAATGAAAATTCCTTATGAATACGGGCGACCCGGCGAACGACGCCAAGAAACATGAAGTAACCATACAGCGCCATCCCCACCTTGGGCGTCACCAGGTAGCGGGGATGATAAACGGGGAGTTTGTCAATATTTTCCCTTGCTGGAATTTCAGCAAATGTTTTCCACTTGTCGACAAAACGGTATGGAAGATTTGGAAAATATGGAACCGGCGCGACAACCCGTAGGTCGACATCAAAAAAACGATGAACGGCAGCCATTCGATGTTTGACGAACACCGCATTGTTTGGTTGTTTATAGTTAGGAAACAGTGTCGAAAATGTAAGAACTTTCATCAACGATACTATCGGAACCTCATTATGCCAGGTATCGTGATATGGGAGGGCCGATTATTTTTGTAAGCAAAAACGGCAGTTTTTTCCATAACCTGATTTTATTTTGATAACGGGGATTCGACGGGCTCAGATTCGGTAATTCTTCCGCTTTTACAAGATGATACTGATATGCCAGAGGTTGCGGCTCGAATCCCCAGTGGACTTTGAAACTGAACGATCCCGTATCCATTTTACTACGGCCGAAATCAAAAATCCTGTATCCTTTTTCACAGCCGTCCCGCATTAATTCCCAATACATAAAATCGTTGGGACAGAGAGATCGATATTCGAAACGGGAACCGCCGTAATAGGGCATTACCCTGTCTTTGAAATAAAACGTCAGCACCCCGGCTACAGGAATACCCGTTGTCGTCCGAATCATGAGAATATTTGCATCTTCGGCAAATACTTCCAGAAATTTGCGAAAAAACCTTTTTTGGAAAATCGGGGTTCCCAGAGAATGATAACTTCGAGCCATTATTTCATAGAAGTCGTCAAACCCGTGTTTGCCGAACCCGGAAACCAGTCCTTCCTTTATTCCTTTACGAACCGCCGCCCGGGATTTGCGCGGTATGGCGTTCAGATTTTCATCCGGAGAAGGGAAAATTTCGCGGCTGAAATTAAAATAAAGGTCTTTGGTATAAAGCCCTGGAGAAGCTTGCTGGTTTCTCAGTTCCAGATAGTTCACGCCCAGTTCGTGTGCGAGTTCTATTCCCTTTTTCTGTAAGGCCGTTTCTGTTTCAATATTATCGGCTAAAATCCCGCCGGATTCAGCAAAAGGAACTGATACCAGAGAATATCCGAACAATCGGCTTTTAATTGTGAATAAGGGCAGTATGCCGGCGATATTTTTATTTTCAGAATGTTCTGCTACAAAATAATAACTCCTGTGGGCAAACGTTTCTTCTATTACTTTTTTCCATTTAATAAGATGGAAAATACTCCCCTGGGGGTGCTGTAAAACATAAATATCCCATCCGGGTTCATCATTTTGATTAGATCGGCGAACATTTATCATAAAAATTTATGAAAATTTACCGTCGTACAAACATGGTTTGCTATAATCTTCCATTACTTATTGCGCCGAACAGGGCACGCCATGTCAATGGATCCCGGAATGAATGTATAAGTCGCTTTATGGAAGAAGACACGCCCTGTTTACAGACACAGTAATACAGTCCTAAAATGATTGTACGTATCTCCTCTTTTGAAGTAACGGCCCATACCGATTGAAGTTTTGTTTTATCAGTGAGTTCTTCAGATAATTGACTTAACCGTGCCAGCCATTTTTTTGATTTTTTATCATTCACCTGAACCGGATAAAATTGATCGTTTAAACGAAGCGGAACAATGGACCATGAAAGAGCGGGGTTTTTCCGGTCTGTGAAATTAATATTTATTTTCAGCAAACCCGTTTCCATAACTCCGCCATGTGTTTTTTGATAATCTCCAAGAGCAAATAAAAAATTTCCGATCGAATAGGCGATCAAGCCGCGCCTGTATTGTTCGATTCCCTGCCATATATGCGGATGGTGGCATACAACCATATTGGCGCCTGCGTCGATGAGCAGGCGGCATAATTTTTGTCTTGACGGATCCGGATGATCACGAAACTCGAAATCTGCGTGCAATACAACTACAATTAAATCGCTTGTATTTCGCGCAAGTTTTATGGATTTCAGTAATCGTCTTTTTGAATAGTCGGCGCTTCCCGCCTTATTCCGGGCCGCGTGTGTATAAAAAAGTCCGCATCCGGAAATCCAGGCAATCTGATAATCAGAAAATTTCTGGAACTGAATGGCGTTGGCCTCATGTTTATTTGCTCCTGCGCCGAAAACTAAAAATTCTTTTTCTTTTAAAGTTTTGATTGTAAAAGATAAAGCTTCATATCCGGAATCAAGTATATGGTTATTTGCGCATGAAAATATTTTTAACGGTGTATTTGAAAATGCGTTTAATATATATACGGGAGATTGAAGATTTGCCTGTTTATATTCAAAGACCGGAGAATCCGGAATAAGCGTTGCCTCAAAATTCCCGACTACAAAGTCACAATCACTCCAGGCATGGACCATATTGCCGAAAAAATCGTCATTTTGATTTAATAAATTACTGTAAAAATAGTGACTTGGAGCGATATCGCCTGCAAAGCCAATATTGATCGATCCTGCGGCGGCCATTTAATTTTATTTTCTAAAAACTTTCCTGAATAAATTAACTGCATTCGGCCATATGACGCATATATGTTTTAGGGTTTTATATATGCGCCTGTATCTGTTCCGTTTTAATGCCGCCGGTGAAAATCTCCACCTCAACCCTTCATTAATAGTTATTTTGCAGGGATTGCATAATCCGCAGGGTTCTCTGTTGACTGGAGTAAAACAAAACCATGTTAGATTCATTACATCTTCGCATCCATAACGTATATATTCGTCTTTCATTTCCAGTTTGGTAAGGTCGAGTATGGGGAAATGATAATCTTTAAACAAAACAACGGCGTCTTTTTGCGACTTTTCTTCATCCAGTATGGAGTATTTCCCTGTCTGCGGGTCATTAATTGTTTTTAAAGCCACGTATTTTTTTAATGCGCTGGAACCGGGACTTTCACAGTTTTCGAGTGAGAGTTCAATCCCGGGATGGATTTTGGCAAAACACGCGAGCCATTCGTATTGCGATCCCAAACCAAACTGTTCCTTAAATTTATTATATGCCCTGGTAATCTCCGAATCATAAATTCGTTTGTTTATTGGAATAATTTCCAAGTCAAGCAAATCACATTGAGTACCAGGTTTGTTTTTAATTATTTCCGTTATTTTTTTTACCGCCAGCAATTCCATTTCTTCACAGATTCCGCGGTTGTCCTGCAGGTAGTAAGGTTTAACGATAACGGGCAATTTGGACAATTGGACAATACGGAAGGTTGAATCATACCCGCCGGTCCACAGAATTTCGACCGTCTTTTTATTGTCCTGCGTATGAGCCATATCATTCCTTCTTAAATATGAAACCGGACAGAATCGTCGGCAATGATTTTATCTAAACTTTTTTACAACGTCGGACGCCATTGTAAACAACCGTGTTTCAATACCTTCAGGTTTGCCGGTGATTAGCCACAAACCAAATAAAACCGCACAATAGACAACAACACCGATTACAAGCATTGCGCCGACTTCAATGGACACGCGGTATTTCATTGCAGTCACAATTTGCTGGATGCCGTATACGCTGCCGATCATTATTGCTGAAGCAAGAAATGGACGCCATATTTGTTTGAATAATATATTAAAATCAAGAAAATTGTGATAACGGGCACTCAATAAATACAACAATGCAATAAAAAATGCTGAAACGACAGTTCCCCACGCTACTCCAACAAGACCGTAATAAATATATCCCAGATACAGGATTCCGCATTTTGTTACAAGATTTAAAAAACTAATAAAGAACACCTCGTTGACCTTACCTTTTGCGGTCAGCGCCGCGGAACAAGGGCCAAATATTATTCGCACCAAACCGTATAAGGTCAAAATTTGAATTATCCCGCCGATTTGCGCCCAGCGGGCAGGCAGCAATAATACGACAAGCGGTTTTGCAATTAACATTAATCCGAAACTTGCAGGTATTGCTATAATCAGAACGGCGGCAAGACTTAGTGAAAATGTGTAACGAAACTGCTCGGATTGATTCTGAAGTTTGGCGAGCGCCGGAAAAAGGCTGCGTGATAAAGGCAGTGCAATTTCCGTTGCAGGCAATGTGGCGATTTGTGTAGCCATCTCGTACTGTCCAAGGGTCGATTTATCAAACCACCTGCCAATCAGAATCTGATCAAGTTTTTGCGATATCTGACTGCTGGCCTCACGTAAAAAAACCCACTGCGAAAAACTGAAAATTTTCCGCCAATACGACAAAGACAGTCTTGGGAAACCGGGTGCGTATAAAAAACTCAGGACGACGAATGACAGGGCAAGCACGATGTTTCCCAAGACCATCGCCCAATAATTTCGCAACCATAATGCCAGCAGAATAGTGCAGACAAGAGATATGCTTTGCGCAGAAATCCGGTAATAAAATTCCTTGTCAAAACGCATTTCTTTCTGGAAGACGGCAATATTGATACTGATCAGGCCATTAAGAATAAAAACAATGGATAAAACGCGAAGCACGGGAATCAAAAGCTGTTCATTGAAAAAAGCGGCGAGAATATTTGAAAACAGGATCAATAAAAGTCCAAGCGATATTCCTCTGATCATCTGAATGGTCCAGGCGGTGTTATAAAAATCTTTATCGGGATTTCTATAATAGATTATTACCTGGTTCATACCGACTTCAGTACATGCCGACATTAAAGTTGTAACAATCGAAGCCATGGCGACAATCCCGAAATCCGCGGGCGTCAGCAACCAGGCTAATACTATTGTACTGATTACGGATAATCCGCGCAGACCGATACGGGCCGCAATCACCCAAAGCGTACCGCTTAATAGTTTCCCTCCCAGGTTTTTTTCCACGTGGATTTTTTAGTGATTGTTTAAAAGAAACAAACCCTTAGGTTAAATTGTGCTGCGTTGAGACTTTAATATAAAAGCAGGCTGTCCAAGTTTATCAAGGAACTCTGATAACGGAATGCTCCACCAGGTTATACGTTTAGCTGCCATATTCTGTTTAACAGCCAGTTTAAACATAAATTTCCGTTTCCAGTTTAAAAACTTGAGATGCGCCGAAGTATTTAGTATCCTCAAGGTTTTTAAGTGTTCGCTCAAAAATAATGGATCGTCATCAATAACTGGAATCGATAAATTGTCCGGAATATTGTGCGAACCATGATAATTGTATATATTTGAGTGATACTGTTTAAGACACTGCGCCTGAAACGGCGTTTTAAATCGTTCCAGCGGATGATATTGCAACAATGTCTTAATATGGTCCAAATCCAGATACGGGTAGACTGCAATATGTCCGGATTTGGCAAATTGCTGTGAGGCTATTGAAATAGCTCGCCTTGCGCGATGAAGGATTACAATGATGTCTACGGATGCGGGCGTCAACGGAATAAAATTAATGCCTTCGATAAAACCATCCAGTATTTCTTTGTAATTCGGCCAGAATTCAGGATTTAAAACTGAATCAAAGTCACGTTTTACAAGATGTTGCGCAATTATCCTGCGATCGGGAATATAATTATCGCCGATTCCGGAAATTTTAAGTCCGGAGTGACTTAACGTGTCGCCACATAATCCATCAAGGACAATTGTTGATTTGTCGGGATTATTCCAGACAGGCAGAAATCCTGCATGCATGGTGCTCTCATAATCAAGAATAAAACGGCGAATTTTTTCGGCCGTAACCCGGTCTTCACCGGCAGGCATCCTGTGGAACGAATGATTTAATCCGTATTCCCTGACTATTGCTTCTGAAAAAAAACCGTCAACATCATAACCTTTTACCGGATGCGGAACCCTTACGGTTGATGATAAAAATGAAACATTGTTTAATAGAAGATGCGCCAGGATGTGACGGCTGTCGTATCCGCCGCTTAACGGAAGAAGGCGTTCACCGGCATCAAGTTTCAGGCAGCGTTTTACGGCGCCGGAAAATGATTGTTCCGCATCATCTACAGCCTTTGAGGTGATGTAATCGCGCCCTTCGGGCAGTGCGGAATAATCGAACCAGCTCTTTGTGAATAATTTATTGCCGGAAAAACTTAATACCGCTCCCGGAGGTACTCTGCGCACCTCTTTGTTGAGGCTGTCATTTCCCATTATAAACCCGGATTCCATCAAACATCGCCAGGCTTTCAGATTCTGTTTATCAGCTTCGTATGATAAAAAACGGGGACTTGATGAAAAAATAATCGAGGTGTCAAGCTTACGGTAGTACAACGGCGCAATACCGAAAGCGTCCGTCACCATTTCAAGTGTATTTCCGGCGTTTTTTATTGCAACCGCCGAAAAAATACCATTATGGTTGCGGTAAAAATCATGTTTCCAGTAATCAACAATTTTCTCTTTTGGAGATAGTGAATGAATCGGCGGTTCTAAAAGATATCCTCGAAACAGTAATTTGATAATATCAGTATTTTCTTCACTGAAAGAAGTGATGAGGCTGTGACGATCGGGATCGGCTGCAAATATTGATGATGCAAGAAAATACTTTTCACCTCTTGATACCGCTATTCCGGAATAATCGATAAACGCATCAAAACTAAACTGCTTGATACCGGACGGATCCCAGGCCCCAAAATAAAATTCAAAGATTCCGTTACGGTCCAGCAAGCCATTATTGAATGTAAACACTGTCATGCACTTCTGATATAAACGGCATTGTAATTATTTAATCAGTTCCTTAACAGGGAAACAATCCTCTCCGCCGCGTTTCCATCCCACAGAGGAGGAATACCTCCAATCTTTCCTTTTCCGCGCTGCACGGCCTGATATGCAGTCAGTATCTTTTCCGGATCAGTTCCAACCAGTTGATTTGAACCGATTTCCACCGTGCAGGGTCTTTCCGTGTTTTCACGCAGGGTCAGGCAGGGTACTTTGAGAATGGTTGTTTCTTCCTGTATTCCGCCGGAATCGGTTAAAACAACATTGGCGGAATCGACGAGTTTCAGAAAATCAAGGTATCCCAGCGGATCGGTAAACTTAATCTTCGCGGGATCGGTTTTTATGTCCCATAACGTCAGCCGCTGCCTCGTTCTCGGATGGATCGGAAAAACGACCGGCGTGTCCTTTCCGATAATTTGCAGGGCGGAAATTATCCGGTCAAGGGTTTCATGGTCGTCAACATTCGCCGGACGATGGAGTGTGGCCACGGCATACTTCTTTTCATGAAGTTGCAAATCATCAAGAATCCGGGATTTTTCCGCTTTGCCCCGATGACGCAGCAGGGTATCAATCATTACATTGCCGACCAGGTGAATTTTTTCTTTTGGAACTCCTTCCTTCAGTAGATTCTCAACACCGCCGGCTTCGGAACAGAACAGGATATCGCTGATGCTGTCGGTAAGAATACGATTGATTTCTTCCGGCATGGCGCGGTCAAAGCTGCGCAGCCCGGCTTCCACGTGAATCAGCCGGACTCCAAGTTTGACCGCTACGAGGCCGCAGGCGATGGTACTGTTGACGTCGCCGACTACAAGCACGCAGTCGGGTTTTTGTTCCAAAAGGACAGGCTCGAACCGCGTCATAATCTCGGCTGTTTGGACGGCATGACTGCCGCTTCCCACTTCAAGATTTACATCGGGTTCCGGAATGTTTAACTCATGAAAAAAGAGCCCGCTCATTTTTTCGTCATAATGCTGCCCGGTATGTACAAGCACCGGTACAATGGACGAATGTTTTTTAATGGCGTCCATAAGCGGAGCGATCTTCATGAAATTAGGCCGGGCGCCGGCTACCAGAACGATTTTCATTTGGGCGACAGTTCCTTAAAGCTTATAGACTTTTTCCGAGCTTTCCTTGACCACATTGCGTAAATCTACAATCAGCGGGGCATGTTTAACGATGAAATCGGCGTCAAACACGCTGTGATTTGTCGTTAAAACAACGCAATCCGCCTGACTAAGGGTTTCTTCGGTAAGCGCTACTGATTTATACGCCCGGCCTTCGTGCGTTTTTACCTGCGGAATGAACGGGTCGTGATATGAGATGTTCGCACCCTTATGCGCTGTTATATCCATGATCTCAAGCGCGGGGGATTCGCGTTCGTCGTCGATATCAGGTTTGTAAGCCACGCCAAGGAACAGAACATTGCTGCCGTTCACCGATTTTTTATGCCGGTTAAGGGTCGTGGCGATTTTTATGTACATATAGTGAGGCATACGCATGTTGATATGCCCGGCGGCGTGAATCATGCTGAGATCAAAGCTGAATTTTTTGGCAATGTGCTCAAGATAGAACGGGTCAAGCGGGATGCAGTGTCCGCCTATTCCCGGGCCGGGACTGAATGCCTGGAAGCCGAAGGGCTTGGTATTGGCGGCTTCAATGACTTCCCAGATATTTATGCCCATTTTGCCTGCCAGGAGCGCAAGCTCGTTGATCAGGCTGATATTGATGAGCCTGTAGGTATTTTCGAGAATTTTAACCATTTCGGCCACCCGCGGCGAACTGACCGGGTAAACCGTATCAATTGCCTTGGAATACAGGGCTTTTCCTATTTCCAGTCCATCGGGAGTGGTGGCGCCAAGGACTTTTGGCGTGTTGCGCGTATGGAATTTTGGGTTGCCGGGATCCACGCGTTCAGGACTGAACGCCAGCCAGAAATCTTCGCCGTGTTTCAAGCCGCTTTCCCGCTCGATAATCGGCAGCATGAAATCTTCTGTCGTCGTCGGATAAGTAGTGCTTTCCAGGCTGATAAATACATTCGGCTTCATGTATTTACCTATATCTATGCAGGCGCTTTCGATATAACTCATATCCGGTTTACGGAAGACATCCAGCGGAGTCGGCACGCAAATAAGCAGGGCGTCGCATTCGCTGATGCGTGAAAAGTCAGTTGTGGCTATAAGTGTAATATTTTCAACCACCTCACGCAGTACAGCATCGCGGATATCTTTTATGTAGTTATCGCCATGGTTGATTTTATCCGCTTTTTCCTCGTTTTTCTCAAATCCGATCACCTGTACGCCGGCTTCGGCGAAATTGACGGCAAGCGGCAGCCCGACGTAACCAAGCCCGATAACGCCGACGATTTCCTTGTTGGTTCGTATTTTTTCCAGAATGGTTTCGGAATTTTTCATACAAATCTCCTGTTGTTTTTCCAATGTATTGCAGTAATGAACCGTTCCGCCATAAATGAAACAAGATAGCTGCGAAAGTCGCGTTCAGGGTTATCGCGGCAGACGCGTCTCAATATCCAGATACAGCTTCGCCCTTTGACTTACATGTCAACGTTGGTACGTATGAACTACAAGCAATAAAAGTACAACAGGAGACGAAAGCTGTACATGCCCAACCCGGATATTCATGAGAATTTTACCGTTGCGGCGTGTATAATTCAGATTTTTGCCGGAAACGTAATATGCCCCCAAAAATCACCCACGTTATTTATGACAACGACGGACTTTTGCTTGACACGGAACCTTTTTACACCGAGGCGCACGGAGAGGTCGCTGCTCGCTACGGCAAAACGTTCGACTGGTCCGTCAAGTCAAAAATAATCGGCCTGAAAGCCGAGGATTCCGCCCGTATATGTATCGACGCGCTGGGTATTCCTCTCACCGTTTCGGAATATCTCGAGGCGCGCAAGGCAAAACTGGAGGAGCTTTTTCCAAAATCGGAACCGCTTCCGGGCGCTGTGCGCCTGACCCGCCGGTTTGCGGAACAGGGCGTGCCGCAGGCGGTCGCCACCAGCGCCGACCGCCGTCACTTCGAGCTGAAAGCCTTGCGTCATCGTGAGTGGTACGCTCTTTTTAATTGCATCGTAACCGGCGACGATCCGGAAGTCGGGCAGGGGAAACCCGCGCCTGATATTTTTCTACTGGCGGCCCGCAGAATGAAGGCCGATCCGGAACGCTGCCTGGTTTTTGAGGATTCTCCCGCCGGAATCGCCGCGGCTCGCGCCGCCGGCATGTACGCCGTCGCCGTTCCGGATCCTCACATGGATCACGGCGTTTACCGTGACGCGCATGAAATTCTGCGCAGTCTTGAGGATTTCGACCCTTCGCGCTGGGGATTCAGGTAATTCAGCAATTGGCAATTTTTAATCGGTCTGTGTTCAATCGGCTCATGTGATATATTACTTGGTTTCACCGGAGCCTGCTCATTGGAAGCGCTGATTTAAATAGTAAATTTTCAGTTCGGAGTAAAAATGTCGGAAATAAAAGATCGCGTCGAATGCAGGGAGTTACTGGATAAATTCATGCCTGTTGACGAGGCGGTCAAACTGGTTTCAAACCATGACAAAATAGGCATAAGCGGCTTTACAAAAACCGGCGAACCCAAAATATTTATTCCCGCTCTGGCGCGCCGCTTCGCGGAAAACGCGCCCGACAACCGGGTCAGTTTGTTTACCGGCGCTTCCTTGGCCGAAGAAGTCGAAGGGCCGATCGCTCCCTACCTTGAAGAACGCGCTCCGTACATGTCCTCAAGCGCGTCGCGCAAGCGCATCCATGCCGGAGAAATGGATTTTGCGGACATTCATCTTTCGGCCTTCGCCCGCAACCTTGCATACGGATTTTACGGCGATCTTGATCTTGCCGTTATCGAGGTGACGCGTATTCGTCCGGACGGAAGCGTTATTCTGTCCGGTTCCACGGGCATATCCGCCGAGGCGCTCACCCATGCCAAAAAAGTGATACTTGAAGTAAATACCTTTCTGCCGGACTATACGGGATTTCACGATATCGCGCTTCCAAACGTATATCCCAATGTCAACTGGCCGATTCCTATCGTGAATGTCGGCGACCGTATCGGACTTCCATATGTGGAACTGGATAAAAGCAAGGTCGTCGCGGTGGTCGAGTCGAATCAGCCGGATTACCCTGTGGCTTTCAAACCGGCATCTTCGGCCGAAACAAGAATCGCGCAGAACGTAATTGAATTTCTGCTTTACTGTCACAAGCGGTTTAACTGGGGCGACAAACTGCCGCCGATGCAGTCCGGAGTGGGCAACATCGCCAACGCCATTGTCGGTGCGCTTTACGATTCGCCTTTTAAGAAAATCCGGTTCTGGACGGAAGTTTTCCAGGACGGGATGATGCGCTATGTCGAAGATGATGAAAAATTTGAAGGCGCGTCGGCGACCGCTGTTTCATTCTCCCAGGCGGCGCGGGACGATTTTCATCGCCTGTTTGCAAAATGCCGCGAAAAACTGGTGCTTCGGCCCATGTGGCTGTCAAATAACGGCGAACTGATCACGCGCATGTTTGTCGTTGCCATGAATACCCCGATCGAGGTGGATATCTACGGACACGTTAATTCAACACACGTGGACGGCTCCAAGGTCATCAACGGGCTGGGCGGCAGCGGTGACTTTTTCCGTAACGCCTATCTGAGCGTCGTGCATACGCCGTCGGTGCGTAAACTCAGGGACGGGCGAACGATCAGTTGCGTGATGCCTTACGTGCGCCATATCGACCACACCGAACACGACATCAATTGCGTTGTTACCGAACAGGGGTTCGCTGTCAATCTGCAAATTCGTTCGCCGCGCCGCCGCGCGCAGGAGATCATTGAAAAATGCGCGCATCCGCATTTTCAGCCCATTCTGCGCGAGTATCTGAGGTCGGCGGGCGAAGGGGACGAGCCGCGCATGGCCGGCATGGATTTATTGCTGAACTGGTGGAAGGAGTACGACGCCGTCTGCCGCTCCTTCAGTGAATAGCGGTTACGATTACCCCATACATCACGATCACATCCGCGTATAGCGCGGGCCGTCGCCTCCCTGGGGGAAAGTCCATTCGATGTTCTGGTATGGATCCTTTATCTGGCAGGTTTTGCAGTGTAGGCAGTTGGAAAAATCCATGTGGATGTGCCCTTCCTCCAGCCGGTAAACCTCCGCCGGACAGAACCGCAGGCACGGCGCGCCGTACTTTTTTATACACTCACCGCATCCGGCGCGGTCGCGTATTTTCAGATGACACGGCTGATTTTCATCATGGATGGTTCCGGACATAAAAACATCGGTCAGACGGTCGGGCGAGGTCGGCGTCATATCAATATTCTCAAGTTCCGGCATTTTCCCGCCGGGAAGCGAATGCAGGGCTTTCCAGTCCGCTTCTATCGGAACCTGCCAGAATGGAAACGCCCCGAAAGTCGCCCATGCTGCGCCGGAACACATCATGCCAAGAGTCAAATGTATGGAAAACGGCGCCCGTACGTTTCGCACCCGCCGGAGCTGTTTCCAGCCTTCGGATTTCTTTAAATAATCGCCGTACGATGAAAGCGCCTTTAATGAAAAATCGTTATTCAGCCAGCACGCGGCAAGCGTTTCGGCCGCCGCGCGTCCGGACTGCGCCGCGAGATGTATCCCCTTGATGCGAAGCGTATCGACCAGCCCCGCGCCGTCGCCCACGATCAGCGCGCCGTCGGCGACAACCTTGGGTGTTGAGTAATATCCTCCTTCGGGAATTACCTTGGCGCCGTAGGCCACGGATTTTCCGTCTTTGATATGCTCCGCAACCGTCGGCTGCGCCTTGAATTTTCGGAACAACAGGTGAGGATCGGTTTCAGGGTTCGAGTAATCGAGCGCGTAAACGTAACAGATCATTACCTGCGACGGTGAAACATGATAGATAAAGCCGCCGCCGTATGTGCTCGCGTTCGCCGGATAGCCGAATGTGTGCGCGATCTCTCCCACGCGCTTTTCGTTCGCCGGCACTTCTATTATTTCCTTGATGCCCAGGGCGTATATCTGATCGCGCCCGCCTTCGAGTCCTTTTCCTCTAATGAGATTTCTGGTCAGAACGCCGCACGCGCCTTCACCCAGAACCACGGTTTTAGCGTAAATCGTCTCGGACGGAAGGTAGTTGCTCTTGGGTTTCCCTTCGTGATCGAGCCCTTTTTCGCCCGTGCGCGCGCCGATAACGCGCCCGGTTTTGTCTTCAATCAGTTCGGCCGCCGCAAAACCCGGACAGACTTTCACGCCTTCCTTTTCGCAAAGCCCGGCAAGGTATTGCGTCAGTTTTGTGAGCGAACCGACAGGATAGCCGCGCGCGTGCATCATCGGCGGCATCCACGGGATTTTCATCGAATATTTTTCATTAAAGAGCATGTGAAAAGATTCTTTTTCACCGTTCACCCGCGCTTCAATCGGAAGCTTT
>Ga0123353_10002403_pt1 | contig 23255 bp, 20 predicted proteins | sample TergutLab28metaG_3_FD_92763 | JGI IMG/M metagenome (GOLD analysis project Ga0123353, IMG submission 92763) | Labiotermes labralis P3 segment gut microbial communities from Petit-Saut dam, French Guiana - Lab288 P3 | ecosystem: Host-associated > Arthropoda: Insects > Digestive system > Gut ... | reverse complement strand
GAGGATTGCGAGTCGGTCCGCATGGCCCTGGGCGCGGCGTGGGACGACGCGTTGGCCTGCCGCGAGTTGAGCGGCTACCTGCGCCCGTGGGCGGCGGACGATCCGCGCCCGGCCGCCGAGGCCATGGTCAAGCGCGGCACGCGGCTGTACGAACTGCTCAAGTGTGTCGACGACGGCATTCAGAGCGTCCGCATCGCCCGCGACAGCCTCGACGAACCCGCCCTGGAGCAGGACATCGCCTTCTGGCAAAACGAGTTGGCCCTGGCCGCGACGCAGGTGCTCGCGTATGCCACCGACGCGGCCACGCTGAAAGGCAAGTTGCAGACGCGACTGAACGCCGAAGCCGCCAAACGCGGGATCTCCGCGAAGTTCGTCGAGCCCAAACCCTGGGACAACCCGCAGCGTGAAGCCTGGCGCAAGGCCGGTCCGATGGTCGGCATCCGCCTGCCGCTGGACCCGCCGACCGATCACCCCGCCGCGTGGTGGAACAAAACGCTCGGCGTCGGTCCGCTGTACATCGCCGCGAAATTCCGCGACGCCGGAAACGCGTTCGTCTACAGCGAACAGCCGCTGGGCGCGTGGGGGTTCAACTGCACCGGACCGGGGCAGTACGACTTCACCAGGCTCACCGAGATGGTGTCGGCCTTGAAGGACCGCCGTTGCAAATTCCTGTTGGAACTTCCCACGATGGGCTGGCGCCTGACGCCCGAGCAGCAGGAGGCCAGTCGCAAGGAAAACATCAACCGCCGGTGGTGGATCTGGACCGATTACGCGCCGTCGCTGCCGGAGTATCTCGCGGCCGACGAACAGGCGAACATGATCGCGCGGAACGCCGACGGCACGTTCAAGCCCGGCGGGCAGGCGCAGTTGTTCAACCCTGCCGTCGCCAAGGCGTACGGTGAGTACCTCAAGGCGATGAGCGCCGAACTGCGCGCCCGCGGGTTGTACGACACCATCATCGCCATCCATCTCGAACGCTCTGACTGGGCCAGTCTTGACGAGGCCGTGGATCATTCCCCCTTCGCCGCGGCGCGGTGGCAGGCGTTCATGAAGGCCCGCTACGGCGAGATCGCCAACCTCAACGTCGCCGCCGGAACGAAGTACGCGTCGTTCGACGAACTGGCCGTGCCCTTCCGCGACGTTCTGCCCGCGGCGAAGGCGGACTGGGACGCCTGGCAGGCACAGCGTTGGCCGGAGTGGCTGAGGAATAAGTTTGGCCACAATCTCGGCCAACTCAACGAAGCCGCCAAAACGGAGTTCAAAAACTGGGAAGAGATTCCCCAAGACATGTCGGTCGGGGAACGCCCGTTGTCCGAGGGCCTGAAAACCCTCTACGACGAGTACGTCAAAACGGCCCTCTATCACTACGACGGCAACGCGCACAATTCGTGGGGCCGGTATTTGATGGAGAAATATAAAACGAATGACGCCATCCGCGCTGCCTTTGGTGACGATCTCCGCGAAGGCTACGGCTGGCGGCTGCCGCTGGACTACCCGCCGGTCATCAAGACCGACTACCTGCACTTCCGCCGCGCGTACGTTCGGGATTACCTGGCCATCAAGCGCGAGCTGGCGCAGGCGGCCTTCCCGGACAAACTGGTCATCGCCGAGATGCGGCAGATGGGCGACCACGACGGAATCGCCGCCGTCAGCGAGAAAATCTGGGGCGGGTTCCTCGGCGACAGCGACGACATCGGCCAATTCTCCGGTGTCGGGCCGAAAAACGAGGACCTGCCGTTCATGATCCGCAGCGGCGAACCTCCGGGGTTCGGCAGCCGGTTGTCGGACCTCATCGAGAGCCTCTATCGCGATTATCTGTGGATGAACTTCACCGATCCGGGCAACTTGGCGCGATATTTTTACATCTGGGTCGCGCACGGGTACATGGATTACCAGTTGGGTTGGCACGACATTCACAATCACTGGATGACCAACCGGCTGATTTACGCGATCGGACCGACGGTGGCGGCGACCGCGCCCAAACCGCAGCGCATTGGCCTGATGCTGCCGCGCTCGACGTTCGATCAGCACTACGGCGCGATCTACGACGAGACGCTCGGATGGGACTGGCTGCTGGGCGCGTCCAAGATGGCCTACACCCGCGTGGACGAACGGTTGATTCGCGAGGGCTGGTTGGCCAATTCCGGCCTGGAGGTGCTGATTCTGCCGGCCGCCGAGGCGATGGACGCGCCACTGGCCGGGGCGATCGAAAAATGGGTCGCTTCCGGTGGCACGTTGATTTGCAGCACGTTCCCGGGCCGCCTGGACACGTACGGCCGGGAATTCTCGAAGACGCAAAACTTCCTCTCCGGGGAACCGCCCGCGGAGGAATCGCCGCTGGCCGAAATTTTCGGCGCGAGCGTCACGGGAACCGTGAGCGAAGCCGTCAAGGACACGCCGCTGACGGTGACGATTCCGCGAGGCATCTTCTCGGGCGGATGGGCGAAGTCCACCGACCGCAAACCGCCGTTCCAGGTCCTCACACCGGGAAGCGCCAAGGTGCTGGCCACCTACGAGGGCGGAAAACCCGCCATCACGGTCAACACGTTCGGCAAAGGAAAGGCCGTGCTGATGGGCTATCCGCTGGGTGTCGAGACTGTCGTGGCCGACCGTACCAGCATTGGGTTCTACCGCACCTACACGTTCTTCACGCGCGAGCCGCAAGTGGTCGCCCGAACCGCCTGGCTGCGGTCGTTCCTGCGCGACCAACTGGGTTATAAACCGGAGTTCGGCGTGGAGTTCGCCGAGATCGAGCGGTTCAAGGGCAAGGAGGCCGGGGCGCTGGGACTGGGCGTTCCCAAGGGGTTCTCGCAGACCGACGGCCACATGCTCTACGTGCGGACCGTCGGCGATCCGCGCGGTGAGTCCCACGAGCTGCAGATCGACCGCGAAGCGCCCGATCTGGCCTTGCGGTTCTTCCCGCGCTGGCGACCCGGTGGTGACGGCGGAACGCAGTATCTGGGGATCTCGACGCGCGAGGTGCACTACATCGCCCCGCGCGGCGCGGTGAACATGTACCTCTCCAAACACACCTACCGCTGCCGGATCAACAATCCGAAGATCCAGGCCATGTGGGATGTCGCCCGTAACGTCCCGGTGGGGTTCACCAGGGACGGAACCGGCGTGGCATTCGACGTCTCGCTACCCAGTGGCCATATTATGATGCTCGCCTACAGCGAAACCCCGCGGATCGACCTGGTGGCACCCGCGAAGTTCCCGGGCCGCGATAAGTCCGAGGTGCTCGCGCGGTGCAAAACGCTCGCCGGAGGACAGGCCGTCACGGGCGTGACGATCCTGCGGGCCGACGAGATCAAACCGTGGCTGGAAAGCCTCAACGGACCGATCCCGCCCGCGCCGAACGCGAAGGTCGATCCCGACAACCCCGCGCCGAAACAGACAGTGACCATCAGCTACGGGGTGCCGGAGAACAAACCCGCCGGCGAGAAACTGGCCTCGTTCCTCCGCGAGACGTTCGGTCTCGATGCCGTCGCGGTCGAGCAGGCCTCCACGTGCGAAATCGCCAACGACGGAACGGGACAGAACGTTACCAATTACCTCACGCCCGTCATCTTCATCGGAACCGAGTGGACCAACAACGATCTGGCCATTCACGGGGCGTTCTGGAATTGGCCGGCCATGTACGGACCGCACCTTCCGTTCACGTCCACGTACGCCTGGCCTGGCGAGGGTCGGGCGGTGGTCTCGCTCTCCCGCCGTTATGCGCTACTGACGGACCGTGGCGAGAGCATCCTGGTCAACGGAGCGTTCAGCGCGGAGGTGTTCGACATCCGTAAAGTCGAGGACCGCTGGCCTTTGGTCCGCCGAAAACTCCACATCGCCGCCAACGGCGACGACGCCCAGGCCGCCGTCGACACGCTGATCGAACGGCTGACGAAGTGACAAGGTCAGGGCTTGTCCGCGTCGGAGACCTGCTTGCGGATGGTGACGTGGACCTGGCGCATGAGATCGGAGAACTCCATCTCGGCGGCGGTGTAGCGTTTGAAGACCTCGCTGGCGACGAGTTTGTCGTGCAGGGTCTGGAATTTCCGTTTGTCCTCGACCTCGATGGGACGTCCCTGTTGCTCCAACTGCTGCATCGTTCCGGCCTGCTTCTGAAACGCCTGGAGGGTGTCCAGCACGTCCTTGTGATCCTGAAGGGCCTGCCAGGCCGCCTGCAACGTCTGTCGCGGCGCGGAATCCGCCAACGCCTGCCCAAGCTTCTGCGCCATGTCGAGAATCGCCTTGCTCATGGTGGTTCCTGTGTAGGGGGTATGCGACGCATTGTAGTGCCCCGCCGCCACGGACGCAACGGCGTAACGTTTTCTCTTGCATAATGCCGATATGAAGCGTATACATAATGTAGACGACTAGCAACATGCGAATCATCAAGCGTGCAACATTGGCGGCCTGCTGGCGGCGACATCCAAACGCCGAGCATGGCCTGCTGTATTGGCACAGAGTGGCGAAGCGGGCCCGGTGGACTTGCCTGCAAGACGTGCGGGAAACGTTTCCCCACGCCGACGCCGTGAAAGTGGCCAGCGACCGACACGTTGTCGTGTTCAACATCGCCGGCAACGCGTATCGCCTGATCACGGCGATTCATTACAATCGGCAATCGGTCTTTACGCTGATGGTCCTTACGCACGCGGAATACAACAAAGAAAAGTGGAAGGACGTATTATGAGCCATACCGCGATATCAAGCGACTTCCGGCGGTTGCCCAAAACCTACGGCGCGCTCGTGTCCCTGCTGCCGCCGCGACCTATTCACGATGATGTTGATTTGGCCAACGCGACCGAAATGATTGATCGCCTGGCCGGGTTCGACCTCAACGCCGACCAGGAAGACTATCTCGATGCCCTTTCGACTTTCGTGGAAGCCTACGAAGCCGTTCGTTTCCCGATGGACGATTCGCGGATCGGCCCAATGGACATCCTGAAAACGCTGGTGGAGGAACACGGAATGACGGGGTCGGACCTTGGACGACTGCTGGGCAATCGCACGCTGGGGGCGGCTGTCCTCGCCGGTCGGCGGAACCTGAGCAAGACCCATATCAAGAAACTGGCCGACCACTTCAAGGTCGATCCGGGGCTTTTCCTGTAACGGTGCCTCACGCCTCCAGCAGCCGCGTCATGAGTAGTAACGCTCGCGGGAGATGGAAAAACCCTTTCCACTCGCCGCCTTTGAGCTGGTGCGTGGGATGGCCTTGGCGGTCGAGGTATCCGAACCATTCCCCGTGTGCCGTGTCGCGGAAATGTTCCCAGCTCCACTGGCGTACCCGTTCGTGCATGGCATGGAATTTTTGCCCAAGGTTCGGCCCGGCGATTTTCCATGCCAGCAGCGTGGCGTAGAGGGCTTCAGTGGCCGGCCACCAGAGCTTCATCGACCACTCCAACTGGAGCGGCGGTCGACCTCCGGCATCGAGGAAATAGTACAGCCCGCCGAACTCCTCGTCCCAGCCGCGTTCGAACGACCACTCGATGATCTCCAGCGACTGCCGCACCAACGCCTGGTCCTTTACGTGCAATGCGTGGTGCAGCAGGAACCAGCCCATTTCGATCGCGTGGCCGGGGCTGAGCAGGCGGCCTTTGGGTGTGTCGAGTTCCAGGCCATCGGGCGTGACATTTTCGAGCACCAGGCGGCGGTCGGGTCGGATGTGGTGGAGCGTGGCATCCTGCATGACGGCGGCGATCTCGTCGTACCGCGCGTCGCCGGTGGCGGGGCGGAGGGCTTCGATCATGCTCAGGAACACCATCGGGTCGGCCAGGGTGCTCAGCCGTGGCGTGCCGGCCAGTTGCGGTCGGCCCAGTTTTTCCGGGTGCTGCCACAAGTCGTACGTCAGCCAGAAGACTTCCTGGGCTTCGTCGAGGAACTCCGCCTGCCCGGTGGCGGTGAACATTTCGCACATGGCCAGCACGTAGAACACTTCGCTGTAAATTTTGCGCTGGATGTGCAGCGGCTGACCCTGGCGGTTGAGACTGAAGTAGACGCGCCCGGTACGCCGGTCGCGCCCGTGGGCGCGAAGAAAGGCCGCCCCCTGCCTTGCGAGTTCCAGCCATCCGCGGCCGGGGTCGATGTGGCGATGCAACTGCGACCACATATACACCGCCCGGCCCTGAAGCCACATGTATTTGTCCGTGTTGTACACGGAGCCGTCACGGTCCAGGCAGGTGAAAAACCCGCCACACTCGCGATCAATGGAATGCGCCTCCCAAAACGGAATGACATTCGCCACCAACTCGCCACGATAGAGATGTCGTAATTCGTGCTCGTTCATGGCCGTACTGTAAACGGAAAACTCGAAATCCGAAGCACGAAATTCGAACAAATCGAGATGCTCTGCGCCTTGCGGGTGCACATCATGTTTGTGGGGTACTCTTCCCGGCGCGGGCACCAACAGCGTGCTCGAAGGCACCTTGAGCCTGACGAAAAATAACGTGTTCAATGCCGAGTCCCTCCTCCACATTGCCCGCGACGCGGAACTCAAACTCACCAACAACACGATCACCGTCAACGGCACCCTCGCCTTCGATCTCGACAACACCTCCAGCGGCAGCGTCACCGGCGCCGGCGCGCTCGCGCTCGATGCCAACAGTGCCGTTGCCTTCAATTTCAAGGACGGCTTCTATTCGGAGGGCGAGCACAGCTATAAGCTGTTCGCCGACGGAATCACCGTCACCGGCGATGTCCTGTCGCTGATCGACTGGAGCAACCTGAATACCGGATGGTCCGTGGTCGACGGGGCCTCGTTCGCCAACGGCACGCTGACGTTCGATCTGGTGCAAGTTCCCGAGCCCGGCACATTGTCGCTGCTCATCGGCGGCTTCGTGGCGCTGGCGAGCAGAAGAACGTCACGCCGCTAAGGAGAGAGTTCACGCTTCATCGTGTCATGAACACGGTTGACGCGCCTGAGACCGAGGGCGTCTGAGAATTTGCTTCGGATTTCGGATTTTCATGTTTACAGTATCATGATGTCCGAACACGATTCAACGCGGTCGCACCGGCACAGGATTCGGCGGCATTATGAGCCACGAATCGCGCCCGGGCGGGCGAATTATGACATTCTGGACTGGGCCAGTCCGCAGTCGCAGCGGGCGCGGTTCGAGGTGCTGGCCCGGCACGTCGAATTGGCGGGCCGGAGTCTGCTGGACATCGGCTGCGGGCTGGGCGACCTGCTGGGGTTTCTGCGCGAACGGAATCTCGACGTGCGGTACACCGGCGTGGACATCCTCGACAAAATGGTCTCCGCCGCCCGCGACCGTCATCCTGGCGGCCAATTCCTCCAGGCCGATCTGTTTCATCAGCCAATGTTCGCATCCGCCTCCTTCGACGTGACCTTCTGTAGCGGCGCGTTCAACCTCAACCTCGGAAATAACGAGCAGTTCCTTCCGCGCGCGGTGGCGGAAATGATCCGCCTGGCCCGTGACGTTGCCGTCTTCAACCTCCTCCATCACCGCACGCGGTCACAGGATGACACCTACTTCTATTTCGATCCCGAGGAGATCCCGTCGCTCACAGCCGGCCTGGGCGTGACCGTGCAAGTGGTCGACGATTATCTGCACAACGATTTCACGGTAATCTGCCGGAAGGCGTAGCCATGCTGGGATTTCTGACATTCCTGGTTCCGGCGATTCTCGGGGCCTCGGCGGCGGTGGCGGCGCCGGTGGTGATTCATCTATTGATGCGGTCCAAGCCCCGGCAGGTGGTGTTTCCCGCGTTGCGGTTCGTCAAAAAGACGCAGCAGGCCAGCGTTTCCATTCTGCGGGTGAAGCATCTGATCCTTCTGGCGATGCGGATGCTGGCCATCGCGCTGGTGGTGTTCCTGATCGCCCGGGCGCGGCTTCCCGCGTTCGGCCACGCGCCAGTGGCGACGACCCCGTGCGACCTCCTCGTCGTCCTCGACAATAGCGGTTCGATGACGTACCTCCAGGGCGGCGTCAGCCGATTGAGTCAGGGCAAGCAGAGGGTCGCCCAGCGGATGCGCCGCCTGCCTCCCGGTTCGCGGGTGGCCTTGCTGTGGACCTCCGACCCCGCGGCGGGCGGAACGTTCCTCGACGTCGCGACGGCGGCTGACGATCTCGAACAGATCGAACCCACATTCGGAAACCAGGCCCTGGGCGCCTGTCTCCGCCGGGCCTTGGATATCGTCGCCAGGGAGGACGAGAACACCGGCCGACGCAAGGAAATCGTGCTCGTTACCGACATGACCGCGCAGGCGTGGCGGGACGTGACGGCCGTCGGCGAGTTGGACGCGCGGGTTCTCGTGCTCGATCCCACGCGAGGCCGGGCGGTCAATCTCGCCCTGAGCGAACCGAGGCTCAAGTCCCATTCCGTTCCGCTCGGGTCGGCCACCGAGTTGGCCTGCATGCTCGTCGGGCACGGCCTCGACGGCGAGTGCATGTTGCGGCTGGAGTTGTTCGGCGAGGCGGTTGGTCAGTGGGCGCACACGGTGAAGGACGGTTCGTCGATCCCGCTGATGCTGGAGGTCCGCCCGCGTCAAGAGGGTTTGGCGCAGGGGCAGGTGGTGCTCTCGCGGGGCGATAATCTGGAGATGGACAACACGCGGTATTTTACGCTGCGGGTGGGTTCGCCGCCGCGGGTGCTGGTGGTTCGCGACGACGTGAACGTCGGCCGCGATGATGCGACGAGCCGATTGATGGCCGCGGCCGTCATGCCCAGCGGTGGCGGGTCCGTGCGGGGCGAGAGCATGGGCAGCGGGCAGCTTGGACAGGCGGACCTGTCGCCCTTCGACGGTGTGGTGCTGGCCAATGTGAGCGGATTGACGCGCGAACAGTGGGCCAAACTCGACGCGTATGTTCGGGGCGGTGGGCAGTTGTGGGTGGTTCCCGGCGAGTTGGTGTTGGCGGCGGCGTACAACGTTTCCGAAGCCCAGAGGCTGTTGCCGGCGACGCTGGGGGAACCGCAGTCGCTGCCGGACGGTGTGCGGCTGAGCGCGGCCGCGGAGCATCCGCTGGTGTCGCCGTTTTCGGGCAGGGACAATCCGCCGCTGTCGGACGTGGTGGCGACGCGTCGGTGGGCGGTCCCGTCTCGGGCGGAGGACGCGGAGACGGTGCTGGCGTACGAGGACGGTGTTCCGGCGATTTTGCGGCGGTCCGTCGGGCAGGGCGCGTGCGTGTTGTGGAACCTGTCACCGTCCCGTGAGTTTTCCAACCTCGCGCCGCTTCAGCAATTCCCGATCCTCGCGCAACAGACCGTCCGGCTGATGGGCGTCGACGCGGCGCGGGTTCAGTACACGCTGGGCGAGACCGCGCTGGTTCCGCTACCGCGGAAAATGGCCTCTCCGGTCGTCGGCGTTCGTTCGCCAGGCCAGGCGGCTGAGACGGTCGAGACCCTTCGCGCCGACGCGCGGGAGTTGCCCGTGCGGGCCGACCGCGTGGGGCACTATATCGTCTCGTTCACGCAGGACGGGCGGCGGCAGGAGTTTGGGTTCAGCGTGAACGCGCCGGCGGCTGAGAGCGACCTGTCCCTCGTGTTCGCCGAGGAGATTGGCGGCAAGTTTCCCGCCGGAAAATTCCGCGTCCTCTCGGCCGACCGGCCCGACGCCCCCGACGACGAAACCGCCGAACAACCCCTCGATCTGACAGGCCCGCTCTTGCTGGCACTGCTGCTCCTGCTGACCGGCGAGGCGTTCTTCGCCAACCGGTTCTATAAACGCGCGACGTAGCCCCGTGGCGCGGGCGTCCCGCCCGCGCCGCGGTGCGTCACCGAATCTTCAGCGACGCTTCGTCGTAGACGATCTCCAGCGGGGCGATTTCGACCGCTTTTCTGCCGTTCTGGGCCTGTACCGTTCCGGCGAGCCACGCGGTGTAGCCGGTCTCCTCGGCGGCGGTCAGCACGCGCGGGGCGTCTTGCGGTGACACGTACAGGGCGAAACCGACGCCCATATTGAACGTGCCGTACATCTCGGCCGGGCTCAGACTGGCGGCGTCGGCGATGGCCTCGAACACCGGCTGGGGCGTGCCGATTGTCTCGATTTTATATACAAATGGCGCCTCCAACCTCATGAGCTTCCGCCACCCGTGGCCGGTCATGTGGACGGCGTAGTGCAGCGTGATTCCCGCCTTCTGGCAGGCCTCGATAAGACGAACGTAGATGACCGACGGATCGAGCAGCGATTCGCCATACGGCCGGTCATCGGCCAGGGGCGTGAGGTAGCCCTGTTCCATGCGGTCGGCCAGGGCGCGGCAGAGCGTCAGCCCGTTGGTCTGCACACCGCTGGAGGCGACGAACACAATCGCGTCGCCGTTGCGGACATCGCCGGAAATGTAGTGGATTTTCGGACAAATCATACCCATCGCCGACCCGCCGAGGATGATCGTCTCGGGATTGACCATGCCTTTGAGAACCTGCGTTTCACCGCCCGCCCAGGCCGCCCCGGACCGCCGGCAGCCCTCGGCGAACCCCTCGGCCAGGTCGGTCGCCCGGCGGGCGTCGGCGAGATAGTCCGCGTCGCCCAGGGCGGCGTACATGGCCACGGTGATCGGCAGCGCGCCCGACGTGGCCAGGTCGTTCACAATGGTCGACACGTTGTCAATGGCGACGTTGGCGTAGAAACTTTGTCCAGTAAGTTTATACATTGCGTCGGCGACAAGCCCCTTGGTGCCCAGCGCCTCCTCGACGTGCGCGATGTACGCCTGCGAGGTTTCGAGAATGTAGCAACTCTCGCCGCGAATGCCCGCCGGCTCGCTCAGCCCGTGACGGGCCAGGTTGCCCGCCGTCTGGCAGGCGAGTTTCTGGCAGGCCCGTTTGAACGTGTCCAGCACGTCGTAATTCACACCGGCGGTTTTGTAGTCGAGTTTGGCCATGTTTGTACTCGTTGTTTCCTGAAGAAACCTGGCTGCTTGGCACGTTTATTTTTACCACAAGACACAGAGGAACACAGAGGGGGATGCTGTGAATCCGAAAAAACTTTCGAATTGCCAGCGTCCTTCTCTGTGTTCCTCTGTGTCTCTGTGGTAAAAATAAACGTGCCTACTGGTACTCCATCGCGGTTCGGGTGGCCGCGAGGAGGTTTTCCTTTGGGGTTCCGGTCAGAATCGCGCATGTGCCGGCCAGGATGAACCGATGGTCGCCGAACTCCGCGTATGCCCGCCGCACGGCCTGTTCGACGTCGCGTGGCGAGCCGCGGTGCAGCAGGTCCAGGCTCAGGCCGCCTTTGAAGAAAATATCCGCGGGCAACTGTTTTACCGCCGTCGTGGGCGAGGCGATGTCCCCCAGCGGCGATTCGGTGAAGGACTCGAAAATCGTCGGGCGCAGCGACTCGAACCAGCCCTTGTCCAGCAGGATTTGCGTTCGGCCACAACAGTGCATCAGCGAGAACAAGTCCCGCCTGCGACAATGCTCCACATACCGCCGCGACGGGTCGATGATGTGGCGCTCGATCATCTCGGGGTTGAAAATCTCCGTGCCAGCCCCGCCGAACATGATCATGTCCGCCCCGGCGTCGTCGGCGCAGTCGATGACGCAATGGGCGGTCTCCTCCACCTCGACCATCGCGCGTCCGTAGGTTTCGGGCCAGTCCAGGTAGTGCATCACCATGTCGTACTGGAGTATAAAATAATACATTTCCATGGGTTGCGCGATGAACACCGCCAGAACGCCGTCCGGACCGATGGTGCGGCGTACCCGTGCGAGATTGGCCGTAATCTCCCGCCGGCTGTCCCGCCAAGCCGCCATCAGGGCGATGAAGGCGTCGTAATCCGGCGGCGACTCCATGAACATTTTCGTCCGCGCGGGCTTTTGACCTGGTGTGGTCACCTCCTGGCCGTGCAGGGGTCCAAGCGGGGTCGGCTGCGTGATGTCGACGATGGTTTTCTCACCGTCGCGCCGGGTGCGCCGTTTGCGGCCCCAGGGGTGGTCGGCGGGGAGGTAGTCCGCCTCGCCGATGAGAATGACCGCGTCGGTCCCGACGGCGTGGCAGGCGTCCACCCACGCCCGCGGGTCGCCGTGCGTGGGGGTCTGGGCGAGGAAATCCACGTCGTCGCGAATGTCCAGCATCACCAGCCCGCGCCCGCCCTCGGCCAGCCGCTGGCGGATCTCGTCCCGGGTTTTCGACGGTCGGTTCATCACACCAGTTTCCGGAGGATCGACTTGACGACGCTCAGATCGTCCTCGTGGCAGGCGAATCCGAAGCAGGCCTTGGTGGACAGGCTGGCCGTCACCTTGCCCTTGGGCCCGGCGAACCGGACGGAGGCGGTGGTGATGAAATCGGCGTACTGTTCCAGGAACTCCTTGCCGTGCTCGGAGTCGAGAAATTTCGGTGTGTACGGGCCGATCATGTAGGAGTTATGCGCGTACTCGCTCACGCGGATCGAGCGAAGCTGCAAATTCTTCGTGTGCCTGGCCAGTTTCTCCAGCGCGTCGGCCACCTCGATCTCGATTCCCTCCACGACGACCGGAAGGGCGAGGCAACTGGCCAAAAACGCCCCGACCTGCTCGATGGCGGCCGCGGAACCGGCGTAGACCTCCAACTGCTCCATGTCGGGCTTGATACCGAACGGATAGACCGTGACGCGCTCGACGGCGTCGCTGGTCAGTTCGTTGGTTTCGGCGTTCAATCGCTGAATCGTCTGCTGCGTTTTGCGGATGATCGTGCCGAATACTGTGGAATCGGTGGCCTGGTAGTTCAGCACACCGTACTCCTCGGTCGGCGGCAGGCCAAACTGTTTCATCAACTCGCCAACCCGCCTGGGGACAGGGCACCCCTTGACGCGGGCAATGTTCATCTTGAAAGAAGCCATGGAACGTCCTTGTCTTTGAACCCGTGCGAAAGCCCGCATCATACCGCCCGCCCGTCGCGCAGGGCAAGAGTCAGGGTCTTCACCGCAGGGTCTTTTGGTTCTTTCGACTTCATAAAGACCGAGCGGGATTGCACGGATTGAAGGATTAAAGCGGCTTTGTCACACGGAACGACTCGGAAAAAAGCAATCCTTTAATCCCCTAATCCGCGTAATCCCGCTCGGTCTTTATGAAGTCGAAAGAACTGAAAAACCCTGGTCGTCGCCCGTCTTGCGTCTTTCCCGGTTTTTTTGTAGGCTCATCGGTGTGAATTCCCACGAGAGTATGCCGATGTGTGAGAGGCCCATTGGTGTGTTTGACTCGGGCCTGGGCGGGTTGACGGTGGTGCGCGAGTTGTCGCGCGTGCTTCCGGGCGAGGACATTCTCTACCTTGGCGACACGGCCCGCGTCCCCTACGGTGGTAAAAGCCCGCAAACCGTCCAGCGGTTCGTTCGGGAAATCGTCACGTTTCTGCTCGCGTGCCAGCCCCAGCCGAAACTGCTCGTGGTGGCGTGCAACACCGCCACCGCGGCCGCCTTGGACCTGGTGCGCGACCTGTCCCCGGTGGAGGTGGTGGACGTGATCGGTCCGGGCGCCGCCTCCGCCATCGAAGCGGCCGCCGGACCCATCGGGGTCATCGCCACCGAGAGCACCATCGCCAGCGGCGCCTACACGGCCGCGATCGAGCGGATCGCCCCAGGGCGCCGGGTCGTCGGACAGGCCTGCCCGCTGCTGGTTCCCATCGTCGAGGAAGGATTTTCCGAGCACGATCCGATCGTCAAAGCCGTCCTGTGCAAATACCTGCGCGAGCTCCAGCGCCTGCTGCCGGTCCGCTCCTTCGGACAAGGCGCCGCCGACAACGTGGCCGGGGCGCTCATCCTCGGATGCACGCACTACCCGCTGCTGGAGGACGCGATCGCGACCCTGATGGGACCGTCGGTTCCGCTGGTCAGTTCCGCCAAGTCCGCCGCCGCCGAAACCCAGCGCCGGCTGGCCCTGCGAGACCTCCTCAGCCACCGCGGTTATGGCGGACGGTTGACCTGCTTCACCACCGACAACCCCGACCGGTTCCGCCGCCTGGGCGAACGATTCGGGGGACGAACCATCGACGTTGTGGAACAAGTCACCATCGACGAAACCGAAACGCGTTGACGCGGACCGAAAACGAAAGGCGGAGACTATTATGATTCTCGATCGGCTGGATCGGCTGGTGGTGTACGGGGCGCTTCATGAGCGGATCTCGCGGGCGGTGCGGTTCGTGGAAGAGACGGACCTGGCATCGCTGCCGGAGGGGCGGCACGTCGTCGATGGCGAGGAGGTGTTCGCGCTGGTGTCCGTGTCGACGGGACGGGGGCGGTCGGCCAGTCCGCTGGAGGCCCATCGGCGGTATCTCGACATTCAATGCGTGCTCGCTGGTCAGGACGTGATCGGGTATTCGCCGCGGGAGGACTGCCGTTCGGTCCGCGACCCGTACGCCGCGGCCCGCGACATAGAATTCTTCACCGACGCCCCGCAATCCTGGATGACGCTGCCGGCGGGTACGTTCGCCCTATTCCTCCCCACCGACGCCCACGCCCCCCTGGCCGGCGAGGGACCGGTGCGAAAAGTCGTCATCAAAGTGCGTGTATAATGAAAGAGGGCGGGGGAATCCACCATGTGGAAACGGGTCTTCTGGTACGGTGGGGGCGCAGTGCCGTTGGTATTGCTGTTCGTATGGTTGGCCTGGAACGGGGCCGTCGGACCGGCGCCGGTGCCCGGAGGGGACGCGTTCGATCCTCCCGCCGCCGGAACGGGGACTTCCCTCAAAGACCTGCTGCTCTACGTGGCCCTGGCGCTGCTGAGCGTCTGGATCATCGCCTTGATCGTCGCGGCCATCGTGCGAATGCGCCACGACCGACGCGACACGGAGACAGAGTGACAAGCGACAAGAGCATACCAACCGCGGGGCAAACGCATGTACGTGACGCAAGTGGCGTGATTGGCCACCGGCCCTGCCAGTTTGCGTTGTAGAACATCGCCAGGGGCCGATTGTTTCACTTTTACCACGTTTTACAACGCAAACTGGCAGGGCCGGTGGCCAATCACGCCACTTGCGAAGGGCAGCGAACGAACAGGGAAATTCCATGCGTTTGCCCTGAAACCAACCGTATTCCCCATTTTCGCGCGGAATGATGGTTTTCAAGGATAGGAACGTTCCTGCTCTTGTCACTTGTCACTTGTCGCTTGTCGCTGCCCCCGCACGATCGCCTCGACCAGGCCGGCGATGGTGTGGTCGGTGGGGTGCGCGTCCACGGACAGGCCGTGACGGAGCGCGGTGTCCGCCGTGACCGGACCGATGGCCGCGACGCGGACACCGGACAGATCGACGGGCTGACCCGCCTGGGCGGCCCGCTCGGCCAACGTGAAAAAATTCGTCACCGTCGAGGAGGACGCGAAGGTGAGCCAGTCGACCCGACCCGCCGCGAGCGCCGCGGCCGCCTCCGGTGGAAACGCGGCTGGGCATCGCGTGCGATAGAGCGGCAGGTCCGTCACGGTCGCGCCGGCGTCGGCGAGCGGTTGCGACAATTCCGGTGAACCGATCTCCGCCCGCGCCAGCAGCACGCGGGCCCGCCGCGAGTCGGGGCCCAGCCACTCCAGCAACCGCCCGGCCAGCGCGTGCGCGGTGAACGTTGTCGGCAGGACATCCGCCCGCAGCCCGGCCGTCCGCAACGCCGCCTCCGTTCCCGGACCAATCGCGGCCAATTCCACGCCCGCCAGCGAGCGGCCATCCAGACCCAGGCGATCCAGATTCTCCGCCAGCCGCCTCGCGCCGTTGGGACTGGTCAGCGCCAGCACGCGACGAATCCGCGCGCCGCCGGCTGCGTCCGCCTCCTCCGCCGACTGCCGCGTCTGGTCCAGCCACGCCCGCAGGTCCACCGACGCGTCGACGGGGTCGATCTCGATCGTCGGGCACTCGATGACCTCCGCGCCGCGCTCGGCCAGCGCCGCCGACAGTTCCGACGCCTGCTGCCTGCTCCGCGTGACGAGCACGGTTTGGCCAAACAGCGGCAGGTGGTCAAACCACGCCAACTCCTCCCGCAGGCGGACGACCTCGCCGACGATCGTGATGGCCGGCGGCTCGACACCCGCCCGCCGGGCCTGCTCCGCGATGGACCCCAGCGTGCCGACGAGCACACGCTGCCGCGGCGAGGCGACCTGCTGGATCACGGCCACGGGAAGGTCGGCGGATCGACCTGCCGCCATCAACCGCTCGGCGATCGTCGCCAACTGTCCGACGCCCATGTAGAACACCACCGTGTCGATCCCCGCCAAGGCGGACCAGTCGATGGTCGAGTCGCCCTTGCCCGGTTCCTCGTGCCCGGTGACGAAGGCCACGCTCGACGCGTGGCGGCGGTCCGTGAGCGGGATTCCCGCGCAGGCCCCGCCCGCCAATGCCGCCGTCACGCCCGGAACGACGCGAAACGGCAACCTCGCCGACCGCAACGCGCTGGCCTCCTCGCCCCCGCGGCCAAACAGGAACGGGTCGCCCCCCTTGAGCCGCACGACAAGCCGCCCCCGCCGCACGCGGTCGACAAGGAACTGGTTGATCTGCTCCTGCTCCATGGCGTGGGCGTCGGCCTGTTTGCCGACGTAGATTTTTTCCGCGCTCACCGGCGCCAACGCCAACAGCGCCGGCGGAATCAGGCGGTCGTACACCACCACCTCTGCCCGCGCCAGCCAGTCGGCACCGACCCGCGTCAGCAGTCCCGGATCCCCGATACCGGCACCGAGAAGAATGCATTGTCCGAGACCATGTTCCATGGAGCGTCCTTTTCCGCCGCGAATTTCGCGATTTTTTTACCACAAGGCACAGAGGATGCAGAGAAAGGCATTGGGATTTTCTATGGTTTTTCTTTATACAACATCCTACAACGCAAAAAGGCAAGCCATTGCGAAACATCGTTCGAACACCCGGAACCCCCTCTGTGATCCTCTGTGTCTCTGTGGTAGAAAAAAACCGCTCACGCCCGAACTACTTCTGCACGATCGGTTCTTCGCATTCGAGGATTTTCCAGCCGTTGTCGCGTTTGATCCATTTGAGCACGAACTGCACGCGTCCCGAGACGCCCATATTCAGGTCGCGGTCACGGCCTGTCATGTGCGTGGTCATGTGCATCGTGGCATAATCGCCGGACTCGATCTCGACGGTGGAAGAGGTGATCTCGACGTTTCCGATGGCGTAGTGTTTTTTCTGCGACTCGATCAGCGCGAGCACCATGTCGCGGGTGACGGGAAGTCCCGCGAACCGGCAGACGAATTTTTCGTCGAGATGCGTTTTGAGCGAGGCGCCATGGCCGGCGTTGAGGTCGGCGGCGATCTCCTGGGCGGCGTTGACGATCTGCTCGCGGTCGGTCACCACCAGCGTGGACACCACCAGCAGGGCCAGACCCAGCACGGGTGGCACGGCCAGGGCGAGCAGATACTTCCTCCCGTTTTTCTCGGCCCGACGGTCCCACCAGAGAAACAGAAGCACCACCTCCACCGCGGCCAGGGCGATGTACAAATACATCGGATTTTCAAACAGCAGCGATTTCACCGTGTCCATACCGAGAATTGTACCGGACAACGCCGGCCGGGGGAATCGCGAAAGCCGGGCGGGGTTTTTCAGTTTTCGCGGGCGGCACGGTTTTTTACCACAGAGACACAGAGAACCGCAGAGGGGCACAGGGAGGTTGACGAATCGTTCGCAATGGCTTTGCCTTTTTGCGTTGTATAACGCAAAGAGGCACGCCATTGCGAGCGATCTCTCGTATACCCTGTGCCCCTCTGTGATTCTCTGTGCCTCTGTGGTAAAAAAACGCCTCGCCCGCGGGGCTCTTGCCATTCGTCGCCGACGTGCTACCATGGTGACACGCTTGAGGACACGGATCACGAACGACAAGAAAGGACGATCTCCATGGCGAAAAAGACGGTGGCGGAACTGAACGTGACGGGCAAGACGGTGCTGATGCGGGTGGATTTCAACGTGCCGCTCAAGGATGGAAAGGTCGCCAACGACCGCCGCATCGTGCAGGCGCTGCCCAGTATCGAAAAACTCATTGCCGGCGGGGCGAAGATTGTCCTGATGAGCCACCTCGGCCGACCCGACGGCAAATACGAACCCGACGGTTCGCTCGCGCCCGTCGTCGAGCATCTGAAAACCCTTGTCAAGGTTCCCGTCACGCTCGGGCCCAAGGAGGTCATCGGACCGGAGGCGGAGAAACTCGCGGCCGCCCTGACGCCCGGCAGCATCCTCGTGCTGGAAAATGTGCGGTTCCATCCGGGCGAGACCATGCCCGACAAGGCCAAGAAAAATCCCGATAAGAAACTCACGCCCGAGCAGCAGCAGGCGCACGACGATTTCGTGGCCGGTTTGGCGGTGATGGGCGACGCGTACGTCAATGACGCGTTCGGCACCTGCCATCGCAAACACGCCAGCATGTACGGTGTGGCCAGGGCGATCCAGAAAAAAGGCGGCCCCGCCGTCGCGGGGTTCCTTGTCGAGAAGGAGATCAAATACCTTGCCGACGCCGTGCTCACCCCCCGTCGGCCTTTCGTGGCCATTCTCGGCGGCGCGAAGGTCAGCGACAAAATCAAGCTGATCTCCGCCCTGCTGGGAAAGGTGGATCGCATTCTCATCGGCGGCGCGATGGCGTACACGCTACTCCAGGCCAGGGGCGTCAACGTCGGCAAGAGCCGCGTCGAGGCCGATCAGGTCGAGGAGATGAAATCGCTGCTGGCGAAGGCGGGCGACAAGATCGTGCTGCCGGTCGATCACGCGTGCGTGGAGACGTTCGACTTCGCGGCCATGAAGGGCTCGGCCCCGCGGATGTCCGCCGACGTGAACATTCCCGCCGGCCTGATGGGCATGGACATTGGTCCCAAGACGATCGCGGCGTTCGGGGCGATCATCGGCGAGGCGAAAACGATTGTGTGGAACGGTCCGATGGGCGTGTTCGAGTCGGCCGACTTTGCCACGGGAACGCGCAGCGTAGCCGAACTGGTGGCGTCGGCCACCGGGACAGGCGCCACCAGCGTCATCGGCGGCGGGGACTCGGCGGCCGCGGTGGAGGAAATGGGCCTGGACGCCCAGATGAGCCACATCTCCACCGGCGGCGGCGCCAGCCTGGAATACCTCGAAGGCAAAGAAATGCCGCCCATCGCGATTCTCGATGAGAAGTAATTTTGCCGCGAATTTCGCGAATTCCCGCGAATTTTTTTGTGTGGATTGAGAGAGTAAGATTGAAGAGAAGAAGAAACGTTCGAACGCGGCGAACGTTTCGCGATGGCTCTGCCTTTTTGCGTTGTAGAGTGTATGGAATGGCAAGATGTTCGCTATTCCAATGTCTTACAACGCAAAAAGGCAAAGCCAATTTTATGCGCAGGCCATATAATCATCCCATCTGCCCTATATGTGCGGCACGCGGGAGAGTTCGGCATGGAATCGAATCGCCACATGAAAGCAGCCTTGGCGTTGACGGCGGTGTTGTGTCTGCTCTGCATCCTGTGCGACGCCGCGCAGGCGACGGATACACAGCCAACCTCCGCCCCGGCGGTCACGCCGGAGCGCATCGCGGCGCTGGTGAAACAATTGGGCGACAACAGCGCCGCCAAACGCGAACAGGCGACGGATGAGTTGGCCAAAATCGGCCTGCCGGCGCTGCCGGCCCTTCACGAAGCCTCCAAAAGTGACGACGCCGAAGTCGTCCACCGGGCCCGCCTCCTGCGAACCGCCATTACCAAGGCCGCCATCGCCAATAACGAGGGCCTGCTCTGGAAAACGCAACTCCCTGACGGCTTCAACCGAACACTCCACCTCGCCGGCGACATGGCCGTCGTTCACAACGACGACGACGGAAACCTGCATGCATACGCCCTGGCCGACGGTACGAAAAAGTGGGAATTCCAAACCGGCCATTTCGCCCGACTCCATGTGCCGCCGCCGCGGATGGTGACGATCGGCACCATACTGATCACCCATGTCTATGACCATGGCGATGATCCCGAAACCCAACCGAGTTCCGAGAACCCCAAGAAACCTCAATTGCGGCTGGCAGCCCTGGACTCTGCCACCGGCGACGAACTCTGGCGGCACGACGCGCATAGCCCAATCAGCGACGGAGAAAGACTTTTCTGTTTCAATAAAAACCTCCACGTCTGCCGCCTGTCGCCCAAGGACGGCTCGATCCTGTGGACGCTGGATGCGCCAAAACTTATCGGCACCGAACCGAAAGACACCGCCCTGTCGTACATCCAGATCAAAAAGGACGTGTGTGTGTTTGACATCTGGTACGGCAAGGACGATCAGTCGATGAAATGGCGTGGCACGGTAATCGTAGAGGCTGACATAGGCAAAAAACTCTGGGACCTGGAAACCCCCGATCCCGACGTGTACTACGTCGCCGAGCGAATGGTCGTAAACGAACGGTTGTTTCTCCGGCTGCGCAAATATGCCGACGATCTCTCCTCCATGGAATATTTGCCGGTCAAAATGTACGACCTCAAGAGCGGCAAAGAACTGGAGATGAAGGAGCCGGATAAGAAGGAATGGGAGCACCGTAACAAACTCGCCATGGAAGGCACGACGATGATCGGGGATCACATCGTGTGGGACAAGGCCGACAAGCTGGAAGTCTACGACCTCGCCACCGGTAAGCGGGTGTGGAAACACACGCTGCGTGACGCCGACGACGGCGAAACCCGGCTCGCCGTGCTGGACAGCCGGGAAAGCCTCCTCTCTCCGCCGGTGGCGTACGGGGACGCGGTGTTGACGCTCGTCGACGACGGGCTGCTGGCGCTGGACCTCAAGACGGGCAAACCGCTGTGGAAATACCCGCTGCCGACCGTCATCACGCACGGGCCTGTGATCCGGGGCGACATCGCTTACTTCATCACCGACGACGGCGACACCAAGCCCCTCAGCCACGAACGGAAACCCCGTTACCTCTACGCCCTGGACCTGGCCAAAGCCAAACGCCTCGGCCCGCCGGACGACGAAACCGTCGAGACGGCGGAGAAGTAACAGCCCATGCAAATCACGCCCGACATTTCGATTGACGAGTCGCTACTGCGGTGGGAGTTTGTCCGGTCGGGCGGGCCTGGGGGGCAGAATGTCAACAAGGTGTCGACGGCGGCGCAGTTGCGGTTTGACGTGGCGTCGTCGTCGATGCCGTCGGACGTCAAACGGCGGCTGGCATCGTTGGCGGGGAAGAAGCTGACGGCTGCCGGGGTGCTGGTGATCGACGCACGCACGCATCGCAGCCAGGCGCAGAATCGCCAGGCCGCCTTGGAGCGGCTGGTCGCCTTGATCGCCAAGGCGGCGGTGCGTCCCACGCCGCGCCGCGCGACCAAACCCACCCTCGCCAGCAAACGCCGCCGCCTCGACACCAAAAAACGCCACGGTGAAACCAAGCGGCTGCGAGGTCCCGCAACGCCGGAGTGACCCGCCGAGCGCCGAAAATTTTCCGCTTCCCAAGCGGCCTTTCCCGCGGTATCTCAGGCATCATGAAGAAGAGCATGAAAATCCGCATCGGGTTTGGGTCGGTGATGATTACCGGCGTGGCGGCGTTGTTGTATTGGGACTGGTCGCTCCAGCGGGCGGCGAAGGCGGCGTACGTGGTGGGCGAGGGAGAAGCCGTGGTCGGTGTTCCGACGGCCTGCCTGGTGGCCGTGATGGCGGCGGTGGGGTTTCTCGAACTTCACCGAATGGCCAGGGCGATCGGAACGGCGGGCTTGCGAGTCAGCGGCGTGCTGGGAACGGTGGCCGTGGCCACGCTGCCGGTGTGGAGCCAGTGGCTGCTGGCCGATGGCTTGTACAGGGCCATTGGAGCGCCCGCGCTGCTGCCGATGCTGCTGCTGGGCGTGATCGTCATGCTGATGTTTTTCGAGCAGATGGCCGTCCATCGCACCGAGGACGCGTTGCGGCGGATGGCCGTGACGGCGCTGGGCGTGTTGTACGTGGGCGGCGGGTCGTACCTGGTGTTGTGGCTGCGCGTGGGATTCGGTGTGGAGTTCCTGGTGCTGTTTTTGGCCGTCGTGAAGTTCACGGACATCGGCGCGTATTTCACGGGGTCGTTTTTCGGAAAGCACAAGCTCATTCCGTGGTTGTCTCCGGGCAAGTCGTGGGAGGGGCTCGCGGGCGGCCTGGTGACGGCGGCGGGTGTGTGCGTGCTCGGCGCGTGGCTGATGAGCATTCACCCCTTCGGTGGGAGCGTTTTATTCGGCGAGGGGTCGCATGTATGGCGGTATCTGGTGTTTGGCGCGGTGGTGGGGGCGTTCGGACAGTTCGCGGATTTGTGCGAGAGTCTGCTCAAACGGGCCGCCGGCGTGAAGGACAGCGGGGCGATCGTTCCGGAGTTCGGCGGGGTGCTCGACATCGTCGACAGCCCGCTGCTGGCGGCGCCGGTCGCGCTGTTGATGATGGTGGTGTTCGCGCTGGTGTAAAGGCGCCGTTGTGGCCCCGCAAAGACCGTCGCGCCGTCACTGGCTGGGTCCGTCGCCCCAGGCGGCGCGGCGGCGGGCTTCGTCGGCCTGATCGCGGCGTTTACGCATCACCTGGTGGCGGCGGAGCGTCGCGATGATGATGAGCATTCCCACGATCGAGAGCAGGGTGGCCTTGCGGATCGTGTCGCCTCGGCCCGTGCTTTCCGGTGACGCGTCGAGGGTCTCCAGCAGCGTCGGCAGCAGGCTCGCCATGTCGCCCGCCCGCTCGCGCGGGCCCGCCAGCCGCAGAACCAGCCCGTTGTCCACCGTCGGTACAGCCGCGAAAAGGAACACGATCTCGCGCCCGTCCTCGTGTTTCAGGATTTCGTATACCGTCACGGTCGTGTCCCGCCAGGGCAATTTAACCGTGCGATCGGCGGGCGCGTCGAACGTTTTGTCGAGAGGCCGTTTTCGGAACTCCGTGTAGTACGGGATCACGTCGAGCAGAATCCGCACGCCGTCACGTTCGTGATAGTAGGCATGCGTCACGCCGTCGATGGCGGGTTCGGCCGGCGTGAATTCCCCCGGCACGCGCAAGGTAAACGTCGGTGACTTCCCGGAAATGACATGTTCCCGCGGTGCCGACGCCGGCTGACTGGCCGGCACGCTCCGCGCCGACGCCGTGCCAACGATGGCCAGGCACGCCAATGACAAACACACGTTGCGTGTTCGGTTCATAAGAAGGAATGTAACAGAAGTCGTCTTTCGAGTTCGAAAAATCTTTCGCGACGGTTCCGCCTTTTTGCGTTGCAGGGGCGTCTGCACGAAAACAACTCCTCCCCGCTCATGGTTACCATCCCCGCGTCGTTTCGCAAGATTTTGTTCTGCCGGCGCGGGCGGAGTTGTACAATGACACGACACGGCGCGACGGCGCGGAACAGGAGTTTTTCATGGCCAGTACAATCGTGGCGGCAATGACCGGATGGCATATCGTGATCGTGATCGCGGTGATTTTG
>Ga0123353_10002402_pt1 | contig 23270 bp, 18 predicted proteins | sample TergutLab28metaG_3_FD_92763 | JGI IMG/M metagenome (GOLD analysis project Ga0123353, IMG submission 92763) | Labiotermes labralis P3 segment gut microbial communities from Petit-Saut dam, French Guiana - Lab288 P3 | ecosystem: Host-associated > Arthropoda: Insects > Digestive system > Gut ... | reverse complement strand
ATCCTTACTCCTAAGATGGCTCTTACAACTGCAGAATATTTTGCTTTTGAAAAAAATATGCATGTATTGGTTATTTTAACTGATTTAACTAATTATTGTGAAGCTTTAAGGGAAATTTCTGCTGCTCGTGATGAGGTACCTGGAAGAAGAGGTTATCCTGGTTACATGTACACTGATTTAGCAGGTATTTATGAGCGTGCAGGTCGTATAGCTGGTAAAGAAGGATCTATTACTCAGATGCCTATTTTGGTCATGCCTCAAGATGATATTACTCATCCAATTCCAGATTTAACTGGATATATTACTGAAGGACAAATTGTACTTAGTCGTGATATTCACAGAAAAGGTATTTTTCCTCCAGTTGATGTACTTCCATCTTTATCTCGTTTGATGAGTGGAGGTATTGGTGAAGAGAGAACTCGTGAAGACCACAGTGGAGTTTCTGATCAGCTTTATTCTGCTTATGCAGAAGGTCGTGATTTAAGAGACTTAGTAGCTGTTGTTGGTGAAGAAGCTCTTACAGAAAGAGATCAAAAGTTCTTACAATTTGCTGATGCATTTGAAGAAGAATTCATTACTCAAGCTAAAGATGAAGATAGAACTATCCAAGAAACTCTTGATCTTGGTTGGAAATTATTAAGTATATTACCTAAATCTGAGCTTAAAAGGGTTAAGGAAGAATTTATACCTAAATATCTTCCAGAAAACTAATATTGAGCATATTGTTCAATATTGTTTATAATCCTAAATAATCTTATTTATCATCCGATATTTGGAGGATAAAATGGCACAAGAAACTATGGAAGGGATTAATCCCACTCGAATGGAGCTTTTAAAGCTCAAAGGTAGAGAAAAACTCGCTGTTAAAGGTCACAGTTTACTTAAAGAAAAACGTGATGCTTTAATTAAAGAGTTTTTTGATATTTTAGATAGAGTTAAGGGGTCTCGTGATAAAGTAGAAGAAACTCTCAAAGTTGCTTTCGAAGATTTGACAGAAGCTCAAGTTGTTATGGGTGATTTAGCAGTTAAAAAAGCTGCTTTATCTGTTAAAGAATCTATTGATGTAGATATAGATTCAAGAAGTGTTATGGGTGTTGTTGTACCTGTAGTGGATTCAGAAATGGAAAAAAGAACTATAGTTGACAGAGGTTACAGTTTTTCTGACACCTCAGTAAAATTAGATGAAGCATCTAAAATGTTTGAAGAAGCTCTTGGTTTAATAATTGAACTTGGAGAAACTGAAAAAACAATATATCTTTTAGCTGCTGAGATTGAATCAACTAAACGCCGTGTTAATGCTTTGGAACATATTATGATCCCAAAATTACAGAACACTGTTAAGTCTATTGAAATGAGACTTCAAGAGATGGAAAGAGAAAACTTTGTTCGATTGAAGATGATAAAGTCTACAATTGAAACAGAATGATATAATTAATAGTTAATAAGTCAATAGAATAAATTTTTTTATTTTTATTCTTATTATGACTATTTTTTTATCTTTTTTAAGAGTTTTTTTTAAAATAAAATTTTTAGAAAATATTAGTTTTTCTAATATAAAATAGACATGAAAAATATATGATATTTTTTCATGTTTTTATAATTTTTTTTTAAATATTTTATAATTTTTTTAAATATATTATAAGATTATTTAATAATTATCTAATTTTATTTATCCTATTTATTTTTTCATATAATATTTCATTATATTTTTAATTTAAGTATAAATTATAATTAATATAAGATATAATATAATAAATTAAATATAATAGAATTAAAAACAAATAATATATTTTATAATATAAGAGTTAAAAACAAATAATATATTTTATAATATAAGAGTTAAAAACAAATAATATATTTTATAATATAAGAGTTAAAAACAAATAATATATTTTAATATAATTAATCTATAATAGATTCAATGGAAATAGTGTGAAAATGAAAAGAGATCCTATAAAACAATTTACTAAAGATCCTGATAATGTAGCTAAATTATATCTTATAATGTCAGGAGCAAGTATTCTTGCAACTATTTCATTAGGAATAGGAACAATAATGTTTATTTTAATTCTTATGGGAATAATCTAATGAAATCACATTTTAATTCTTATGGGAATAATCTAATGAAATCACATTTTTATTAATTTTTCTAATTGAACTTTCCATAATATTTTTAGCATTATGCATACTGTTTTTAGCTGTTATAATAGTTAATAATGGTTCATCTTTTTCAATAATCACATCTTTAAAAGGAATATCATAAACATTATTATTTATTTTAAGATTTCCAACTTTTATACTTTTATCAGAATAAATAATTCTTTTAATAGAATACTCATTTGGACTAGGTTTAGGAATTTCTATTAATTCTCCTTCACATGCTTTTATATGAGCATCTAATAAGTTAATCTTCAATATTTCTTCAATAGATTCATATGTTCCTTGAAATCGAGGATTCACTTCAATAATAGATGGGGTCTCATTTTTGGATTTTTTATCTATAATCATATCTATACCATTAGAACCCATTAGCTTAAATTTTTCAATAATTTCTTCAGAAATATTATTAACATGATTTGTATTAAGCTTTTTTTCTGAATAATCAAAAGGAACAATGTTTCCACAATATTTAAAACTATTTTTTTTACCAAAATCATGTTCTGTTAACATTCTACTAACCATAATAGTTTTAGCTTGTGTTTTACTAGAAAGTACTGATGAACTAATGCTTATTCCTTCTACATACTCTTGAATTAAAAACTCTTGACCTTCATAATAGGAAAATATCTTCTCTAAAGTAATGTTATTTAGTTTATTTTTAATATTATAATTTAGAAGATTAACTCCATATCCTCCAGAGCCTTGAAGTGGTTTTATGATAAATGACATATCTTTATATTGTTTAAATATTTCAAGAATTTCATCTGGAATTGTTAAATCTTCATTTTCACTAAACTTACATTTAACTTTGAAAGTTTTAGGTGTTAAGAATTTATTTTTTATTTTTTTATAAAATTTGTATTTGTCTTCAAGTTCTTCTGTTTCGGCATTTCCAATGATTTTCTTTTTATATTTTTTAAATTTTCCTTTAAAATCAGTAGTTGATAATCCAGTTGATAGAATAATTTTATCAACTTCTTCTAAATAATCTTTGGATAATTCTAATAATTCTTTAAAATTGTAATTATCTTCAAAAAATCCACAAGTTTTTTCTGGAATTTGTTTTAATATATGTTTTTCTTTATAGGGGTCTTTAAAATCAGCAGTTTTGAAATAACTCACAGAATAAGTTTGATAATTTTTTAATTTAGAAGCAGAGTTTACAAGCCCTCTTGTGTTAATTCCTATTAAAAGTAGCTTTTCCATTAAAATACACTTTTATATATTTGATAATCAAAAGAAAAAAATAAAAAAAGATAGTCCCGAGCGGAGTCGAACCGCCGTCTCCGGGTCCAAAGCCTAGAAGGATTGCCACTACCCTACGGGACTATATTTATTAATTCGTAATTAATACAATTACAACACTTTATAGTTTAATGTGAAGATATATTTAAATGTATTGTTTTCAAGAGGATGTCAATTTTTGTGGAGTTTTTTTTATTTTTTATTTATATTTTTGTATTGAATTTTTTTTATTTTATTATAATATGTTTTAGCTATTTTTTAACCTTTCACTAAAAATTCACTTTTTCCGCGCGTGAATCCACAAACATTCTTCAATCCATTTACAGTCTTTACAAACTTTTTCAACATCTTTTATATTATGGAAACTCTTATTTACAATGGATATTGCTTTATTAAATGAATATTCTTGATTTTTTTCTAATTTAGCTTTTTTTAGAATAATGTTATCTATCTTTATAATTTTACTATTATTTTTGTTTATTTTTTCTTGGTTTTCACTAGATTTGTTTGAACTTTGTAATTCTCCAACACATTTTCCATCTTTAAGATTTGGACAAGATTTGCATAAATCATCAGCAGAATCAGTTAGTGTTACTTTATAATCATTAGTATTTAATTGATTTATTATAGTTTCTATCTTTGCTTTAAATTTTTCATCATAACCATATCCTTGATATCCTTGTAAACATAAAAGATGATGACCACGTAAAGAAATTATATTATTTTCTTTCATTTTATCAATATTTATTTAAATTTAATATATTTTTTATAAAATTAAGATTTATTATTTGAATTAAGTAAAATTAATTAAGTAAGTAAAATTGTGTTATTTAATATGAAATTGTGTTATTTAGTATAAAATTGTGTTATTTAGTATAAAATTGTGTTATTTAATATGAAATTATATTATTTAATATGAAATTACACTATTTAAATAAAATCATGCTTATTTAATATAATTATAATAAATTAGATGATAATATTGTAATATAATATAATTATAAATAAAATTATAATAAAAAATTTAAAAAATAGATATTATAATAATATGAATAATTAAATAAATAAAAAAATAAAAAAATAATAAAAAAAGAGATTATTTTGGTAGAGCAACTTTAGATAATCCAGCAGCTCCGCCAATTTTAATTAAATCTCCTATTATAAATGGAACTAGACCCATAATAAGTAAAGTTATAATATCTGGGAAAGCACCTTGTGTTGTTTGCATCCAAATAGCTAAACCAATTAAACCTGGAATGTAAATACATCCAAAATTAGCCACTAACATTATAACAGACATTTTTCTGAATTTTCGACTATTTGCATATTTTTCTGAAAAATGACCTATTACTGCAGCTGCAAGAATAAATCCAATAAAGTATCCCATTGTAGAACCTAAGAAAACACTCAAACCACCAGTCATTCCACCAAACCAAGCAACTCCTAGAACTCCTCCTACAATATATATAACTTGACTTAAAACACCAAATCGTTTTCCAAGTAGTAGTCCTGAAATTAAAACTCCGAAAGTTTGCCCAGTTATTGGAACTGGGGTCCAAGGTAAGGGTAATACAATTTGAGCTAATAAACCAGTTAAACAAGCCATCATAAAAGCCATAGCTAATTTTTCAAGATTAGTTGCATTTTGAATTTTATCAAAGAGATTTTCCCTCATATAATAGTATGAATCAATATTTTTGCTAATGTTCATAAGTGTCCTCCTTAGTTTGCCACATAAATGTCTTAAAATTAATACCATATATTTTTTTATATAATTTTTTTATATAATTATATAATTTTTTTTATAAAATCATAAAAAAAATATAATGAATATTCTTTTCAACATTAAAATATTTAGTCAAATCATTATAAAAAACTTTCGATAATTTATCATTATTTTTCATTAAAAATTAAAATATAATTTTGGAATTTAAATATAATTTTAAAAATTTGAAGTATAATTTAAGAATTTAAAGTATAATTTTAAGAATTTAAAGTATAGTTTTAAAAATTTAAAATATATATTTAAATAATCAAAATATAATATTAATTAAATAATATTTATTGGAGGGAACTTAATATGAATATTAAAAAAATATTAATAATAGTCTTGTTTTTATTGATTTTAGCTAGTACAACAATAGGAGCAAGTTATGCTGCATCAAATGAAAAAATAAATCTTTCTTTTGCTAAAAATACTGCTATTTTTGATAAAAAAATAGTTTCTATTGATGAAATAATGATATATGATAAAAAGAACGATTTTAAATACGCTTATAAGGTTAATATTAAAAAAGCTAATCAAAATAAATATAATATAAAATCAGTAAAATGCAAATATAGTGTTTATAATGATACAACTGATAAATATGATACAATAGTTAAGACTTATAATGGTAAAAACAAAACATCTTTGAATATTAAACCAATTAAGGATTATAAATCAGTATCAATGACAATTAACTATCAAACCAAAAGTGAAATTAAAAAAGAATCTCTAAAGTTCGCCTTCTATAATGGCAAAATAACAAAAGTGAAATATGATTCAAAGGGTCTGGGAAAAAGATCTAATATAATTGTAAAAGAAAAAGGATATTATTATACTAAAGGACAAGGAATTCCTATAATCACTTATATAAAATTCAATATTAAAACAACAAATAAAAAATACAAAATCAAAACAGTAAAATTAATATATCGTAATATATCTGATAAAATAAGCAAAACCACAACTTTCAATGGAAAAGGAAAAACAACTTTCACAAAAGTAATAAAAGGAGAATTTATTGCAGTAGATACATCTCTTACTGAATTTAAAATAACATATTACTAAAAAATCATTTTACTTATTTTTGTTTAGAAACAATTAACAGGAATATTTAATTTTTATTTTTTTATCAAATTTTTACTTTCTTTCAATTGTGTTACTTTTTTTAATGGGCATTTTTGCTTAATTTTTATTTTTGAATATAAAAATAGTCAAGTGTTTATATAGTCTTGAATATTTAAATAGTCAAGTGTTTATATAGTATTGGCTATTTAAATATCCAAATACTTATATAGTATTGAATATATAAATATTCAAAAAGAATAAAATAGGAATATTTTTTGAAAAATATAAAGCATCATTAAATTGTAATAAGGTGAAACAATGGATAAAGAAAGGATAACTGATTATATTTATGAAAAATTAGCTGAAGCACCTATATTATTAGAAGATTATCTAATTACTGATGATGTGGAGCTAGAACATAGGGAAATTTATTTTAAAATTAAAAAACATGTAGATGATTTTTTAGAAGGATACATAGAAAACAGGTTTATTACATTAGCTGGCTTAAGGGGAATTGGAAAAACAACGGTTTTATTTCAAATATATAGCTACTTAAAAAATGAAAAAAACATAGCTGAGGATAGAATACTTTATATTTCAGCTGATGAATTAACTGATTTTTTAGGAGCTAATCTCTATGAATCAATAAATGATTTTATTGAAGAAATACATGATACAAGAGCTGTAAGCTTAAAAAAAGAATTATTCATTTTAATTGATGAAGCTCAATATGATAAAAACTGGTCAAAAGCAGGAAAGATACTCTATGATAAAACAAAAAAAATATTTTTCATTTTCACAGGTTCTTCTGCAATAAATTTTGAAATGAATGTTGATGCAGTTAGAAGAATAAAAAAAGAACCCACTTTTCCATTAAACTTTCATGAGTATATCTTATTGAAAGATAAAATATCTCTACCAAAAGGCTATGATGATGCTTTAATTAATTTAATGTTAAATGGGGATAAGTTAGATGATATCCATGGGGATAAGTTAGATGATATCAATAGGTACGAATTAGAGGATATTAATGTAGAAAAATTTGAGAATATGAGAAATAAAGAAAAAGAAATGAGAAAAAAACTATTAAAATTAAATAATACTATTAAAAAGGAGCATGAAAAATTTTTATTATATGGAAACTTCCCTTTTGGGTTAAATATGGATAAGGAAGAAATTTATCGAAGAATATTCCATATGGTTGATAGAGTAATTGAAAAAGATATATTTTTACTAAAGACTTTCAGTACAAATACAAAATCTACAATCTCACAAATTATCACATATCTTGCATTACAAGATCCTGGAGGAACTTCTGATAAAAAACTGGCAACAATGTTATCAAAACCTCAAAAACAAATAAGAGAAATTTTAAACACATTAGAAAAAACACATTTAATATTTCCTGTAAAGCCATATGGTAGTGTTGGAAAACAAGTAAGAAAACCATGGAAATATTATTTCCTAGCCCCATCAATAAATGCTGCAATAAGGTATAAATTAGGTAAATTCAGAAGAAATGATAGAAAATTCATAGGACTTTTAGCTGAAAATCATGTAGCATCTTACTTTTTTAAAATAAAAGAAACAAAAAATCAATATCTAAATATATATTATGATCCATCAGATTATGGAGTAGATTTTTTATTAGAAACAGGTGAAAATATTATTCCTGTAGAGGTAAGTATTGGAAAAAAAGATAAAAAACAAATCATAAAAGCAATAAATAAATATAAATCAAAATATGGGATTATTATTTCAAATACAACTGAAAAAATCGAAAAAAGAGCTAATATAATTTATATTCCATTAACAACAATTCCATGATTTAAAAAGGTCTGAGAAAAAAATCTAATATAATTGTAAAAGAAAAAGGATATTAATCATATATGAAAAAATTATAGTTATACTAAAGGACAAGAATTTCATATAATCACTTATATGAAATTTAATATAAAAACAACAAATAGAAAATACAAAATTAAAATATTGAAAAATATATAACTATATGATATAATGAATTGGAATAGGGGGGAAAAAGATAATGAATATTAAAGAAGTATTAGTGTTATTATTGTTCTTAGTAGTAATAACAGCTATAATAACAGCTATAATAACACCAACAGATGCAAAATTAAGTTGTGATGTTGGAGCTTATTCTCTTATAGGGCATAATGTTGAAAATGGAGTTTATTTAAATGTTTGGACAGATATTGGTAATAAATCTGGAAATCCAGGGTCATCTAAGTATTTTTCTAAAAGAAAAGCAGAACTCAACAAAGTCAACAAAATTGTTTTCACTATTAATGGATATAAAACTATAACTATTAAAAAACCTGCTAAAGGTTGGAAAAATAAAGATTATAATCCTATTAAGAATCGTATCATGAAAGACTTTAAAGTTAAAGACAATCTTGCTGGTAAAAGTTATTCTATCAAACTTTATGACAAAAAAGGGAAAATAATTAAAAAAGAAAAAGGTAAACTTAAGGGAGAAAATGTTTTCATAGACTATTTTTAATGAAGAAGAAAAAGTTATGGGAGTATTATAAGGTATTATAAAATTAATCATAAAAAGTTATTAAATAAAAATTTATTATAAAAGTTATTAATAAAATTTATTTATAAAAAATTATTAATAAAAAATTAGCTGGAGTAATTATCACTTTTAACAATTTTTCTACCATAATATATAGCTGCAATTAAACCAAGTATTGTAGGTAATATGTAGGAAGCTATTCTCTCTACTACACTTGCAGCTAGGACATAATTTGCACTTATTCCTACAGGAATAAATAATGTTATCATAATGATTTCTGTAATTCCCAATGAACCTGGAAGTAATGGTAAAAATGAAAGTAAGATAGCTATTGTAAAAACAGTAATAAATGGTTCTATTGGAGGGGTAACACCAATAGCTACAAATGCAAGATAAGAATTCAAAAGATCTAATCCCCAAGTAACTAATGCAAGAAAAGCCCCTAAAAAGAACAACTTATTTTCTACAATCATAGTAAAACTTGAATTAAAGTTATAAATATAATATTTGGCTTGTTCTTTTAGATTATCAGTATTATATATTTTATGAGTTATTTTTTTCACAACAGGGAGTATTGAATCTAAAATTTTGAAAACTATTTTTTCAGAAAGCTCTCTATTAATTCCTGCATAAATTACAATTGAAAATATAAATACAGTGCCTAATATAAGTGTTATAAGAATTAATTTTGGTACTAAGTCTAATTGCCATGATATAAGAGCTATAACAGCTATAATTGATACTAGTAGAAATGGAAGAAGTTCAAATACTCTATCTGCCATTGTTGATGCAAATCCTACTTCATAAGGAGTGTCATGGTTTTCTTTTAATAAGTATGCTCGAAGAGGTTCTCCTCCAATTGATCCTGGAGTGATATTATTTCCAAACACACTAGTCATAAGAATTCCTAAAACATTTAAAAAATTAGGGGCTTGATCCATTTTATCAAGGATAAGTTTCCATCTAAAAGCCCAAATAATATAAACAAATATTTGTATAATGATTGTTAGTCCCAGTATCCAAAGATTTGTCTTTTTTAATGTAGCTATAACTTCATTAATTCCAGCTAACATTAATATAGCAAAAATTAGCCCAAAAACAATAATAAATGAGATAATTATGTTTTTTTTATTTTCTTTGAGAATTGAGTAAATATCCTTATGTTCTTCATTTTCATGAGTTTTAGTATAAGTTGAAGAACTTTCTTTATACTCTTTAAAAGTCATCTTATCGTAATTTTTTTAAGGTTGTGAATTTTTTTAGTTTTATTTAGGGCTTGGATTTTTTAGCTTTTTTTGGTGTTGTATGTTTTTAGTTTTATTTAGCTAGAATTCTTTAATTATATTGTTGTGGAGTGTTTTTAGTTTTGTTTAGCTAGAATTCTTTAATTATATTCTTGTAGAATTTCTTTAATCTTATTTTAATCCAACAATTTCAGATAAAGGTTTTCCTTTTTTAATTTCAGAAAGAATATGGCTTTCATTAACTTTGATTTTTAAAGTTTCTAACATAACTTCACAAAATAGCTCTTGGGGGATATGAACTACACCATTTTCATCTCCATAGACAAAATCTCCAGGATTTATAGTGATTTTTTCATTTTTTTCAATTTCAATAGCCATATTAATTTCACCAAGTCCTAATGCAGATCCTGCATTTGGAACACTTTCTTTTGCAAAAATAGGATAATCAAAGTTTTTAAGAAAATCAATATCTCTAACAGCTCCTAATATAAAAGTTCCAGCTAATTCTTTTTCTTTAGAACAACTTGATGTTAATTCTCCCCATATTGCAGAACTTTCTCCACTTGTTTCTATAAATAAAATATTTCCTTTTTTAGCTTCATCTATTCCATATAAACAAGTTCCCCAATCATCAGAAGAAGTTTTCACAGTAACTATTCTTCCATAGGCTTTTTTATTATTAATAGATTTTAAACCATCAATTACTCCATTTCTTTTACTTATATTACTTAAAGCATCTGAAATTTGAGAAGAAGAAGTATTATCTAATAATTTTTTAAGGTTTCCATAGCCAATTTCTTTAGTAACTAGTGTTTTAGTTTTAGCTTTTGTTTTATTTGAATTTGATAAATGTGGAAAATCCATGTTTTCAATTTCAAAATCTTCCTTGCAAACTTTTAATTCTCCTAAAAGCAATGTTTCTTTATCTTTTAAATGTTTTTTATAGGATATTTGTTTTAATAAGTATTTTGGAGACAATTTTCTTTTTTCCATATTTAACACCCAGTATTTTTTATTTTTGCATTGCTTTTTTTATTAAGTTTATTAGCTATTATTTACATTGTTGTATTATACTTTTATTTTAATGGATATAATATCTTAATGGATTATATATTTATTTTATATATTTTATATTTATATAAATTATTTATTTTATAGAAATTTGAATTATATTTATAAGGATTATATAGATATGATTTATGATATAGTCTATAAGATTTTTTTAAATAAATTTTATGATATAGTCTATGAGATTTTATAATATAAAATTTTGATATTTTTATAGGGTTATAGATATGATTTATGATATAGTCTATGAGAGATTTTATAATATAAAATTTTGATATTTTTATAGGGTTATAGATATGATTTATGATATAGTCTATAAGATTTTATAATATAAAATTTTGATATTTTTATGATATAAAATTTTGATATATATTTTACTTTTTGCCAAGTTCAAATAATAAAATTTTATATACTAGTAAATATATAATACAATTCAGATACTATCATAATCATTACATGCTCAAAATAGAGCTTTATAATTTATTAAAATAATTATCAAAAAATGAAATAAAATCAATTAAAGAAGTTATTTATGACTAAATCATGTTAATTTAAGAAAAGAATTAATAAAATTTAATTAAAATGATTAATATTTATAATTTTTAATAATATTGAATAAATGTTATAATTCACATTGATGTTAGAATAATCAATTGATAATATAAGAAAATTAAATATGAGTTATTATTAGTTATTCGTTATAAAAAGGGATTTATTAAAATTGGGTGTAAGGGTTTTACTATAATATATAAAAGATAATTGCTAAGTATAAAATAAATAAATAGTTATTAGTTATATTAAATATTTTAAATAGGTATTATTGCTTACATATAATAAATCTATTAAATATTTTAAATAGGTATTATTGCTTACATATAATAAATCTATTAAATAATAGGATTTAGTTATTATGAAAGATATGGTAAAATAAGTTCATAGTAGCTAATAAGGAATAAATAATTTGAATTTATGTTTATATTCATTTAAGCTCTTTTTTTCGCATTGTGGTAGTGTTCATAATCTACATAATAGTTGATATATGATATACACTTATTACAAGATATGGTATTTCATTCCTAATAAGATATGATATTTCATTTATTATAGGATATGGTATTTAACTTGTTAAAAGTATATGATATTTAGCTATTTTTACAGTTTTATCATTTACAAGTATAATTTATGCAATTCATTTGCCATCTGTGATTGTTTGGGGTGTTTATTTTAGAAACTCTATAATAATATTCATATCACAGATAATTAAATTATTCCTGAAAGTAGATTAAGTATCTTTAATGGAGGCTTAACATGGGAAAAGGAATAGAAGAATTAACTACAACAAAATATCTCATTCATGCACAAATTAATGCAAACGGAGTCGTGGAAAAACCAGATGTTGTGGGAGCAGTTTTTGGTCAAACTGAAGGTCTTTTAAGCAATGATTTAGATTTAAGAGAACTTCAAAAAACTGGAAGAATTGGAAGAATAAAGGTAGTCATTCATTCTAATAGTGGAAAAGCTAAAGGAGAAATTGTAATTCCTTCAAGCTTAGATAGAATTGAAACCGCCATTCTTGCTGCGTCCCTCGAAACAATAAATAGAGTTGGTCCTTGCGAAGCGAATATTAAAACTCTTAAAGTCGAAGATGTCAGGGCTGTTAAACGAGAACAAGTTGTTAATCGTGCAAAAGAAATATATAAAGGTATGATGGATATAGTAACTCCAGAAAGCATGAAAATGATTGAAGAAGTTAAAGAAGCTATGCGTGTCCATGAAATTTCTGAATTTGGGGATGAAAAACTCCCTGCTGGACCTAGCATACATACTTCTGATGCCATTATTGTGGTTGAAGGAAGGTCTGATGTTTTAAACTTATTAAAATATGGAATTAAAAATACTGTAGCTGTTGAAGGAGTAAGTGTTCCTAGCAGTGTAGCAGAACTCACAAAAAGCAGAACCGTAACTGCATTTTTTGATGGAGATCGTGGTGGAGAACTTATACTAAAAGAACTTATTCAAGTTGGAGAGGTTGATTATGTAACCAGAGCTCCAAAAGGTAAGGAAGTTGAGGAACTTGAAAAAGAAGAAGTTATGATTGCTCTTAGAGATAAAGCTCCTGTTGAACAGTTTTTCAATAATGTAAAAGCTAAACCACATCAACCTAAGATTGAAGATAAAGTACATTTAATGAAAAATGTCTTAAAAGAGTTAGAAGGTACTGGTAATGCTGAATTATTAGATGATGCATTAAATATTTTAAAAGAAGTTCCAGTTGAAGATCTTTATGGAGAAATTCAAAAAGTAAACGGCGAAGCTTTTGCAGTTATCTTTGATGGTGTTATAAGCCAAAGACTTGTTGATGTTTCAGCTTCAAAAGGCATTAAAAATTTAGTAGCTTTTAAAGCTAGTAACATAGTAAAAAGACCAGATAATCTTAGGATTATAACTGCTAATTAAGTTTTTAATTCATTTAAGTTTTATTTTATTTTATTTTTCTTTATTTTCTTTTATTTTTATTTATTTTTTTATTTTATTTTTTCTTCTTATTCTATTATATTCTCCTTATTTTTATATATCATAAATGAATTAAAATTATTTTACATATAAAATTTATAATTAAAATTTATTAAAATGAATAAAATTTAGATAAACCATTAATTAGAAAAACTATTAAGGACATATATTATCTATTCAATTTTAGATGTTTTTATATGAATTTCTATGTTTTTATATGAATTTTGATGTTTTTATATGAATTTCTATGTTTTTATATGAATTTTGATGTTTTTATATGAATTTCTATGTTTTTATATGAATTTCAATGTTTTTGCATGAATTTTGATGTTTTTAAAAGATAATTTTATTAACTACTTAAAATAAAAATCAAATAGTATACTTAATTATTTAATATAATTAGATATATTAGGCGAATATTATGGCGGAACATTTTCAACTTAATCAAATTAAAACTTCTAAAAAATGGTTTAGCTCTCCAAATTCAGAGCTACCAATATATGATGAAAATGGAGAAATGAAAAGTATTTTAGAAGTATATGATTTTCGTGATATGATTGAAGATTACTTAATAGAATTAGAAATTAGAAATTATTCTCAAAATACTATTAGAACATATAGGTCAGTTATCAAGAATTTTTATGAATTTTTACAAAAAGAAGAAGATTTATATGATGAATTAAGATTTTTAAGAAGTTTTAAAAAGTATATTCAACATTTAAAGCGTGATAAAAATGTTTCACAAAATTATATTTATCTTGTAACTGTTGTTTCAAAGAAATTTCTTGAATTTAATAGATTATATTTTTTATATGAAGTTAAAGCTCCTAAAAGAACAAAATCTCTTCCAAAATCTTTAAATGAAGATGAAGTTCAAAATTTAATTAATGCTTTTGACTATGAGTTAGAAGAAGATAATTCATCTAGAGGAAATGTAAAATTAAGAAATAAACTTATTTTAACCTTACTTTATTCTTCAGGATTGAGGGTTTCTGAGCTTGTTTCCTTAATAATAGAGGATTTCGATTTTAAAGATCGTACTATAAGGATACGGGGTAAGGGAGAGAAAGATAGACTAGTACTTTTTGATAACAATGCAAAAGAATTAATTGAGGAATATTTAATTGTTAAGGATACAGATAGTGATTATTTATTTACAAATAAAGATAATAATCCAATAACTACTAGATATATTCAATTGATGATAAAAGATTATGCAAAAGAGGCAAAAATTAATAAAAATGTAACTCCTCATATTTTAAGACATTCTTTTGCTACACACCTTCTTAAAAATGGTGTGGATATTAGAGCTATTCAACAGTTATTAGGTCATGCTAGTCTTTCTACAACTCAAATTTATACTAGTGTAGACATGGAAACATTAAAATTCGTTTATGATAAAGCTAGGATGTAAATATTTGAAAATACACTTTTAATATATAAAATATACATTTAATATATAAAATATACATTTAATATTAAAATATATATTTAATATATATATATAATATATAAAAAAATATTCTATATATTTATCAAAATAAAATTTAAAAAATGTTATATAATTTATAGAAATAGATTTTAAAAAATATTCATATATTATTATTTCATGTATCTAAAAAATATTATATAATTTATAAAAATATACTTTAAAAATTCATATATTATTAAAATATACTTTAAAAATTCATATATTATTAAAATATACTTTAAAGAATATTTTATACACTTATCAAAATAAAATCTAAAAAATATTTATACATTTCTAAATAAAACTTTTCAATGATTAATTATGAGTAATAAAATTATACTTAATATAGCAATATTAGTAGGAAAGTTCGTATATTTTGTTTTACAAATCACGGGTAGACAAGGAACTGCACTTCCTGGAAAGGTGGCACTAACGATTTGTCCAAATATATTAGGTGATTTAGCTAAAAGATGTAATAGGACAGTTGTTATTACTGGTACAAATGGTAAAACAACTACTAATAATCTAATAAATCATATTCTCAGTGGAAAATATGATAATTTAGTTTCAAATCTTAAAGGAGCTAATATGATTCAAGGAGTTGTCACTTCTTTTGTTGTAAATACTAAAAGTAGCTATGACTGGGGAATATTTGAAGTAGATGAAGGTTCTATTCCATATGTCACTCATTATTTTTCTCCAAATTATATGATTTTAACAAACTTTTTTAGAGATCAACTTGATAGATATGGTGAAGTTGATAACACTATTAAAATAGTTTATGATTCTCTTAAATCAGTAGATTCCACACTTATTTTAAATGCCGATGATCCTTCCACAGTACAATTCGCTAAATTAGATAATAAGAAAGTTTATTATGGATTTAATAAAAACCAATTTTCTAAAGATAATCATAATGTAGCTGAAGCTATCTTTTGTAAAGAGTGTGGTAAACGTTTAAATTATGAATTTATTAGCTATGGCAATATAGGGAATTATTACTGTAAAAACTGTGGTAGTAAACGCCCAGAACTTGATTATTCTGCAAAATCGATTAATATTAATAATAATGCTTATGAATTTAATTTGAAACTTAATGATAAAGATAATGATATAGCTAATAATAAAGATAATGATATAGCTAATAATAAAGATAATAGTAAAGATAATAATAAATTTATATTTAAATACATGGGTATTTATAATATTTATAACTGTTTGGCAGCTATTTCTCTTTGTTCATTAGAGAATCTTGATATTTCTTTTGTTCAAAAACAAATTGAAAATTTTGATTATAAATTAGGAAGAATGGAAACTATTAATTTCCCTAACAAAGATGTTGTTTTGGTTCTTTCAAAAAATCCTGTTGGATTAAGTGAAGTTTTAAATAGCTTTTCTTATGATGAAAACCCTAAATCTATTATGTTTTTAATGAATGATACTCCTGCAGATGGAAAAGATGTTTCTTGGATTTGGGATGCTGATTTTGAACAAATAGCTAGTATTAAAAATATTAAAAATTTTTATTGTTCAGGAACTCGAGCTAATGATGCTGTTTTAAGGTTAAAATACACAGACTTTAATCTAGATAAAATTAAAGTATATGTTTCTAATGAGGAGGGGGATGTTGAAAAATTAGTTAAAGAAATTTTAGCTGAAAATGAGAAATCATATATTATAGGAACATTTACAGCTACTCCTGAAGTTAGAAAAGTCTTATTAAGAGAAAAAGGAAAGATAGAAAAAAATAATTAGCAATGATATCATGAAACTTGAAATAATCAATATGTATCCAGATATTTTAAATTTATATGGGATATAGGAAATCTTATTTGTATTGAGAAAAGATGTGAATGGAGAGGAATTGAAGTTAATATAGAGAATTTTACTATTGATAGTGAAGTTGATATTAACAATGCAGATATGATTCTAATTGGTGGGGGATCTGATAGTGGACAAGATATTATTTCTAATCATATTTTAAATCAAAGAAATCTTTTAGAAAAATTTATTGAAGATGAAAAAGTACTTTTAGCTATTTGTGGTAGCTATCAACTTTTTGGTAACTCTTATATTAATCCTTATAATGAAAAGATTCCTTGTTTAGAAATTTTTGATATTGAAACTAAAAGTAGAGAAGATAGATTAACTGGGAATATATTAATATCTAATAATTTGAAGTCTGATGTTTCTTTTGAATCAGCTATAGACACTGAACTTACTGACATTATTGGTTTTGAAAATCATGGAGGCAGGACTTACCATAAATATGATACTGTAGGTGAGGTTAAAGTAGGTTATGGTAATAATGGGGAAGATGGAAAAGAGGGAATGGTTTATAAGAACTTTATTGGAACCTATATTCATGGACCTTTTTTACCAAAGAATCCTCATATTGCAGATTATTTAATTTTCAATGCTTTGAAGAATAAGTATGGTTCTGACTTGTTAAAAGAGAATATTTTAAAACTAAATAATATAGACGATACTATTGAAATTGATGCTCATAATAATATGAGGCAGAAATTATTGAAATAATAGAATAATTTTTGATTTTAGTCAAATAGTAAAATATTTAAATAGTTAATATTCGTTATATATAATATTATCGTAACATTTATATAGTAGAAGTTTCATAATATCATTGCTAATTATTATGGTTTTTATATTTTTGATTTAAGTCTGGTTTTATGAAGTTTTTAGGAAACATTTCACATTTGTCTAGTTCTGGAAGGTTAATAGCTAGATCTTCTCAAAGTCCTCCTTCAGGGGTATCTGTTTTTAATAAAAATAAAAAGAAAATTGGTAAAATTGTTGATGTGTTTGGACCAACTAAAGAGCCATATATTTCTGTAGGTGTTTTTAAATCTATCAATATTGAAGATTTTGAAAATTCTATTGGTGAAGACTTGTTTATGTCTGATAGTTTTAAAAAAAATAGAAAAGATCCTAAAAATAAAAGCAAAAGTAGCTCTAAGAACATTGGTGGAAGAAATTCTAAAAGTGGAAGAAGTTCTAATAATAGAGAAGGTTCTAAAGATAGGCGAAGTTCTAAAAGTGGAAGAAGTTCTAAAGGTAGAAGAAGTTCTAATAATAGAGAAGGTTCTAGAGATAGGCGAAGTTCTAATAATAGAGAAGGTTCTAAAGATAGGCGAAGTTCTAAAAGTGGAAGAAGTTCTAAAGATAGGCGAAGTTCTAATAATAGAGAAGGTTTTAAAGGTAGAAGAAGCTCTAAAAATAGGAAAGATTCTAAAGATAGAAGTAAAAAACACTCTAAAAAACAATAATAGAAAAATTATAGTAAAAAAGTTTAATAATTACAATAAAGATAAAAAGGAGAGGTTCATACGAGCGAAGAAGAAACAAAAGAGGTTGGAAAAAGAGAACCTATAAAAAAGGTTTCTGCAAAAGAGAGAATGCAGAATGATGTTTTCGACACTGAAAAACAAAATAAATGTCCAGAATGTGGGTCTGAAGATTTAATTGGGGATTATGAGCGTGCTGAAGTTGTTTGTGCTAGTTGTGGTCTGGTAATTGATGAAAATTTAGTTGATATGGGTCCTGAATGGAGAGCGTTTGATCATGAACAAAGAGACAAGCGTACAAGAGTAGGTGCTCCAATTACTTATACTATTCACGATAAAGGTTTAAGTACTATGATTGATTGGAGGAATAAAGATATTTATGGTAGAGATATTCCTGCAAGAAATCGTGCTCAATGGTACAGGTTAAGAAAATGGCAAAGAAAAATTAGGATTTCTGGAGCTACTGAAAGAAACCTTGCATTTGCTTTAAGTGAGCTTGACAGAGATTCTTCAAGATTAGGTCTCCCAAGAAGTGTTAGAGAAGCTGCTTCTGTTGTTTACAGAAGTGCTGTAGAAAACAAACTTATTAGGGGTCGTAGTATTGAAGGTGTTGTAGCTGCTTCACTTTATGCTGCATGTAGGCGTTGTAATGTTCCACGTACTCTTGATGAAATAGCTGAAGTTTCAAGAGTAAGTAAAAAAGAAGTTGGAAGAACTTACAGGTTTTTAACTCGTGAATTAAATATTAAACTCCCACCAACATCACCAGTAGATTATGTTCCAAGATTTGCTAGTGAACTTGGTCTTTCAGGTGAAGTTCAGTCTAGAGCTATTGAAATAATCGAAAAAGCTATGGAAAAAGGACTTACTTCTGGTAGAGGTCCAACTGGTGTAGCTGCAGCTGCTTTATACATTGCATCAGTTCTTCTTGGAGAGAGAAAAACTCAAAGAGATGTTGCAGATATTGCAGGTGTTACAGAAGTTACAATAAGAAATAGATATAAAGAGCTTACAGAACAGCTAGAAATGGGTGTAACTCTTTAATTTAATTTATTTCTTTTTTTTATTACCCATTTTTATTTTTTTTATAATGAACCTTCCTCATAACTCTTATTTTCATTTATATTTATATATTAGAGTATATAATAGTTGAGATTTAATTATTATCTTATATATGCTGTATTTATTATATAGTTAGATATCAATGATTTCTTAGATATAAATTCAATTTATAAATCATTAAATTATAAAAAAAGGATGAAAAATTATATTATAAAAAGTGAAAAATTATATTATTATAAAAAAAGGTGAAAAAAGATGATAAATAATCAAAGGAAAATAATAGTGTCGGGTTTATTGATATTCTCATTATTCATGATAATGAGTTTAGCTAATGCAGCAGATATAACAATAGATTCAGCCACTAATTTTAAAGAAAATATCACCAGTGCAAATTCAGGCGATACTATAATATTAAAATCTGGTATGGAATATAGTTTAAATTCTGCTAATGTTGATATTACTATAGATAAAAATATCAAAATAAAAAGTTCTAATCCATCAAAAAATGCAGTAATAAATTTAAACAGGCATGGCAGATTATTCTATGTATTACATGGGGACAAAAGCCGTGATGTAAAAGAGGGAAGATTAACTCTTATAAATATAACTATAAAAAATTCTAAAGATGGTGCAATCAATAATGGTGGCACTCTTATTTTGACTGGCTGTACTTTTATAAATAATAAAGCTGGTGGCGGTGCTGCAGTCTACAATGATGGTGGTAAAGCTACTTTAACTGGATGTACTTTTACAAATAATATAGCTACAAGTAAACTTGAGGGTGGTGGTGCAATCTACAATGCGGGTAGACTTACTTTAATTGCTTGCACTTTTACTAATAACAAAGCTAATTGCCATGGTGGAGCAATTTACAATGCTTTTACTACTCAGACTGTTACTATAACTGCTAAGGATTGTACTTTTATAAATAATAAAGCTACTGGGGATGGTGGTGCAATAAGTGGTTGGGGTAGTTTTACTACTTGTACTTTTATAAATAATAAAGCTGGTGCAGGTGGAGCTATTGCTAACCTTGAAAAAGCTGTTATTTTGAAGGGTTGTACTTTTTCTAATAATCAAGCAAGGATTTATGGTGGAGCTATTTATTCTGATAAATATAATCCATATGGTTGTAGATTGGATATTGTTAGAACTACCTTTAAAAATAATATAGTTACAAGAAAAAATATTTATAATGCTATTTATACTATAGGTACAAAAGTTTCTAAAAGTGGAGTTAAAATAATTCCTAGAGATGGTACTAGAATTAAAGAACCAGATCTTACAATAACTAAGGTTACTAAGAAAGGTAATTATCGCTATGTTTTTGTAAAAAATATTGGTAATAGTGGTGCTGGTAAAAACACATTAGGTGTTTATATTGGTAATACCTTGATTAAAACAGTCACTGTTAATGCAATTGCCACAGGTAAGACTCTTAGAGTCACAGTCAGTATTCCTAAAAAATACGCGACTAAAGCATATAATAATCAGTTTAAGACTTTTAAAGTTGATATTAGAAATGTTGTGAGAGAAATTAATGAGAATAATAATTCTTTTAAAGCTAAATAGCTAATTATTAGAGTTATTATAATATTATTTTTTTATTTTTTTTAATTTCTTTTTATTTTTTCTAATTTTTTATTATTTAGTTATTTCTCAATAACTTTTATTTAAAACTAATATTTCTTAGAATAGAATTCAATTGATTTTTCTAATTCTTGGATGATTTCTGTATTATCAGTATTTTCTACTTTCTCTAGATTTTTTTGATATTTTTCAATATCATTTAAGAAATTTTTGAATCTTTTGGGACTAATTTTTGTATGTATTTCCCCATATCCTAACTTGTCTACATAAAAACCATTAATTATTTGTTCAAAGTTTCCTACTGCAGGAATACTATAAATAGGTTTTTTTAGATAAATAGCTTCTGTGATTAATGAAAATCCACCATTTGTAATAACTGCTTTTGCATTACTCATATCTTCATATATCTTATCTTCATTGAATTTTCTAAATATGAGATTATCCTCTTCTTTTTCTTCATCAAAACCATAAATAATAAATTTAGCATCAAAACTTTTCAATGCTTCTATGAGGTTTTTATTAGCAGAACTTGTTTGATAAACTAAAATATAATCTCCATACCTAGTTTCAAGATTTCTTACTTTATTTCTTATAATTGGAGGATAAATCACTGCTTTATCTGGATTTTTTACTTCTGGATAAAAAAAACTAGTTAAAATATATCTTTTTGCTCTTACAATATATGTTTTTATAACACCTTTTGCTTTTAACATATCTATTGTATGATAAGGAGGATAATCAATCTTTGTTTGCGTCATCATTTGAATATTATCAAGACAAATTAATGGAATATTTACAATATTACTTAAAATACTTGAATAATTCTCAAAATCAGATATAATAATATTAGGTTTAATTTCTCTAGTTTTTTTGTATAAAATTTCATAATTTTCTTTTAAATTTGTTGGAGTAGCTTTAATAGCATTTAAAAGAGTTTTTTTATTTTTAACTACATTATCTTCATAAACAGTATTGAATCCACCAATTTCAAAAACATTGTCAAATTTATCATTTAAATAGCTATAAGCTCTTTCACTTGAAAATATATAAATTTCATATTTTTCTTTGTTTTTAGGACTAACTAATTCTTCTAATATAACTCCACTTCGAATAGCATGACCCATTCCTTCTCCACAAACTGCATAAAATATTTTTATTTTATCTTCTTTAGTTTCTTTATCTTCTTTAGTTTCTTTATCTTCTTTAGTTTCTTTATCTTCTTTAGTTTCTTTAGTTTCTTTAGTTTCTTTAGTTTCTTTAGTTTCTTTTAAGAAATTTTTCGTTTCTTCCACAGAATCTTTTAATTTAAGCTTTGTCCATTTTGAAGTGTTTATTTTTTCAAATGAATCTTTTTTTTCATTTAAATTTTTAACTTTGTGAGAAAAACCATATTCAAGGTCTGCTGCTTCTGTTCTAACTCCTCTAAAATCATTGAAAGTACTTTTTCCATATTGTTTTAAAAGTTTTCTTAATCCCTCTTCCTCCAATCTTCTAGTAGATACATTAATTACAGGCTTTCGAAGTACTCTAAACTTGTTGTTTTTACTTATTCTTTCAATATAATCAGTATCTTCTCCAAAACTAAGAGATTCATCAAAACCAGAATATTCATCATGAAGTTCTTTTTTAGTTATTATTCCATAACATCCGGCTCCATGAGGTTTAATTTTTTCAGAAGCTATCATAAATAAATTAGCTAAATCATGAAGAATTATATCTCTTTTTTTATCAGATAAAGGATGTATTTTAGTAATTCCAATATCTATGTTTTCATTTTCAAATTCAACAACTAATTCTTCTAAATAGTTAGGAGTAAGTTCTAAATCAGAATCTAAAAATAATAATATTTCACCTTTTGCTACTTTTGCCCCTAAATTTCTTCCAACTCCAGGCATTCCTCCGTCTACTACTATACAATTATGATCTTTAGCTATTTTAACAGTATCATCACTGGAGTTGGCATCAGCTACTATTATTTCATAGTCATCAAATCTTTGAGATTCTATACTTTCCAGTAAAATAGGAAGAAAATTTTCTTCATTATATGTTGGAATAATAATACTGACCTTCATTTTAATCATTAATAGTTATGGTTTTAGTGATATAAATTATTATCTTTATTTAAGTTTTTGATAGATTTGAAGTATTAGTTTTTAAAAAGTTTTTTTATATTTTATTTTCATTGTATTTTTTTATATATTTATCATATATTTCTTTATTATATTTTTCAATATATTTT
>Ga0123353_10002401_pt1 | contig 23289 bp, 12 predicted proteins | sample TergutLab28metaG_3_FD_92763 | JGI IMG/M metagenome (GOLD analysis project Ga0123353, IMG submission 92763) | Labiotermes labralis P3 segment gut microbial communities from Petit-Saut dam, French Guiana - Lab288 P3 | ecosystem: Host-associated > Arthropoda: Insects > Digestive system > Gut ... | reverse complement strand
GTAGTAGTAGTAGTAGTGGTGGTGGTGGTAGTAGTAGTAGTGGTGGTGGTGGTGGTGGTGGTGGTGGTAGTAGTAGTAGTAGTAGTAGTAGTAGTAGTAGTATTGGTTTTAGTAGTAGTAGCAGTAGTAGTAGTTTTAGTAGTAGTAGCAGTAGTAGTAGTTTTAGTAGCAGTAACAGTAGTAGTAGTGGTGGTGGTGGTGGTGGTAGAGCAATGTTCAGATAAATAATATTTCATACAACTCAAGACTACTGCGTGGATAGGGAGAGAGGCCAGTCTGAAAGTATAAAGGTTGTATAAAAGCCAAAGATTGAGGTATATTTTGGACTCGAATGAGCATCCGGATTTAACCTATTTTCATTTGCAGAAATACGGACGTTCAGTGCTTTAAGAAATTTTACTAAAATGCAGAAAGTAATGTTTCATTCCTCAAGCCAGAATTTTAGTTCATCAGTAAAGCATCCGCCCTGCAATCAGAGCATAGACCTACTCAGTTCGAACACCAGGAAGACAATCAATATAATGACAGAATGTATGTGGTTTTCTCAGGTTTTCCAATAAATACCACTATATTAAATAACAGTTCCTTTCACCTCCATGTCAATTCATCACTGTTAACCACATAGGTTTTGAGTATTACTAGAACTAAAGAATATATGATTGTGGAATTTTGTTTTGTAACAACGTAGAGACTAGTACATGTATAACATTTCAGAGCATTTTGCTTCCATTTACATGGAAAAGCTTCGATAACCAGTTAAAATAACACAGGATGTCACGCCTCACAATATCGTATGTTATGACCTCATAATTTCTCAATAAATTTCATTCGAAAATATAAAATCCCAGGAAGGTGATTTAGGCAGAGAGAATCGAAAACAACCCTTAGTAAAAATTGTTCTTTTGTTCAGAAGAATACAAATAATCGTGACTGTCAACAGGAAGCAGATGGATTAAGAGCAGCACCATGTAAGATGCCGAAATTGCACTTGTGTTAGGGATAGCCGTACGGAAATAACGTTCCGTACATAAATTTCAATTAATTTCTGTTCTTATTCCTGACCACATGCAACCCTTTTGATACAGAAACACAAAAACAGGAATTTCAGTTAAACTGACACGGTATGTCTTATTCATTTGGACATCATAAGAACACATATTCTCTTTAACTTTTGGAAGTACATTCTTATTTTCCTGTAACTTCTACTTTTTGAGTTAATTTATCGTTTTTCCATGAATAGCATTTTTACACGAACAGAAATCGTCACACTTACGAATGTTATGTTTCATGGCTCCGTCCTGCGTCTAGTGTTTCAGATAGCATGCATGGCTTCGGGAACTGGACGTTTTACTGTCCTCAGAAAGAAATGTGAAGTGAATACACAATTATGAATAAAGTCTAAAACTATACCAAATATCGGTACAATACACGTCGTGGAAACAGTTTAGAAACTGTTGCAGACTCTTTTTTTAAAAAAAGTGAATTGTTAGAATTCTCAGCATCCAAAACTTCAATAACAGACCATAAAATTATCTAATTCAGTTTTGCAACAAAATTAAGCTGGAGGATTTTCCTACGAAATGAAATACAAGGATAATGATTACATCAGCACATGAAGCATAACATTTGCTTTTTTTGAGAAAAGAACAAATTTCATTTCTTTTATTTGCAATATAAAAGTATGATATCACTTGGATCCCCGTACGATAATTGACGCAACTCTTACTATGTACTATTCAAATACGAATATTTCATGATAAGAAGTGAAATTATGAAATATATTATTATACCCTACACGTGTTACGACAAATTATTTGTTTAAAGCCTGAGTTTTATCTCAATTAAGTAACATTTCAATTCCTAAATCACAGAGAATACAGTTCAACTCCATTATGAAAACCGATCCACGTGAGGTTTTGGTGTTTACTGCAATAATACCACGAAACACATCACAATTCATGGACCTAAAATGCTGAATTCGTTAATAGTGGAGTGGATTGTATATATAGACTAGTTGCAACTGGGTTTCAAAGGGTTACGTAAATGGCTGTAAAAATTAGGTTCAATAAGCGAATAAATTAAATATACCTCATTATAGCTAAACTTGATTTTCGACTTGACATAACAAACACTTCAGATTTAATTGTGTTTGTATGCTTAAACGTTTGCATAAATTGAATTGAATTTTATGGTGCCTGATATGTATGAGTACTTACTTCCCTCAGTATGCCTCACTGAATCTCCTATTCACATACAAAATGTAAAAGGATGTCCCATAACTTGCCGAAGTGGCAATGAAAGCAGGTAGATTTCCAGCTCTATGCATTTTCAGCGTCAGTGTTAGAAGGGTGGCCAGCACCACGCCCCGGCCGCTCTACCCACGGAAAAGAGACAGGGTGCCCTTTGTACAGGAGGCAGGGTGGACCTCAAGACCGGTCTGGATGGGTACGGAATATCTTTGCCCCGCTAGCTTTCGAAACTCGGGCCTTCTAGCGCTGAGTCGCTTTACCATCTACGCCATAGAGGCCTCCAAATTTAAATAACCTACTTAAACATAATGAATAAGCAGAAGTTATTTAAGAAAGCAAAATTAATCCAGAAACTTGTGCCGCTCATTTCTTACAGCTGTGCTTTTCAATCTCTTCTCCTCGCTTACCATTCGCACCAAACGGAAAACATTTACTCAAACTATTAGTTGCCGACAATACTAATACAGTGAAGTTTCTGCTGTTCGAATTTAGCTTTTCATTAACTTTCATTCTCAACACATTAATGCACTATAAAATATCAGAATAAAGTAATTAATAAAAGAGGAAATCGAAAAAAGCCAGTTGTAATGCCTGTTAATACTGCCGTTGTACTAAAACTGCACGTACGTATTAGTGACAGTGACACAACTGTCCCTACCGAGCCTGCTACCCCGGCTTAGTACTTGTTTAAAACTGACAGTAAAATGTCTTACAAAATGCAAATTATTATTGCAATGGTCCCTGGCTTGCTACTGCCCACAGCCGGTTCAATGTCCAGTTAGTGTATCTGAGATAACTTCTTCCGCAAAATATTAATTATTACCTTCTTGCTGCTTCCCCTTCCTCCCTCCATTAATGATAATGTAAATGTAAATTTGTGTGTAGCAGTAGTCACCGCCGTCACAGATGTAACCAAACAGCCAAAATGAACAACAAGAACTTTCTGTGGTCCTCAGTTTCTCAGGCCTGACACGCTCTTCGACCTGTTTAAAAACGTCAGTGGCGATTGGACCATAGAGGACAATTGTTATTTATATTTGAACAGTATGACAGCATTCTGGTGCAAAGTTTACAAATTGTGTTCTTTTCTTTCGTGTATATTAAAATAGTATTAGTGATTCACTTAACAATTTCGAATTAAATTATGGGGAAAAAAATTATATTTCCCAAACAACCTCGCATACAACCAACGGTACGCGTACCACCATTTGAAAAGAATGTTCTAGACTGATAATTTTCCATTTCCCTAGAATCTCTGTGGTCATTAGCAACAATCCAACATATAATCCAACTCGGTATGGAGTAACTGGAATCTCGTGTGGTAACAGAACCGTGGACGCTGGGTGTATATATTTGAACAGAGTAATCGTTAAGGTCCCAAAGTCCCAGCAGTATTATCGTTCATTAAACTCGTAGCTTTATAAAGGGAACCCCTGGCTGATTATTGTGGTCATTGTCACTGGGCAGCGGTCATCTCTTGCTTTTATGTACAACGTCAGGTGATAACTTGTTGTTTATTGGACAAGGGAATTCCCCGCTCTCCTCTACACTATATGAGAGTGTTTTGATATACAAATAACTCGCCTTTGATAACAAAAGCACGTGTAATTTTGGACACGATACGTGTATCTGAAATTACAGTTAAAGGAACAATGCAGGAAAATTGCTGCCTTTTGTGATAAAACTCGACGTAGGTCGGTGGATGGGTAAAGACGTTTCGGAGAATTTGGCGCCTCCATCTTGTAACTCGAAGAGGGAAGCAGCAGATTTCTCTGAGAAACATGTGTTTATCTAATAGACCGCATTCCATTTGTATCGTCTCGATAATGTAGAATGCAAATCTCACTGATCCTACATTCTTTCTTTCGTACAAATTTTCCTTTTTCTCGCTCACGGCTCGAATGCTCTATTGGGCCTAGGCCTCCCCTATGACCTTCCTCGATAACACTCTAAACACATCGCACTTAGTAGGACGCCCCTGGACGAGGAATCGGCCCTTAGCAGAGACCACCACCTGACAACACAACATTCGCCAGACACAAATTTCTATGTCCCCTGCGGGGTTTCAACCAAAATTCCCAGGGGCCGTGGACCCCGCCTTAGACGGCGCGGCTACTGGTATCGGCCGTCCAAATTTTCGGTTCATTATAATTTAGAAAATGATACTATCATATACATTTTTCAGTTTAAATTACTGTAAAGAATTGTATTACGCGTTACAGTACTGAATATTTTCAATAAAAAATTACTCAATCCCTTAAGACTGAAATTTATGTATATAAAATCATTTTACATCTCAGAAAAATACAAAATTCACGTCCACTACAAAGACTGACCAGTTGACACTTTGTACGTGAACAATCACTTGCGATTTTCAGAATTCTACTAAATACTTACTGCACAGTGACAAAATGCATGGATTTGAGTGTTACAGCAAGTGCTACACACTAAAAATTTATTAGCTGACCTTTGAGCGGCTAATTATCTACACCTCTTCTAACCGTTTTTAACACCCCTAAACGTATGATTAAAATGTTCAAAGACAGAAGAACGCCAGAGTTTCGTTTGGCTGGATGTCGAAGCATGATCTTAAAAGATAAGTTCGTGTTAATTTCTGCCTGTTGGATCCACTGTAGTCAATTTTCGCTCCATTGGTTGTTTCACGCCAAGTTACATCATCTTAATAGGAATCAGTGCCTCCTAAATCTGTCACAGGGGACAATATGTTTCGTACACTTTGACTTCAAATTAAAGATGGTTTTGTTTCGGCAAATGGCTCACGAGGCAGCTGTGACGCTTCTTTCACTAAAAGTTGCTCTTGTCTGACTTGCACAGACATGTTTAGTAGAAGAAAGCCAATGAACTGTAAATAATGTACTGAAATTTGTTAACAAGTTTCATTTGCAGGGTGAAGTTGCACGCCCCTACAGTAGATGTACTTTTAAAATATTTCCCTTAATTCGGTCCTTTAGGGCACTATCTTAGGTACACCACATCTAAAATAATTATTTCAGATAAAAATGATTGGTCACAAGAACGGAAGAAGTCCAAAAACTAAGTGAATCTAAGTTGTCTTTGATATTCCCCAAATCTTCCGTAGTATCAGGACACATTCGTTCCAGAAAAAAAATATATATCGCTTCAAACACAACTGGACTGTTAAAAGAAATACGTGCAGAATTAAAAATATATTTTTTACATGTATTTGTTAAATATTCAACAAGCATAAAAATTTATACTGAAGGATATCAACATTTTGTTTCATTGACGTCTTTTTCTCACAGCTGCGGAGAGAAATTTAAATTTAAATTTTAATGCCGGGTAAATTTTTGTAATTAGTACTGACCAAAATCTAATTATTTCTACAATATACGGGCAAATCCGCCCCAGAGTTCATCAATTAATTCTTTTTTTTTGCTTATATACGAATCTTTTTTCTTTGACTGCTTATCTTTGAAGATGAGGCCGATAGGTTTTCCCGAAACGTCGATAACGTACTACCAATCTGTGCTGCGTAACATCCAGAAATATCTTATCCAAACTCCATAACTTTGTCTTTCCAACATTTCCTGACTCTTGTTTCTCAAAACGTGTCGCCCTCAGAACTTACATTTTACAGTATGTCTGTATAGTGCAGTTCATCCTCACTCTGATCACTGCATGTAAAACCATTTAATGCTGCGTTTATCACGAGATCATAAAACATGGAGATTATTGCATTTGGCCGATACCGGTAACCGTCTTGGCATGTAATTAGTTTGTTTCGTTTATTGTTTACGTCTGCTCAGGAAACAGAATGCATTAGCCCTTCTATTATATTTTAAGGACTCCGTTTACTTGCTGTCACGTAGCACGTCATAACCTGACGGCCTCGCAAGAAGCAACTGAAATTAGAACGGACTTCGTTCCTTAGAAACGAATTCCGAACCTACACGCCGCAGAGTGCTAGAGTAATTGGAGGAAAACCTCAGGTATATGGAGTACAGAAGATAAAATACAATAAATTTCTATCAGTAAATTTAAATTATTAGTATAAAAATTACGTAAAATGAGAGAATATTTAGATATTATGTACTTACATAAATTGAAAAGCTTTTTCTAATATGATCGGATTAATACTCGTATGTGGTGCATAAGACTCACGTATTATATTCTTCCGGAATGTGACGTCGTCTGTTTTGTTATATAATCACCAATACTTTTCCTGTAATCAAAGTAGATGACCCAAACTCATGACAAAGGCAGTAGGTTCCTTCACAAGATAAGGACAGAAGTACAACAAAACGCGACGTCACATCTCAGAAAACTGCACCCTCCATATTACCTCTGTACTTAATTTGTCTCGCGTAGTGAGACCAGCCATTTTTCAGGTCCTGCAACGAGGCACCTGCATGCGAAGTGGAACACCGCAATGCGCCATATTGGCAGACATATACTAATGCCTTCAAACAGGTACCTTGCTGGGGCAGGCGTCTGTAGACATTTACTTGTTCCAACGGATCACAGGCCTCCATTACAGGTACAGAAACCAGTCACATTTCAATTCATGGTTATTTCAATTAACCGTCACCAAATAAACTAAAACACGAATATTAACAGACTACACCCAATGCACCTTTGTACTGGCAGAAATAATCCTCTGACGAGTGCCACTAGTTAGTACTGTGTGAGGGTGAGATTGAGTTTGAAGTACATTGAGGTGGAAAGAAGAAGAGGAGGGAGGGGGGGAGGGAGGGTGTCTGGTCAGTATGCCGTAACAGGGCGTGTTGGGTGCGATCTGAAGCAATGGCGTAACTCCACCACCACTGAACTTTGTTCGGAACCCAACACTTGCCGTCTCTGTCTTCCTTCACCCTGCTGTGATACTATTCAAACTTTGCTGTCGACAGCCTACTCACAACGCCCTCTAACCCCGCGCATCGCACCTGAGTTTTCTTACGCACGCTATTCTCTGTGTAACTCACTTCACGAAATAAATAAAGAAATAAGCAATTTCAAAGATGTCTTCATTTTGCTAGCATGTCAGTCTGTACTCACAAACTTTCTGGTCACAATTGGAAAAGTCGTTTTGTTAATGGCGTAAGAAAAGCAAGTTTATCTCTGTATGGGTGTATTCCGAGGTTTTGTGAAATTTTAACAAAAATTTGCTAGTAATAAATGATTTTGTGCTAAACTAAACCCACTTATTTGAATCGCAGACGTTAGGTAATTTCAAAGCCATTGCGTTTTCTATGGAAAAGTGACAAAATTTTAAAAGACGCAAATCAAGTACATTTATTTTCGTATGTTAGGTACCTAAACAGAAGTACTGCAAAAATATTTTGTAATTATATGTAAATATAATAGTGATATAAATAAGTGATCCGTAATACGACATGTTTGGGCATGTATAGATCATCTTCAGGTTTATTCTATAACGTAACGAGCTTTCGGTTTTGTGTATCGTATTTACGTGCTACGTGATGAATTTAAGGCCTAAATAAAAACGTACCAGTAGAGCTATAAACTTGGCAGTCACTGTGGGCCAAACACAAGAGTGAAAAATGACTCAAGTAAAGAACGCAAATTGTGGCTGTTCAAGAACAGGATGCCTAAGACGGTGGATGTAACAGGAGGCTACTGACAGTTACAAAATGTGACCGAAGTTTCTCCTGCGCACTCCATGAACATACAGGGTAATTCATAAGTCCCTCCGGAACTTCCGAACTGGGCTGCGCAACAACTAAGACAGACACCAAGGGTGGACATATCGAGCACCTGTAAGGTATGACAGAAATTTGGAGTGTCTGTCCCTCTGTTGACATGCTCCCCTTCGGCTTGACCATCCCGGCTACTGTACTGCAGAGGTCGGAAATCCCGGAGGGACTTATGAATTACCCTGTATAAAGAAGGAGCATATTTGTAGCTCCACTCATTCGCAAAATCGACTCTAGATGGAAGCAAGAGACTAACTCCACGCCCTCAACGCTTTACCCCACGGGAAAGGGACCCATCGTACACATCGAATGGGTGGACCTCGAGCTGATAAGAACATTTCGGAGAAAAGAAAAATCACTTGCTTCAGCGGGGATTCGAGTATCGTATCGTCTGGTCAGTAGCCTAGTCAATATACTGTCTACGTTACCGTCGCTACCCGTTATGCATCGAGCAGTTCGCAATCTTCACTCTTCAGCAGATATTATTGGAATGATGAAAGTGAGGTAAATTATATGAGTGTCGTAAGTAGCATTGGAAGAATGGTAAAAAATACAAAAAGAATTCTAAAAGGAAACTTTTAAGGCACCACTTGGAAGACACACACATGGATGGGAGAATAATATTTACGTGGATCTTAGAAAAATGTAATCCTGGTTACGTACCTCTAGCACCGGATAAACAGAAGTTAAAAAAAAATTTGAGAATATGGTAAAGAATCTCTGCTGCCGTAAGAGACAATGTCATTTCAGAAAATGTTTGAAACATTATTAACAAAGTTTACAAAATTATGTCAGCAGCTGAAGGTGCGAAACATCGGCAGTGTTTATGATTATAGCTTTATAATTTCATTGTGGAGACCAGGATATTTTCAGGTTGCTAGTACAGAATTAACGAGCGCAATTCTTCGCTGTCCTGCAAACAAATCACTTTCGTAACTTTCGTATTATTTCATACTTTCGTTCTGAAAATTGTGAAGTTACTTTTCATAAGTATTATGATAGCTGTCACGGAACTTCGTAATTAGATTTACGGGTCCGTGAAGAATGAGAAAAAACAAGTAACAATCCGCCTAAAACACATGTAGAATGTTACTGTCATAGGATTCTATGTTGAAGAAATCCAACAAGATAAAACTGTACGCAGATATTTATTTAATGCTAAATTACTCTATATGTTTCGGGCGTCCATCGTGTCCATCATCAGGAGTACATAAAACTGCAGTTGCAGCCCCTGGTACAGATCATACCATCTGGGAAGTAAGCTTCTTCAAACGTGAACAAATAAGGACCAGTCCCTATTTGGTCATGTATGAAGAAGCTTGCTTCCCAGATACTATGAACTGTACCAGAGGCTGCAACCACAGTGTTATGTACTCCTGATGATGGGCGCGATGGACGCCCGAAATATGTAGAGCAATTTAGCGGTAAATAAATATCTGCATACTGTTGTATCTTGTTGGATTTCTTCAACCTAGAATTACGATGCACGGAACTACAAATATAAAATGTCATAGGATTGTAATATTTCCTTCAAACTGGATACTTCCATATAAGAATTACATTTCCATAAGTTTCTTATGTGCAAATATTCAAAAGCCTAAACAGTGCACTGCGTTTCTTATGATCTCTTAATCCCAAAATCAACATACATAAAATCAGAGTTACTAACTTCAAAAACACAACTTTATAAAAATAATATGTGAAGCAGCTACACATTTCGATCCTCTAGTGGTCATCTTCAGGCTGATAATTGGAACATATTATGAAGTAAACATCATTTGCGGAAAGGAGTAACAAGTATTAATACGAAACCTGCAAGAAGCGAGATCTCACTCCGCACATGATCTGTATACTTCCTAATATGTTTCAAGTACCAGCCTGAAGACGACCCCTATAGGGTCGAAACATGTAACTGGCTAACCTGTTGTTTTTTAAAGTTGTATTTTTGAAGGCTGTTAATCTGTCTTTATTTATTCACCAACTTTAAACTTACATTATGTATTTTACGACACTTCTCAGTACAGCAGTAAATTCTCTTCCGCAGTTTGCACAGTAAGCAACTACAGACGTACTTACCTATCAGGGACCTTTTATCTGTCGCGCATTTATACCATTCCTGTACTCGCGTTCGATTTTAGGCGCGTTCGCACGTCACGAGAAGCACCCACTAGCTTCAAGTATCTGTCCGTGTGTTAGTTCGGTCTTCTGAGTGTATCAGAGCGACTTCCAGTGGACAGATTTTCGTCAGATGTGGTGTTGTGTAAGTCACCAATAAAAAAAGGGAACGGATTGTTGCTTTTTCACTGCAACAATTCCTACCAGAACGCGCCAAAAGTCACGTTATATGTACACTGCCTATTTTGTTTATGTATTTTCTTGTTCATTATGAAGGTGGCTTATTAATATTTCTTCCATTGATTCGTAAACTAATCAAATAGGTTGTCTATGTAAACAGTTACAGAAAATTCGAACAAAATGGGTTGCAGATGTAAGAGCAAAAATGAAAGACTTGCGAGCTGGGTAATGAACGTATTAAAAGCAAATAATGTGTATTAGGAGAAACTCGGGGCTCCGTGTAACGTAGAAGACAGAGGGTCCTTTGACCTTGAGGCCTTCAGTGGCTCAATCGCATCAGTTCACGGTGACAGACGAGTGCAGAGCGCTGGTTGAATTGTAAACAGCAAAGACAAATGGAAGTGTTCAGAGAAATCTGATGTTTATTAGACCGTGCATCGTTGTGATTACTGAAGAATAAAAAACCAACTAGATGCCACTTGTTATTTTATTGTACTTCTTATAGGTTCAACATATTTCGAGCATTACTATGCCCATCATCAGGAGCTCGCGATTATGTTGTTGATTACCACATTGGTCGTATCGTTCTTGGTTTGCTGTGTGTTGGAAGTAAGGTGCAGTTAGGTTAAAGCACAACTTGTTGTGCTTGAGCCTGCAACCCGGACACTATTCCAGCCTAACTGCACCTAACCTCCAACATACAGTAAACCAAGAACGATACGACCAATGTGGTAATCAACAACAGAGTCGCGAGCTCCTGATGATGGGCATAGTAATGCTCGAAACATGTTGAGCCTATAAGAACAATAAAATAACAAGTGGCATCTAGTTGGTTTTTTATTCTACAGTGTTCAGAGAAAACTTGACCAGGTGTTGCCATGTTCACAATGAACTGTACATAGAACGCCCTGGCAATGAAACTGGGCTTTGCGTTCGAAAGTCCATATTTAACAGCCCAAGACAAATCACGGCCTATACAGAAGGCAGTCTTGGTGGCTTTGATATAGGACGCAGGATTCTGAAGCCATCGCATGACAAAAGACATTTTCCCTACTGACAAACTCAAGTCTTCGCTGTAATGATCGCACGCACATGAAGTGAGTTGTGCTGTTATTATCTGAGAGACTGTTTGAACGTCAAGAGCTGTAAGTTTATGTAAACCACGGGACGTGAATTGCAGTAGATTGTAAGATGGTCCGAAATATCCATCATGTTCTTTACAACCACCGACAGAGTTTGTGTCCACTTCACTTTTATGTGTACTTATACCGTCATCTCCTTATTGCAAATAACGGTATATTACAAGTGTTCATTACTACCTATCAATTCCATCAGCTACATCAACCTGAATCCGAACTGGAATTTGAAACAAACCATTTTGATTTCTGTTTCTTCAGATATATTTATGTTTTAAGTCGAGATATTTGATTGGGTGTTTATGGGTGAATTGCGCCAGAGTTATGGCTTAATCTGCGATATCATCAAAAGAAGCATTAATATTTTTACACAAACGACTGAAGAATGATATCAGTATGAAATTACAGTACCATAGCGCCTTATGAGAATATTATTGACAATTATGTATGATTGGATGAACACAACAAAGCAATAAGACAGCAGAAATATCATACCTTAAACACAACAAATATTATCAATATTTTTTTATTCACCAACAGATGCACAAGTGAATTGTCTTAACAATTTTAAAATTTACATTAAAATTAACATTAAAATAACTCCGATATATTTCAATGTAGTCGCACCATCAGCAGGGAGCGCATTTAGCAAGCACGAATAATGCGCTCCCTGCTGATGGTGCGACTAAACCGAAACATGTCGGAGCTGTTTTAATGTTAATTTTAATGTAAATTTTAAAATTGTTTTTAAAACAATTCACTTGTGCATCATTTGGTGAATAAAAAACTGATAATAGCCAGATGCTGCATGGTATGTATGTGAAAAAAACAACAAATATCATGGCACTCTACAGAGTTTTCTCATGAACAATGTTCTCATTCTTTACTTCAACATAGTAATCATCCCCCATCGCCGGTCCCAGTGGCTGCGCGGTCTAAGGAGTGGGTCTGCGGCCGCTCGCCTGCTGAGATTGTGGGTTCGAATCCCACCGTGGGCATGGATGTCTGTCTATTGTGAGTGATGTGTGTTGTCAGGTAGGGGTCTCTGCGACGAGCTGATCACTCGTCCACAGGAGTGCTATCGAATGTGATGCGTCGTTGTGTGTGATCTAGAAACCTCGTGAATGAGGAGGCCATTGCCCACTGGGGGCTGTTGTGCCAAAAACAAACAAAATCATCCCCCATGGCGTAACAGCCCGTAGTGGGCCAGGGCCTTCTCATTATCTAGGCTTCACGATCACACTCAGACACAGCACACTCGGTAGGACTCCTCTGGACGAGTGATCGTTCAGGCCGACGCAAGGACCTCTACCTGACGATACACATCACGCCAAATACAGACACCCATTTCACCGGCGGAATTCGAAATTACAATCCAACAAGCGACCGGCCGCAAGCACACCTCTTAGAACGCGCGGCTAATGGGATCGGCGTATAGTGACCATCGGCATGTAACTGTTGTCTGCTGTTCTGCTTCAGATGCGAGTGCAAATATGTTCGTATGACATTTCATGGAAGTGGGTGCACTTCAGCTTAAGGTTGCGCCCCATCTTTAAAGATTTAGTTTGAAATAATTCGAGATACTAATTCCTCACTGACGGCGCATGTTTTTAGAAATAAATTGTGAATTTTCGTTTTGAAACTGAAGAATGCATGACATATTGAACTTAACATTTTTTCCTAACTATTACCCCTGTACCAGCTGCACGTTTCTACAACTGTCAACAGTAATAAATACGCTCCTTTATCAGAGTCATAATCTTAAATGTAATTACGTCGCTCTTTTCTAATTACTGTCATAATAAAATTCACTGAAAATAAAAAAACAAAACCCCTAAATTCAGTGAAATCTGACAATTGTGTATTGCATTTAAGATCACCAGGTATCTGCTCTTTGTCCAACTTCTCGCTTCCAAAAACAAAACACCTTTTTTTGGATACCAGGCCTGGTTCCGAGAAATGCGCTCTTTTGGGCTATTACACAACGTGTAGTTTTAATTCGTTTTGGGACAACCTAACGGTCTCATATTTAAGGACCAAGAAGGATTCTTAACCCCTGAAGATGCCGTGGATAAACTGTTCCGAAACTTCGATAAGAAATCAAAAGTACACGTTGCATATCAGCCCAGAAGAGTCCACGTCTCATCTACTTGGAGGTCGAAGCCTGAAATCATGTAAAGGCCTGGCTCCGTTCTCAGACATACAGGGAAGCACCTACTGGGATAGGTTGAAGAAATCCAACGAGATGCAACAGTATGCAGATATTTATTTACTGCTAAATTACTCTACATGTTTTGGGCTTCCATCGCGCTCATAATCAGGAGTATATAAAATTGAAGTTGTAGCCTCTGGTACAGTCATACTGGGGAACAAGCTTCTTCAAACGTGACCAATAAGGACTGGTCTGGGACCGGCGGTCCCAAACCAGTGCTTATTTGGTCATGTTTGAAGAAGTTGCTCCCTAGTATGATCTGTACCAGAGGCTACAACTACAATTTTATGTACTCCTGATGCTGGGCGCGATGGACGCCCGAAACATGTAGAGTAATTTAGCAGTAAATAAATATATGCATACTGTTGCATCTCGTTGGATTTCTTCAACCTAGAATTATGATGTACGGAACCACGAATATGACATTTACCGACTGGGATGTATCAGACCTCAGTACTGTACACCGCTACTGGACAATCGATATTAACTGCTTGTTTCTGTCCACGCAGTAAAGCATCGCAACCATGTCTACGTGTCCATAGCACTGAATTATTAAGCCGTAAAGCAGCAGTTCGCAACAGGTGGGCCGCAGAAACTTAGGTGCCCGCGGAGTGAATGCAAGAGGTCCTCGAATGCTGACGGGAACCAAGCATCAATAATTTCAACCACCTTTCAACAATCTACATTATTTCAATCTTCTAGAGAGCTATTACATTCATCATAATGACTGCAAGACTGGGAGTGTATATAACATTATTTTACACAATGCCTTTCAGAAAGAAACACAATTTTTGGAAGCAGTGCGTGTCACAACAATTGCCGTAGCTGAAGTTCTAGAGCGCAGCTGAAGATGTTGTATCCTAAAGACGTTGGGGGGTTTGGAACGTAGAATGCAGGAAACTTTGACCGAGAGGGAAGCTTCGAGTGCGCTGGGACAATTAACAAATGAAATTGACCTTAGAAACTATATAAGATGATGAGTGAATAGATTTTAGGTTTATTAAATGACAAATATTTGAGATGGCTGGATTCTGAAGGATTGTACAACTCGTAGAGTTGTAATGTATTTTTTGAAAAACGTCGAAATATAGAAGTTAGTAATTTAGAAGGGAAGTGTTAATAAAAATCCAACCAGGTGCAACAGTATGCAGGTATTTATTTACTGCAGAGTCACTCTACATGTTTCGGGTGTCACAGCACCCATCATCAGGAGTACTGAAAACTGTAACCGTAACCTACCGTACAGGTCGTAGTACTGGTACAGCTACTTGCCTCCAACGTGGCCCGATCAGGTCACGTTGGAGGCAAGTAGCTATACCAGTATTATGACCTGTACCGGAGGCTGCGGTTACAGTTTTTAGTACTCCTGATGATGGGTGCTGTGACACCCGAATCATGTAGAGTGACTCTGCAGTAAATAAATATCTGCATACTGTTGCACCTGGTTGGTTTTTTATTAACATTGAATTAAGATGCACGGAACCATGAGCTTAAAAAAATTAGAAGGGAAGATCCCAGTAGCGGTCAACAAAGTGACAGTTTCCGGTTGCCAGTGATGTAGAACGAATCACCGCGACGGCGACTTGTAACGCATTTTTATAAGGCAAATTCGGGCGTTGACTGCAACGTGAGAACTCACTGATCTGGAAGCCTTAAAATCATTAGACAATCATTTGTAATACCGATTTCGTAAAACAAACACGCTGTCACCCTCTACTACAATTACATCAGTCAAGCTGCCTTGGTGTCATTTATACTTACATTTGTCTCGAGACATCAATTACCCCGTTGACTTCCTACAAAGTCGACATTTCTCCATTGTTTAACGCTTATCTTTCACTACAGAAGCTGCTGCTTCATTAAATAACACAATTACTTATCTTATTAAACTCAGCACCTTCTTACCTTTACAGTCGTAAGGCGCTAGTACAAAACGACCAGTAAGTAGGTAGTTCCTTGACATAATGAGATAAAGTTAAATCGGTCCCATTACAGGCCCGAGGTGCCCAGAGTATTCCAGGAAGTTATGGTTCCCAGATTACGTGAAAATAGCCCAGGATGGTGGTAAGGTTGTCAGCCTTACGCACCGGCCGCTTTTACCCCCAATAAATACTCCTGGTACTCATTTCTGTTAGAGACTGAGTCGACCATAGTGCGATCGGAAGGATTATGTCAAGGAAAAATGCCAATGACACCATCAGCCCTACGCACCGGCCGCTTTTACCCCTAGGAAATACTCCTGGTACTCATTTCTGTTGGGAGACTGAGTCGACCATAGTGCGATCGGAAGGATTATGTCAAGGAAAAATGCCAATGACACCATCTGGAATCGAACCAGTGACCTTCCGATTTGTAGCACAGCGCCTTAACCACTGTGCTACCGCGGTCCCTTGACATAATGAGACACTTTGATATTCGACATCCACAGTGCGACACCCAACAAAACAGCCACACCACTTATCGACGATGTCAACATAAACAAAAAATCTTGCCATCCGTCAAGCAGGTTTCTGTTGGAAAACCTCTGATCTATGCAACCCGACTGGTTCAAGATGGATGAAGTAAGCCTGTGGCTCATCATTCCAGACAGTAAACTGTGGCTTCACTCTCGAGAACGTGCATGTTTTTATCGGAAAATAAACTGCAGCCCATTTGCGGCGACTCATGGAGCATGTATAAAAATATTTTGAAATTTAATAAATTGCACGAATTTTTATGACGCACAGATATCTTGACTTCTCAGGTTGAATGTTGTCATGAATAAATGAATGCGTGAACGGGTGAGAAAAGAGAAATACTACAGGCAGGAAGAACATAACCCTGAACTCTACAGGAATATATTAAACTCAAAAAAAGATGGTTCAACTGCCATTTCTATTCTACAGCACGAAACAGTAATCGTGTTGGACAGCCCTAAAATGAAGTCCAATCAAGATTCACTTGCGAGTAAACACCTTTCGACGCACAAATGTAGGTGTTACATAGATGTGATGACACTTAATTCATCTACCGCAATTTTTATGCAGCCGGAACAGCCCAGTTGATCCAGTGACCTTCCAGAAACATTAGTTATATTGCTAGCAGACTAAAAGCAACGTGTCTCTTCACCATACGGTCCAGATCGGCACTGTGGCCCAGCCAGCCCCCACCCCCCATGCAGTGGGTGACGGGGACCCTTTCAAGGATAGTAACGAAGTAGGTCGTAAAGTTGACTACACTATGCCGAGGTTCAGAATGAGTGGAGCAAAACCTCCACGCTGCCACTTATCCTTCGTGGCGTCTATAAGGAAACTTTATTATGACGTTTATCACTCGTTATTTGTCTTTAATTTAGCGTTACAATGCAGAATGGCCACCTTATATGGAACGGTGAAACATCTGGGTGTCCAAGTGCTTGATTCTCACAAAACGCATTTAAAAAGGTTTGTTTGTTTTGACACAACAGCCCCCAAGGGCCAGGGTCTCCTCATTCACAAGGTTTCTATATCACACACAACGACGCACCACAGTCGGTAAAACTCCTCTGGACGAGTGATAAGCTCGTCGCAGTTACCTCTACCTGACAACACACAACACTCACAACAGACAGATTTCCATGCCCCCGGTGGGATTCGAACCCACAAACTCAGCAGGCGAGCGGCCGTAGACCTACGCCTTAGACCGCGCGGCCACTGGGACAGTATTGTTTTATAATTATATACAACGCTCAAAAATTACAATAGGTCGGTCCCATAGTCCATATAGATAATCCTAGAACACTTAAAAAATAGTGGATAGAAAATGTCATGGAAGAAGACTTCTGGCAAGACCAAGACCAAGTTGGAAAGACTTCAGGACAGGCTCCTGTTTGCTGCTGACTATAAGAGGATGGAGGGGACTATCAGGGGATCAGGATATCGGAGGTGAATTACTGAACCGGCCAGGGCCCGAGGCGGCTGGTCGGACAACCAAAGAATTATAATTTTTAACTAACACCAACTACGCCATGATGGCGGTCGTACGAAAATGCAGTGTGCGCCAAATACTACAGCCATTCACAGCAGCATCTTAAAATTTTAAACTGGATAAATCATTCATACCTAATTTTTATAAAACCGGACAAGTAATTTACCGTCAGAGCGGAAAATTTGTAATGGAAATGATCAACAGACTAATCATTGCAAAATTTCATGAGGAATTCATAAGCAACGGGCCCACTTAACACACGCTTACAATCACAGAAAAATGATTACCTTAAAATATTGTTTTGGCAGTCCTTTGTCCATACGCGTACAGATGATGTGTTGTGCAGCTCTGTAGGAGACCTGACACACTCCTTACTTACTTATCCTCGGTCTATATCAGTCTACAGCCATCATTGCCACTATCCTCGGTCTGTATCAGTCTACAGCCATCACTGCCACTATCTTCGGTCTGTATCAGTCTACAGCCATCACTGTCACTATCCTCGGTCTATATCAGTCTACAGCCATCACTGCCACTATCCTCGGTCTGTATCAGTCTACAGCCATCACTGTCACAATCTTCGGTCTGTATCAGTCTACAGCCATCACTGTCACTAACCTCGGTATATAGTCTACATCCATCACTCACTAACCTCGGTCTATATCAGTCTACAGCGATCACTGTCACTATCCTAGGTCTGTATCAGTCTACAGCCATCATTGTCACGGATCAGGAGGTTAGCATCCGATCCCTCGTTTTGAAGACGCGGGTTCGATCCCAGGCTACTGAATGTGGGAATTGCATTTGACAAACTGGCTTTTGGCTTTGGCCCTTCTCCGGTTCCTTCCTGTCCGTGTCAATTCACCAATGTTTCAACGTTCCGCACTCATAAACTCACCTACAGAAGGCATTATTTGGTATCAGCTTTTGTCAGCGTCTTTATATAACACACTGAAAAAGGAATCGCTCATGTTTCTGAGAGTTTCAATAGTTAATGTCCAACTGACGGCCAGCATCACATAAATTCTCGATACAGGATTCAGTTAGCATTATTATTATTATTATTATTATTATTATTATGAATAGAGTGATTTTACAGTGTGGATTAATAACAAAGAAACTTACACAAGTATCACATGGATGAAAAGTTTTCAAACGAAATCTTTGAACAGAAAATGTGTATTATTTTAATGGTGTTATGGATGTGCTGGTAAAGAACTGAAAATCTCTTATCACAAAATGGAAGACTCTCCAAGGCAAAAACGTAACGGGATTTAGCAGATCTGAAAATAAATTACAGATTTAGAGATCTCCATTGCAGTTACAGCAACAAAAAAAAAAAAGACACAACCCGTAATGTCATGCAGTTATTTTAGAATTTTCTCTCTTACTTTAACTTTGAATTGTCTCCATATGTCACCATACGAGTGTGAAATGCTGACAGTATAAACTGTGCACTCCATAAAACCTTTCTCACCCACGAACCTTTTTGCTTACTAATTAAAAACTCTGGTTCAATTGTGACAAAATTTATAGCGGTTACACAAATGCGTAATAATTTTTGGTCTTCTGTTAGTCGACAAGCCCAATGGCCAAATCTCTGTCACGTAAACTAATTTAATCTATGTGAGTTCGTACCTACGCAATATTCGCACCACTGCGTGAGAGTACATTATCTCATTTCTATATCCGTGTACATGCTACAATCCAGGTACTGATGAATGTCCTTTTTTGTATAATTGGGTACGCGGGTTTTAATCAAATTTAATGCTAAAAGGAAAATCTCAAATCCTCGTGGACCAAACTGACTGCTGTACATTCATCCTACACGGCGTCACATTCTATACGACAATAATATTCATATTCATTACCACGAGAACCTCAAATCCTAACACTTCCTACCAATTATTGTGCAGATAATTTTTTAAATATTTACTTATTTGTAAACACAATTATTGAACATTAACTGAGAGGCCGCTGTAATTTGAACGAAAAATTTCAGGTTTCCACCACAGTCTCAATGAAGTGTGCGCTCTTTTGGGATTTTACGCAGCGTAGGAATTCAGTTTCTTACCGACGTTTTGGCACGACCTACCCATCCCATCTTGAAATGTCAAACAGTTGAGGCTGTTTGACCCTTCATAATGGGATGGGTCCGATAGGTTGTCCTGAAAAGCCCTTAAGAAATTTACAATTCAACCCTGGGTAAGAACCCAAAAGAGAGCAAATCTCAAAGTGGTTTTATGATTACTAATTACTGTAGGTCGATATCGATGAGAAGAATTTTCCAGCTCTATGTGACAAGCCACCAGTTGACCCCGGTGACAAAGACCTTCCAAACTGAATCTCTTCGAAAGCTAAAAACCTGTTTATGCAGAGTGTCCAAAAAAGAGCTTCGCATTCTTGAAATGACATAGAAAGCAAAATCGCTGTACTTAGCAATTAGCACCTGTTCAGTCGATAGACACACTCTCAAAATGTTATTCCAATTATTGCGGTTCGTGTTAATTGCTCGCCATTGCAGCTAGAAGTCACCACTTTTAAAATATTTACCGCACAACAAAGAGTTTGTCTGTTCTGCATTCGGAGAAGACAGAGTAAGCAAAACCTGTGCAACTTGCATTTCACACGGAGGTGTCTCAGCTCGTTGATTCTTCATCCATTTCTATACCAACATCTATTTTGATTTTTCGTAGTTGATTTGAAAGCAAGTCCGAACACAGTCCACAGCTTCACCTGACGCTGAAAGTCAACCTGGACTATAGGCCGTTTCAAGTACACCCATTCCATTCGAATGTCTTGAACGAGGTGTAAACGGATGTCCGTACATCACTGCTTGCGAACTGCACATTGCACTGGCGTTAACCAATCCGTCTTCGTCAAATGCAGCACAGGCTGACTGTTTTGCTGTGAAATCACCATTTTCAAACTAGTCGAATGAAGCAGCTGCTACGCACAATAATCACGATATGGGGCATAAGGAGCAAACTCTAATATTGTGTGTTTCATTTACCAAACAAACACATCCACACACAGGACACACGACAGCACAGTTCTAGCCCTCCAACATGTTTCGACGATTACGTTGCCATCACCAGTGAATATAAAATACCCAGCTATTTAAAGCCTTTCAAAATAAAACACAGTTATAGAAGTAACAAACATTGTATCAACAATACTGCACTGGTACAATGTATTTTACTTCTGTAACTGTATTATATTTTAACAGTGGCCATGCAGTCTAAATCGTGGGTGTGAGGCCATTCGCTTGCCGGAATTACGGGTTCGAATTCCGCCGAGTGCATTAATTTCTGACTCTTGTGAGTTTTGTGTGTTGTCAGATGGAGAGGTCTCTGCGTCGCACTGCCCGCTCGTCCAGTGGCGTCCTACCGAGGTTGCTGTGTGCAACTGAGTGTGATCGTGAAGCCTGAACAATGAGGACGCCCTAGCCCACTACGGGCTGTCGAGCCAAAAGAAAAAAATTATATATTATTTTAACTTGTTTTAAATATCTTTGTGTGTAATATTCCTTGTTGATGGCGACGTAATTGCCGAAACATGTAGTAGGGATAGAAACTGCATTGTTCTGTACACTGTGTGTAAATAATTGGTTTTGTAAATAAAACACACATTCTCTCTGTACCGAATGAACTACGATCAGGTAAAAGACATTTTGAGAGTTTCTTTATAGACTAATGTAGGAATGAAATCCTCAGCACACCACATTTGTTTTCTTTATCATTTTGAAAACGTTAAATTCTTTTTGTAGACACCCTGTATAAAGCAAACATATCAATAAAGAAGACCACCACATGCACCACGTTTGTTTTCTTTATCATTTTGAAAATGTTAAATTCTTTTTGTAGACACCCTGTACAAAGCTATCAATAAAGAAGGAACTCACATGCACCGCATTTGTTTTCTTTATCATTTAGAAAATACTAAATTCTTTTTGTAGACATCCTGCATAAAACTATCAATAAAGAAGACCCCCCACATGCACCACATTTGTTTTCTTTATCATTTTGAAAACGTTAAGTTCTTTTGGTAGACGCCCTGTATAAAGCAAACATATTAATAAAGAATACCCCCTCATTCACGTCAACCAAATTGTTACGTTTCTACATATTTCATTAACGCGTCAGTACAGAGTATATTTATGTTAAATTGGTCTAGAATCCCAATCTCTTCAACACAATTGCCTTTCATCGAACTCTGCTCAGTGACTGAACTGCTGACCATCGTAAATAATGACTGGACCACTTCCACGAGACGCGAGAAGTATCTACAGGAAATTACACTTGTGCGTTATGTTTCAGTCTCCTATATTGAAATCCACTCCCCCCCCCAGTTGCAATATTACATGAAAGTAGAGGCTACGATCCTTCAGCAATAGTGCAATGCCGTTTGATATATAGATTATGTATAATATTCAGACGTCTATTTCGTGCACCATGCTGTCTAAGCAACAAACTGTTCCTTAGAATAACCCGTTAACCGTCATTTAGGTAGCACGTAACCAGCTGCAATCAGAAGAGTTAGGCGCTACTAATTGTCTGTTAAATTGTCATGTTTATTACAGATGCCTTCAGATATGTCAGTATACAGGCTAGGCTAGTGTCTGGATATCCGAGAGCATGTGATTCATTTCCCGGCATGGGCAATAGCTTTTTCTCTTCTCCAAAGTGTGCATACTGTCTATGGGGCCCAGTCAACCTCCTATTCAATGGACAATGGGGGGTGGGGCCTCCCTGGAAATGGAGCGGCCTGGACTTGAAGCTGACACGCTGGTCTCAATCCATTGCCGATATTAAGAATTAGTGGAGCTATATCTACATTCCCCCATACGCCTTCACGGCGCCGAAACTATCAATTTGCCCTCTACAAAGTATAAACATAGCACCGTGTCTCCCGCAATGATATTTTTTTATTAAAACTTTCATTTTTCCCTGGACACTCCACGAGGACACACAGAGCCTAGAGGTACAGCATCATTCATTCTTATCACCGGCACCTGAAAGATGTGAGCTTCAGATTCCGGCTGAATTACCCTCTGGAAAAGAAAACCCGATATCCATTAATCAGGAGAATGGGCAAGCCCCAGAGCTGGTCTGGGCGATTTAGAACCTACAGAACTCTCATTTTTCTGTCGCAAATTGAACCACAGTTCCCATATCTGACATACCCTTAACTATTGACAGGATATTACAGAAATCAATATGTAAATTATATACATACACTTTACACACACACACACACACACACATATATATATATATATATATATATATATATATATATACTTTACATGTTGATTTCTGTAATATCCTGTTAATATTTAATGGGTTGGTAGGTACTTTGAGGTGGAAGGCCATGGAACTGTGGTTCAATTTGCGACAGAAAAATGAGAGTTATGTCTGTTCTAAATCGCCCAGACCAGCTCTGGGGCTTGCCCATTCTCCTGTTTCCTGTTTAATGGGAATCGGGTTTTCTTTTCCAGAGGGTAAATCATATATATATACTAAACTATCTTCAAACGGTGGATTTAACCAGACAAACACTCGCATATATACTTAAATCTCGTAATAATTATTTCATCCATAAGCACTCCCCTCCTGCCCAAACAAAACGCAATGTTCCTTCATGACAAAGACCAGTCGCTTTAGGCTGTTTACATAAATAATCAGTCAACTGTGAAATTCATATGAACACACACACACACACACACACACACACGCACACACACACACACATAT
>Ga0123353_10002399_pt1 | contig 23299 bp, 19 predicted proteins | sample TergutLab28metaG_3_FD_92763 | JGI IMG/M metagenome (GOLD analysis project Ga0123353, IMG submission 92763) | Labiotermes labralis P3 segment gut microbial communities from Petit-Saut dam, French Guiana - Lab288 P3 | ecosystem: Host-associated > Arthropoda: Insects > Digestive system > Gut ... | reverse complement strand
GTTCCATACCCATGGTTTCCCTCGATATGCCGGAACTGCCGAAGTTGCCCCCGCAAATGGACGTTGTCACCGCCCCGCTGGCCTACATCCGCCTGCACGGCCGTAACAAAGAAGCCTGGTGGGGTAAAGATGACCACTCCCGCTACGATTACTTGTACACAGACAGCGAAGTCGAAGCCTGGGCAGACCGCATAGAGCGGATCTCCGAACAGGCCCACCGTATTTTGGTGTACTTCAACAATCACCCTTTCGGGAAGGCGGTAAGAAACGCTCACACGCTTGAAAAAATATTGGACAAAATAATAAACAGGAAATAAGGAACAATACATGAGGTATTTGCCTTTTTCCATTTCGTATTCACTATTTCTTATTTGCCATGCTTTTCCACCTTAATATCGTTGGCTTTAAAGCTGCTGTTGCCGCGCTCAGGGACAGGAGCCTCCGCGGGCGACCTTACGTGATTTCAGGCGCGAGCAGGGGCAGGGCCCTGGCCCTGGACTGCTCGCCGGAAGCGGTGCGGCAGGGGATTATGCCCGGCATGGCGCTTATTGCAGCCCGGCGGCAGGTAAAGGACCTTGAAGTACTTCCCCTTGATATTCCGGCCTATGAGCAAATGAACAGGGAACTGGAGAAACTAGCGGCCCGTTATGCGCCAGCCTGGGAAAATGACCAGGCGGGAAATTTGTACCTGGACATAACAGGCACAACAGGGCTCTTCGGGCCGCCCGCCGACTGCGGAAGCCGCATTTTGCGGGACATTCTGGGGCAAACGGAAATCAGCCCCGCCGCCGCGGTAGCGTGCAACAAACTGGTTTCCAAGGTGGCGACACGGACGATCCGGCCCAAAGGGTTGATACAGGTACAGGCAGGAACGGAAGCGGAATTCCTCTGTCACCAGGACATACGGATTTTGCCGGGCATGGGGCCGAAGCTGCTGCGAGTTGCGGCCATAACAGGTATCCGGGAAATAGGTGAAGTCGCATCACTTTCCGTGCCGGAAGCCCTGTCCATTTTTGGCAGGCAAGGGCCGGTATTGCGGGACATGGCGCAGGGGCTTGACTGGAGCCGGGTGGAGGAAAGGAGGGAACGCCGGATAACACAGCAGGCGGATTTCAACGAGGACACGGTTGATGAAAACACCATCTTTGGCGCGATAGAGGCTCTTGCGGAACGCGGGGGGCTTTTAATGCGCCGCGATAAACTCGGAGCGGCCATTGTCAAACTGGCGGTAGTATACTCTGACAGCATTAGAGCAGAGGGACAGGAGAAACTTAAGCGCTGCTGCGTTCTTGACAGTGAAATTGCAGAAACCGCCCAAAAAGTTTACCGGAAAACAATAGTCAGGCGGATCCGTCTGCGTTCAATAGGTTTATCCCTTGAAGGCTTGACGCCCCTGGCCTATGAGCCTGATTTGTTTGAACCGGAGATGAGCAGTAAAAACCGTAGACTGCAGGAAGCGGTAGACAAGATACAAAATCGCTACGGCCCCGGAGCGGTAATGCGGGGGCCGGTAGCGGTGTACTATGCGGATTTTTCGAAAGTAGGAAGGCCGTTATTGAAAAGTACATGACCCCTAAGTTCAAAGGGTTCATCGATGTGGCTGATATAAATTTGACCGCCCATGACAGTATATGTCATCGGGTATTTATTGGGTTTTGAGGTGTAGATGCAATTTTTTTTGTCTAAAAATTCCACCATTATTCTGTCTCCAATAAACTCACTCCACCCAATCCACTTGGTGCCGATGATGGTTTCAGGTTCGATTAGGGTTTTTTCTACCCAAAGTACTGCTTTCATGCATCCTCCATTAATTTTTTGTTCCACATATAATTTACAAAAATTCGGCCCGAAGGCAAAATTTTATGACTAGTATTTTAGGTCTATGTTCGGCTTATTCCCTGCTCTACGGTGTTCACAAACCGGACAAATTACTGGACAGGGCGGCGGAAAACGGCGCAAAAACAGTATCAATCTGCGATATAAACAACCTCTACGGCCTTCATTCATTCATGGAGGCGGCAAAGGAACGGAACATAAGGCCGATCATCGGAGCCGCATTAACCTGGAATAAACTCCCCATTCCCCATATTTACTGCTTTGTTAAGAACAGGGCTGGCTTTGGAAGATTGTGCGAAATACTCACGGAACGCAATAAAGATGAAAAAAACTTCAATCCCCTGCCCCTTCTGCGTAAAGACGCAAGGGGTCTTGTTCTGGCCACTACCGACTCTGCGGTTTTGGAATGCCTTAAAGGACAGGTAAAACACCTTTACGCGGCCATAACGCCTGCCGATATCAGTATCCTGGGTCAAAGTTCCGGCCTCCGCCGGGAGTACAATATTCCCCTCGCCCTTTTGGACAATTCCCTTTTTCTTGAGCCTCCCGATTTCGCCGTTCACCGGGTGCTAAGGGCAATCGGGCTATTGAAAACGGTAGGCAGTCTCGAGCCGGAAGACACTGCCGATAAAAAAAGAATTCTACAGCCGCAAAAAGATCTTTGCCGCATTTTCGCTTCATACCCGGAAGCGGCGAGAGGCACGGAGGAAATAGCTGCAGCCTGCGTTTTCAACGATTTATTTGACGGCTGGCTTTTTCCCGGCTACAAGACAGAGGGGCTGTCTGTCGCTGAGGAACTGAGGAAGAGGGTTTACAGGGGAAATACCGAACGTTACGGGGAATTGGGAGACAGGGAAACGGGACGGATCAATTATGAATTGGGCATCATAGAGGAAAAAGGTTTTGCGCCGTATTTCCTGGCAATCGATGATATTGTAAAAATGGCCAATTCCGGACGCCGGACCTGCGGGCGGGGTTCGGGAGCTGCTTCCATTGTTTCTTACGGCCTTGGCATTACCAACGTTGATCCGCTGCGGCATGATCTGTACTTCGACCGCTTTCTAAATCCGTCCCGGCCCGACCCGCCTGATCTGGATATTGATTTTGCCTGGGACGAGAGGGACGATCTGATAAAAGCGGTTATCGAAAATTTCGGTCCCGATCGCTGCGCCCGTGTCGCAAACCACAATATGTTCCGCTTCCGCTCGGCCCTGCGGGAAACAGCCAAGGCCTACGGTTTCTCTGACGGAGCAATAACACAGCTTGAAAGAAAGATAGAAACGGGAACAAAGGACGACGAAACCGAAGAAGATATTTTATGGCAGGAAATATTTGGCATCGCAAAAAAGATCGAGGGGCTTCCCCGCGGCCTTGGCATGCACTGCGGCGGATTGGTAATTGCCCCCGGCCCGATAAACCATTACTCGCCAATAGAAAGCTCATGCGAAGGCTACCCGCTTTTGGCCTGGGAAAAAGAAGGAGTAGAAGCGTCAGGCTTTGTAAAAATTGATTTGCTTGGGAACAGAAGCCTCGCGGTCATCCGGGACGCTGTTAAAAATATTAAATACAAGAATGAAGATCTGGAAGATCTCTTGAGCAGGGCGCTTGACGACAGGGCAACGATGGAGGCTTTGGCCCGCGGAGACAGCATCGGGGTGTTTTATATCGAGAGCCCGGCAATGCGGCAGCTCCAGAAGAAAACAGGCAGGGGAGACTTTGAGCACATCGTCATTCACTCGAGCATAATCCGCCCGGCAGCCAACAAGTTTATCACGGAATATGTGCGGCGGCTTAAGGGAGGAAAATGGGATCCTCTTCACCCAAGGCTTGAAAGCATTTTAAATGAAACATACGGGATACTCTGCTATCAGGAAGATGTATCGAAAACTGCCGTAGCCCTGGCGGGCTTCAATGAAGCGGACGCCGATAAGCTGCGCAAGGTAATCGCCAAAAAAGCGGGCAAAGCAAAATTGGCGGTTTATGAAAAACAATTTTTCGACGGGTGCCGCTTAAATAATGTCGGCGAAGAAACCATCAAAAAGGTTTGGGAAATGATGCTGTCATTTGACGGATACAGTTTTTGCAAACCCCACTCGGCGTCCTATGCCATGGTGTCTTTCCAGTCGGCCTATTTGCGCGTTCATCACCCGGCGGAATTTATGGCGGCAGTCCTGTCCAACCAGGGCGGCTATTACCGGCCGCACGCCTACATCGCGGAGGCCCGGCGCATGGAGCTCATTACGTCAGGGCCGGATATAAATTTATCCGAATGGAAGTATTACGGCAGGGGTAATAAAGTTGTTATAGGATTGATGGCTGTCAAGGGATTATCCTCATCCGGAGCCAAAGAGCTGATTTCGGAAAGGAACCGGGGCGGGGACTATAAAAGCCTTGAGGACTTTTCGCGGCGTATTAAGTTAAACAGGGACGATGTCATTGCCCTTTGCCCTGCGGGGGCCTTTGACAGTATTGCTGCCGGCCTTTCCCGGCCCCATCAGGCCCGAAAACTCCTGGGAAATAGTTTTGGAAATAATAAATACAGGAATGGGGAACTATTTTCAGAAGAAACAAATCTTGCAGGGAAAACGCTAATTCCTGCTCCCTCCCTCCCTCACTCTTCTTTGTGGGAGGAGTACCGGGCTCTGGGTTTTTTGAGGAACGCCCACCCGCTGGCTTTGTGGGAAGACGATGTAAGGGCCGTCAGGAGCAGAGTTAAGGCCATGTACATTGGGGAGCATGTGGGGAAGAACGTTAAAATGGTAGGCTGGCCTGTTACGCAAAAGGATGTGTGGACCAAGGACGGCTTTACCATGTGTTTTTTAAGCCTGGAAGACGAAACAGCTTTGTATGAAACTGTAATTTTCCCCAAAGTATATGAAAAATACAATAAATTGCTTTTTGACCAGCGGCCATTACTGGTATATGGTGAAGTAGCGAATGATGAAGGGGCCGTCTCCCTCGAGGTAGAACGGATTGGCACTCTCAATTAACTGGCTTTTATAATTGGGGGTAATGTTATATAATTATTGCCATCAATAATACTTTGGGAAAAAGAATGACTAATACCAACAGGTTTATCGATAAAATAAATTTTCGAATATTAACCATGCTGGTGGTATTATGTGCCATCACCGTCATAATTATCAGTTTTTTTAACGGCAACAACATCCGCCACTTATACGAAGATAATTATACCGAGCGGGTACTGCTTACCAACGCCCTGATGGCCGCGTTAATCGACAGCGAAGATGTGGATTACCTTATTGAACTAATAAAAAACCAGGACGACGCGTTTAAAGAAAGACTTGTTCAGTTTTACTATGACAGAAAAATGTTGAGAGAACTAAATATCTCAGGCGGGGACGAAAACGAGATACACGAACTATGGAAACGCGTAACGTCTTTTTATGGCGAGCTGTCTTCTTTAAAGACCGAGAAATATTGGGACATTGTGAAGGAGTTGAACCATTTAAAAGAAGTTAGTCATTCGGAATATTTATATGGAATGGCCGATATTGGTTTACTGAACAATGAAGGGGAAATTCTCTACATTTTTATTTTTGACGCCGATGACGACATTGAGGCGTACAGCAGCCTTGGCATTGATGACAGCCTCTATATCGATGGCTTGGGAACCAGCGATACCCTCCTCGATCCCGTAAAATTGGTTTATTCCACAAAAAAACAAATGGACAAGGTCATGTATTATAACGACGATTATGGAGAGCTATACTACGCGTACGCTCCCATACTAAACGCCGACGGGGATGTTATCGCGTTATTGGGAACCGACCTTGATCTCAAAAAGATGAACAACGCCATCTCAACATCAGTATTATTGTTTAATACAATAATCATTGTACTTTTCATAACCATAATCTCGTTTATATTTATATTCCTCCATAGCGGCATAATTAAACCCCTGGGAGATCTCACAAACACGGCACGCGAACTCGCGCAGGGACACATATACTTTCCAACGTCGCAAACCGCTTTAAAAATGCACGGTGAAATCGGCATGCTGGCCAATGCCATCAGCGATATGAGCAATACCTATCAAACTATGATAAGCAGTACCGGAAAATTGTTTGACGCTGCGAATATCGGCAAACTGGACGTGCGCAACGATACCGGAAAATTCAAGGGCGATATAAAAAATGTCATAAAACAAATCAACGATACGCTTGACTCGATGACATTGTACCTTAACAGCATACCCGAAGGCATTATCATCATGAGCCGGGATTTAAACTCGCATTTTACAAACAAGAAGTTCATCAATTATTTCGGTAATGTTCCCGCTAGGGAATTCGTTGCGAATATATTCCAGCAAAACACCCCTGACGGATTAAGTAATGAAGAACAGTTTGAATACCACAAAAATGAGGTTTCGGAAATACTAAAACAGGCAAACAACAACCTCATAGTTTGGATAAACAAATTTTGCTATTCAATCATCATGAAAGAAATTGTTCTGCCAAACGAAGCAAGCGGAAACAGCATATTGGTTATTGCCGTCAATATTACCGATTTGATGAAGGAAAAAGAAAATGCCCAGGCTGCCGCCAGGGCAAAGAGTGATTTCCTTTCACGCATGAGCCATGAAATACGCACGCCAATGAACGCGATAATCGGCATGACAAAAATTTCGGAAGCCACAGATGATGTTTCCAAACTCAAACGCTGTCTTTCCACCATCAGCACGTCTTCCAAGCATCTTCTGGGAATAATTAATGATGTTCTGGATATGTCCAAAATCGATGCCGGTAAATTCGATCTGGAAAATGTTCCTCTCAACATTGAAAAATTATTGATGAAAGTCTGCAACATTGTTATTGACATCATAGAGGAAAAACATCAGAAGCTCGATGTAGTATTAAGCAAGGATTTAAACCTGAATTATATCGCGGATGATTTAAGACTTTCGCAGGTAATAACAAACCTGCTGTCAAACGCGGTAAAGTTTACTCCGGAAAACGGAACAATCACGCTTACCGTTGAAAAAGCCGGGCAGAAAGACAACAAAAACACCCTGCGTTTTTACGTCTCTGATACCGGCATAGGCATGACAGACGAACAGCTTCAAAAGTTATTCAACGCGTTTGAGCAGGCGGACGGCACTGTCTCCCGCAAATTCGGCGGCACCGGCCTTGGTCTTGTCATTTCAAAAAGTATCGTGGAAAAAATGGACGGACGCATATGGGCGGAATCACAGCCGGGTGAAGGTTCCACTTTTATTTTCGAAGTAAACCTTGAGCGCGCGCCTCATCAGGATGCAATCATTTTTGACGGTATTCGTCCGGAAGATATCAAATTGCTGATTGTAGAAAACGATGATTTTTTAAGAAATCGCCTTCTAAGCATACTGGAAAGTTTTGGCATAAGAGCGGACACTGCCCGGAGCATTGATAAAACCCTCGAGCTTGTGGAAGCTGCGGGGAAAACATGCCGGACCTATGACATAGTTTTTCTTGATTATGACATGCCGGGTACAAACATAATTGATTTCATTAATAAGCTCAGCGGGCTTATTAATAAAAATACCGCAATCGTTATCACCACATATCTTGAATGGAACCGGGTAGAAAAGCGGGCGTTCCAAAACAATATCACGCATTATATTACCAAGCCTCTTTTCCCTTCATCGGTCCTGGACGCGATTAACGAAGTCACGAGCGCATCTTATAAGTCTCTGGACATCAAAACCGACACATCCAGGGATTCAACTCCCGATCTGTCAGGGGTGAGGATCATCCTGGCGGAGGATGTTGAGATAAACAGGGAAATCTTTCTTTCACTTCTGGAAAGAACAAACATCACGGTGGACATCGCGGAGAACGGCACTGCGGCAGTTAAAATATTCCGGGAAAATCCGGAAAAATACAATCTCATCATCATGGATATTCAAATGCCCGAAATGGACGGCTATCAGGCGACAAAAATCATCCGCGCGCTGGACATTCCGGAAGCGAAAACAATTCCGATTATTGCAATGACCGCAAACGCGTTCAAGGAAGACATCGATCGCTGCCTGGAATCCGGCATGAACGATCATCTGTCCAAACCGATAGATGAAAAATCCGTTATTGAAAAAATACTGCACTACGCAAAAGGCGTTAGTACTTCCGCAAAACCTCAATAGGTTTTAGTTTCCCCGCGCGCCGCGCAGGAAGCCAGGAAGCCAATACAGAACTTAAAACGGTAAAAAAGGCAATTAAAAAGATCGCATCCCAGTTTATTATGACGGGAATTTTTTCAAGATAATAACCGGAATTTAAAATCATGACAGGTCCGCCATTAAAAAGCCCGGAAATAAAAGTCAGGATCGTTTCCAGAGTCAGTATAAGCGTGTTTATATGATAGCCGATGGCAAGCCCAAACACGAGGCCTAAAACGGAACCGGCGACACCAGTCAGAAAAGCGCCCCAGAGAAATACGCTGCTGGTAAAAGAAGGTCCGGCCCCGGAGCTTTTCAAAATTGCTATGTCCCTCTGACGTTCAATGGAAAGCATTGATGTTGCAAATGAAACATTAACTGCAGCAACGAGCACAATTAGCGCCATGATAAAAAGCAGCAACTGTCTTGTGGATTCATAAGAGCTATATTGGGAACGGTGAAGGGTCTTCCAGGTATAAATACTGTAACCCGGACCCAGGACATCATAAAGGGAAAGCGCCATGGATTCCGCATCGTTATACGGGTCATCGATCTTAAGCATGAGGAATGATCCGCTGGAAGATGGCAGCGTCTGCTTCCCTGCTTCATAGTTCATGATACACCAGAGGGAATCAAGTTCGCGGTAGCCGGAACTGACAATGCCCCGGACGGTAAAGGAAGTTACCCGAGGAACGGTGGAACCGGCCTGAGTCGAATGCAGAGTCATAATCCTCACAATGCTTCCGGCGCTTACGCCTATGGATCGTGCCAGCTCTTCTCCCAAAAGCACATCTTTATCGCCCTCGGGCTTTGCCTCGCCCGAAAGAACTTTCAGGTACTTTTTCGATCCTTCGTCATCCCAAAAGGACTGATCCACCGCCCGGATCGTCGCGCCCTTGGAACCTCCGGGACCGTGAATAACAGCGATCCCCTGACGTTCGGGCCAGGCGCCGCGTATACCGGGAAATCCCGAGAGCTTATCCATGGGCGGATCCCTTGAATTGTCCCAATCATAAATCTGGATGTGGCCGGTACCCAGTTCGAGGTATCTATCGGTGATCCCGCGTATCATGCCGTCGGCAACAATCAAGGTAACCACAATTGGAACAAGGCTTAAGGCGATTCCCGCCGCGGCGCCCCGGAGATACCGGCCTCCTTCATGGGCCCGTCCCAAAAGATAGCGGAAGGCAATGAAAAAGGCCGAGCCGGCTTTCAAGAACGCCCTCCAGATTTTTTCCCGGAAGACGACGTATGACTTTTCAGGCGGACAAGCAAACCGTTTTCCAGTGTATAGCGGATTTTCGCGCGGCAAGCCACAGTTTCGTCGTGGGTGACAACAATAAGCGTCTTGCCCCATTTTTCGGTTCCCGCGAAAAGGAGCTCTGCAACAACCGCGCTGTTCCGCGGATCAAGGTTACCTGTCGGCTCATCAGCAAGAATAATATCCGGATCGTTTACCATTGCCCTGGCTACCGCCACACGCTGCCTTTCGCCGCCTGAGAGCTGCGAAGGAAAATGTCCTGCCCTGTCACTCAGCTTCATATCTTCAAGAAGAACCCTGGCCTTCTCAAGGGCATCTTTTTTGCGCATCCCTGTCATATAAGCCGGAAGCATTACGTTCTCCAAAGCGGTAAAGTCTTTCAGGAGATAATGAAACTGAAAGACAAACCCTATGCAGCGCTGCCGGTAAGAGGAAAGGCCGCTTTCGGAAAGACCGGAAATATCCTGGCCGGAAACTTCAACGCTGCCCGAATCACAGCGGTCAAGGCCTCCGACAATATTGAGGAAAGTACTTTTCCCGCTGCCGCTCTGCCCCGAAACCGCCATTGAACTGCCGCTTTCAAGATCGAAATTTATCCCCCGGAGAATGTAGAGAGTCTCGGCGCCGGACACATAATTTTTTACCAAATCCCTAACGCTGACAATCGCCTGCTCATCGGCCGTCATTCTTTTCCGGGCAGCGATAAGTTTTTCAAGCAGCTTACTCATAACGTAAAACCTCCGCGGGTTTGGTACCGGACACCTTTCCCGAAGCGAACCATGCCGCCAGAAGGGCGGAAAAAAAACCAAACAGAACTATAAGCAGTACTTCATGCGGAATTACCCTGGAAGGAATTTCCTTAATGTAAAAAATCCTCGGAGAGAAAACGGCGAATTCGGCCGGGCCAGCTTCACCTCCAAAAAAACCGGAAATGAAATTCAGCAAATGGATAAACATGTTTACCGTACTTTCAAGAAATGAAAAAACGGCGGAAATATTAAAGGCGATAAGGAGACCTGGTGCAAGCCCAAGGCTGGCCCCGGCCAGGCCGATAATAAAGCCATCCCAGACAAAAACCAGCCTTACCGCAGTATCCGACGCGCCAAGCGCCCGGAGGAGGCCGATTTCTTCCCTGCGCTCCAGTACAATACGCCTTTGGGCCTGAAATATATTCAGGGCAACTACAATAAAAATAAGTCCAACGAGAAAAACCATCATGAGTTTCTCTGTCCTCAAGGCGCCAAAAAATGCACGGTTATAATCACGCCAGGATCGAAGGGAACCCATTTCAGGCAATAGGAAAACATCAAGGGAGGCAAGGATTTTTTCGATCTCGGCAATGGCTTTTTGATCCTGCCACCTGTTCTTTAATTTAACTTCCAGCGCGGGGGTAGCCGCACCCGAAAGTTCCATCGCAGTATCAATATTGATAAAAGCCCAGTTCAAATCATATTCATAGAATCCGGAACGGAAGATCCCCATCACCGTAAAAAGCCTGCTCGAATCTTCACCTATACCGCCCGAAATGGAAAGGAGGTTTATTTGATCTCCGGGTCCTACGCTAAGATACCGGGCCAATTCCGCGCCCAGCACAATTGCGAAGGGATCGTAAAGATCAAAAAAACCTTCTTCGATATCCAGTTTTCCGGCCAGGCCCGGATCCAGGGTCAGCGCATCCACGGGCACGCCGCGAACCAGCGCGCCTCTTACATTCGACTGCCTGCCCCGGAGCAGAACGTTTAACTCATTGAAGGGCAAAACCGAAACAACATCCGGAAGGGAACCAAGTTTGGCATTTAGTTCTGTTCCGGTTTTTTCGGACACAAAACCTTCAAGCCTTACATGGCCGGATGAAATTTCCAAAATACTCTCAATGAACCCGAGTTGAAAACCATTCATTACAGCGATGATAATTATCAAAGCCAGCACACCGCTTGCGATTCCCAGTACCGAAAAAACCAGTGAAGAAAAATTCCGCCGCCCCCGGGAAACATAACGAGAGGCAACATAGGCAATCCAGCGGTTTTTTTTCATTAAGGTCTCGCCCTGCCGGGAGTTACTCTTTCTTCCGATATTTTTTCCCCGTTCTTCCAAAGCGCCCGGAGAATCACCCTTCCGCCCATGTAAATTTCTTCAACATCCACGCCATCATCGCGATAGGTAACCGCCCGTTCCAATACACCCTTGCTGAAATTTCGTTCTCCGGTACGCTTCCCTTCGCTGTCATAATCATATTCGATAAGCCGCTCGTCATCCTCGGATTTCCACAACACGGATTGCAGCCTGTCTCCCTGCCAGTTGTTCCTCAATTCTCCGATGACAGTGCCGTTCTCGTTTCTCCAAATCTCGCCCAGGATCCTGTTCCGGTTATCGAGATTGAAAGTGATTGTTACGCCTTCGGGACTTTTTACGCCCATGAAATACTCGGATGTGTATGCACCGCCCTTGTCCACAAAGCCCTCGCCCAGGGGGACGTTTATTCCGATCCTCGGGAAGGCGACCCGCGAGAATCCCGCCTCGCCGATATGGACACTGCGGTCAATGGCCCTGAGAGCCCCCGAACGCGCGTAACGGTACACATCCGTATATGCCAGAACGAAGACTCTTTCCACGGGTTTTGGTGCTTCCCGCGGGCTTTCCTTTGGAGGCGCGTCCCCATCCTCGGTTTCTTCTGCAGATACTTCTGCAATCTCTATAACAACAGGCGGCGGCGGAGGCGCTTTGAACCTTATCTCGGCGCGGACAAGTACGCCTTCCCGGTAGAAATAGCGATAGTCCCATTCCGCAAGATCTTCATCATATTGGAATTCCCTTGTAACAACACCGTCTGAGTTTTTAAGTTCGATAATACCGCTGGATTTTTCCTCTTCCTCTTCTTCTCCCGGGGGAGCTTTACGCGGTCTCACCCAGCCGAAGAGCGCGCCCTTCCCCGAAGCGCTGAGCCTGGCTATATTTTTATCATCCCTGAAAATCCACTGGCGGCGGAATTCCTCGCCTGCCTCGTAAAGGGTGCGCAGTTCAATACGGAAAGTCTCGTCATAATAAGGCAGGATAAGCCGCGGTACTTCCCGGAGGAGTCCGCTTCTTACAGAAAGGCAATACTCGTAGCGCATGGCCGCCTGCTGGGAAGGGATCAGTTCAAGCGCCATCCCCGAGGAATTGGACCGGTACCAGAGGATCACATCCTTGGCAGCTTCTTCCTTTGGTTCCTGGGCGGATAAAAAATTAAGCGCTGCCAAAAAAACGGCAATCAGTAATCCGGCCCGGATGAGACGGGGTTCATGGTTTTTATAAATCGAATAAAGCTTTAATTTATGCAAGGCCAATAAATTCTTCGGCATAGCGCCGTGGATCAAAAGGAGATATATCTCCGTATTTTTCTCCGGTGCAAAGGAAGATCACCGGAAGCCCCAATTCCTCTGCCAGAGAAAAGACCGTCCCTCCCCTGGCGCTGGAATCGTATTTAGTAAGAATTACCCCGTCGGGAGAAACAGCCTCCTTGAATATTTCCGCCTGGGCCAGGGCATTTCTGCCTGTAGTGGCGTCAAGCACGAGGTATTTAAAATAATCACAACCGGAGGCGCGGGATTCAACCACCCGGTCAATTTTTTTGAGTTCTTCCACCAGCGCGGATTTGGTATGCATTCTGCCCGCAGTATCGGCGATGATAAGATCCCCCCCGCCCGCCTGCGCCGCTTCCAGCGCGTCGTAAATTACCGCCGCGGGATCTCCGCCATGCTGATGGGCTACCACGCGAAGAGAAAGACGTTCGCCGTGTATCTTAAGTTGATCAATCGCGGCGGCCCGGAATGTATCGGCAGCGGCAAGAATGGGACGCCTTTTCTCCAGGGTTCTGAAACGGTCCGCCAATTTTGCCGCGGTGGTTGTTTTCCCGACGCCGTTTACTCCCAGAAGCAGAACAAGAGCAAGTTTATCCTTCTCAAGTCCGGTTTTTTTTGACTCGGCCTTTAAAAGAATTTCCAAAAGAAGATCGGCCAAAAGTTTCCGCGCGTCCAGAGGGGAACCAATGTTTTGTTTACGGCAAAGCTCCTTGAGGCTTCTGGCGAGCTTATACGCTCCTTGCGCGCCAAAATCCCCTTCGACAAGGAGATCAGCCAGCTCGTCAAAAACTTCTTCGGAAAGGTTTTTATTTCCCCCAAAAAAACTTTTAAATCTGTCAGCAAAGGAACTCATTGTTCTTCACCTTTTGGTTCAGCTTTGACAATGGGTGTCGCGTCCCGCCCCGAAGCCATGACATAGCGGAAAATCTGAAAAACACTGATCCCAAGGCCAATGCCTATAGCGCCGTATGATGCGTAAGTCGCCAGGTTGGCGCGTCCGGCGTTATCGCTTATCCTCGCCCTGGTTCCGGGATCATTGGTATAAAGGTTGTTTGCCACCACATAGTTATTGGAATCAATGTAGGTGCCGGCAATACCGGCTGTCAGAAGAGCTACAGGCAGAATAAACCAAAAAGCGCCATAGTATTTATAAAAAGAGTTCCGGGCTTTTGCCGCTCCTTCTTCTTCCTTTAAAAGCGGCATCGATGTGACAAAGTCCGCTGTTCCCCTCTCATCTCCCAGTCTAACAAATTGTGTGGTGCTTTTTGTTATGGAATTGTCCCTGTAAATAACGGCGCCTACTTCGCCTTCCGGAGTCTCAACACTGACATATGAGTAATCATTCCTTGGCAATTCCAGGGCAAGGGGAGTTTCCCCCACATAAAGGCTCCCAAGGTATACCCTTGAAGGCGGGGTTTCGGTTTTTTCCACCTCAAAAACGGTACGCCCCAGGGGAGTAAGGCTGATGAAAAGTTCCGAAAGCTCTCCCGGGTTTAACTCAATAGGATAAAAAAGCGGAACATGGTTATCGGCTCTTACGGCAATTTCCGCCTCGCCCGGGGAACGCCTCAAGATATTGGATTTTCCCTGCCCCGCGTAAACGTTATCAACAGTTACCATGGCATTATCCGGTGAGGCATGAACAAGAACCGCCGACGGATAAATATCCGTTACAGCCACGACGAGGCGGCTTCCGATTTCATCAAGCGCCCTGTCAAAGTCCTCGTAAGAAAAAAGCACACTGTCCTCGTAAGTGTAAGAACCGGAGTGGCGGGTATACATCCTTATGTCCAGAAATATTCTGCCGTAGTATTCCACAAGACTCCCGGAGAGGAAGGCGTTTGCTTTTTGTTCGATACAGAAACGGTTTTCCCAGCCCGGCTCGGGCGGCTCCGGAAAAATTCCCCTTTTGTTAACATCGACTAACTTAAAAACAGGTCTTTCTTCAATAAGCGGGGCTTCGATCAGTTTTAAATCTTCTTCCAGCAGCGCGATCGCTTCGTCCACCGCTTTAAGATCTTTCCGGAATTTAGCTTCCGAGTCGCCCCTAAAGATCAGGAGATCACGTTCATTCCGTTTGTCCGCAAGTTTTTTGGCTGCGGCTGCTTTTGCTTTTGCCCAGGCATAATCAAAATGATAGGCGGTTTCTTCTTCTCCCCGGAAACGGGTAGTCATATTTTGAAGGGTGCCCGCGAAGCTCCTTGTCACCGTGTCGCCCGCGCTTTGCCAGACCGGGGACAGGCTGGAAGTGTCAAAAGCCGTTATGCAAAGGATCCACTCGGTGTTTTGCGGCACCCTTTCATCTTCAACCTGCTTTTTTCCCAGCGCGAAAAGCCCGTTCCCCGTGCTGATTAACACAAAAAACAAAAAGGCAGCAAGAAAACGGCCTTTCATTCCTGCCCTCCTCCGTCGTTTAAAAACGAACGGTTGTTGTTCCAGGCAAAACGCAGATATTCCTCAATAAAGGGATCAATGTCCCCGTCCATCACCGCCTGGATATTTCCGGTTTCAGTTTTGGTTCTTGCGTCCTTTACCATGGTGTAGGGCTGGAAAACGTATGAACGGATCTGATTGCCCCAGGAAATATCTTTCTTTTCCTGGGCAAACTTTTCATTCTCCTTTTCCTTCTCCTGCCGGTAATAATCATAAAGCCTGGCTTTTAGCATGCTCATCGCGATAGCCCTGTTTTTTATCTGGCTTCTCTCGTTCTGACAGGCTACTACAATTCCGGTGGGAAGATGGGTAAACCGTACGGCGCTGTCGGTTTTATTCACGTGCTGGCCTCCCGCGCCGCCGGAACGGTAGGTATCTACCCTGAGATCCTCGGGCCGAATATCAACTTCGATGGAATCGTCTATCACCGGGAACACATACACCGAAGCGAAAGAAGTATGCCGCCTTGCGTTGGCGTCAAAGGGCGAGATACGCACCAGGCGGTGGATACCGCTTTCGCCCTTGAGGGAACCGTAGGCATAATCGCCTTCTATTTTAACGGTCGCCGATTTGATGCCCCCCTCAGCTTCCAGGCGATCTTCCTCTTCCAGGGAAAAACCCCGGCGCTCGGCCCATCGAAGGTACATACGGTAAAGCATTCCGGCCCAGTCACAGGCTTCGGTTCCCCCTGCTCCCGAATGTACGGTAAGGAAACAACCGTTCCGGTCCACTTCCCCGCTCATAAGTTCAAGAATATTCTGTTTTTCGTAGCGTCTGGAAAGATCTTCCAAAACCGACTCTATTTCCGGACTTTGGGATTCGTCCCTTGCCTCACAGGCGAGTTCATAGAGGGTTTGGAGATCTTCCATTTTATTCCGAAACTCCCCCCAGGGCTCATAGCGGTGTTTGAGGCTCTTGAGTTCCCCCATAACCTTTTCCGCTTCTGAGCTGTTATTCCAGAAATCCACCTCGGCGGTTTTGGCTTCAAGGAACGCTATGCGTTTTGCAAATCCCGCATCCTCAAAGACGCCCCCAAGTTTCATTTATCTGCTCTTTCAGCTCCGTGATAGGCGTTCCCAATTCGTTTAAAAGCATATTAACCCTCACCTTATCTTCTTCTAATATGTTTATATCCTGCGGTCCTGGGCGGCGGAGCGGCCGGCTGGCCGGTTTCAGCGTTCTTGGCGACCATACGGCGCCATTTCTTTTCATAAAGAGAACTCAGCACCAGGGTTCCCTCCATAGGGAACTGAAAAAATCTTAACCTGTCAAAGGCATCGGTAGCCTTATCCAGATCCCTCTTGACCCTGACCAGGGTTTCCGGCGACATCGTCATGGATTCCCAAAGCCCCCGCTGAATCCTTGTAAACCCGTACTGGGCCAAAAGATCTGCCAACTCCCTGGCCCTTTCTACAGAACCAGAGTCAACCGCAACAGCTACAAACATACTCATATCATAGAAAGAATCCGTGATTTTGTAAAGTTAAATGCAAAGGCAAGGAGGACGGTAACATTGAAAGGTTCCGTATTGTTCTATATAATAGAACATGAGGGGAATAAAATGATTGATATCGGGAAGTGGGACTGGATTGTCAACAAAAATGACATGACCTGCCGGAATATAGAAAATGATGTAACAATCAAAATGGAAAAATCCGGCGGACACCTGCGGGGGATACTTCATGATATGCCAACGGAATTATTTGCGAAAATTTCCGAGCAAAGTAACGGCGAAAAAATAATAGAAAAAATCGTAAAAATGGCTGAAGACAAGTACAAAAAGCATAGATAAAAAACAATAAGCGGGGATTACTACAACGTATATTTACAAAAAGCAGATTTATGTTAGTATATCTTATGAAAAAGTCAGCAAAACATTGCAATCCGAAGCGCGCCTTCTGCGCCGGTTTAGGGATCTTTTTGATGTTACTCAGCAGTTGTAGTGCGCAAGGCAATTCCAACCTGGGAGATGGGCTCTTCGCGAAAATCAGCACCACCAAAGGTGACATAACCGTCTCTCTGGAATATCAGAAGACGCCTCTTACGGTCTGTAATTTTGTAGCCCTGGCGGAGGGCAAAATGACAGTAGCCGGTAACAAGCCGTTTTACAACGGCCTTACCTTTCACCGCGTAATAGAAAATTTCATGATCCAGGGGGGCGATCCCCTGGGCAACGGCTCAGGTGGTCCAGGCTATAAATTTCCTGACGAAATCGATACCAGCCTTAAACACACAGGTCCCGGGATTTTGTCCATGGCGAACGCCGGACCGGGCACAAACGGGAGTCAATTTTTTATCACCCATGTGGAAACACCATGGCTTGACGGAAAGCACACGGTATTTGGCAAGGTTGTAAGCGGAATGAATGTAGTCAACGCGATTCAGCAGGGCGATAAAATTGACAAGATCACCATCATCCGGAACGGAGCCGAAGCAAAGGCTTTTAAAGCGGATCAGGCAACTTTTGATTCCCTGCTCCGTAACGCTACATCCGCCAGCCAGGCCCGCTTAAAAATCCAGCGTGATACAGACATCAACCAAATCGAAAGGGACTTTCCGGGCGCAACCATGCTGCCATCCGGAATGCGCTGGATAATTGAAAAACCCGGCACCGGTTCCAAACCCACTCCGGGCAATACCGCCGTAGCCAATATCAAAGCCAGCCTTCTTTCGGGAGTAGTCTTCGCAAACTCCGATCTCTCAGGCGGATCCCAGGAATTACCGGTAGGTGTCGGAAGAATTTTCCCCGGACTGGATCAAACCCTTCTGGACATGACCAAGGGCGAAAAACGAAAAGCTATCATTCCCCCCGAGCTGGCCTACGGAGAACGCGGCATGGATAACCTTATACCGCCCAACAGCTTTTTGGTGTTTGATATTGAGCTGGTGGATATATTACCTTAATTTAATACCACGGCGTTTGAGGCATAAGTACTGTAATTATTTTTTTTCATAATGCAGGATCTGCCAGATAACGCCGTAACTGTCTTTTACCATGCCAAACCACTCGCTGAAAAAGGTTGGCTGAAGATCCATCTGGACCTCACCGCCTTCTTTTAACTCGTTGAATATCCGCGTGACTTCATCTTTATTTTCGGTACTGACAGTCGGGCTGATGTTATTCCCCTGGATATACTCAGAACCGGCAGGCACATCCGAAAACATTACAACAATGTTGCCTATCGGCACACCGGCATACATGATCCTGTTTTTATCGGCTTCAGGCACTGAATATCCGGCGCCGGGAGGTGTATCACCATACGTCATAAGGTTATTAACAGAAGACTTGAAAACCTTCGCGTAAAACTCCGCCGCCTGGCGGCAGTTGCCATCAAAATTTAGAAATAATTCCATCAGCATAACAGTACCTCCATGGTAAATATAATTTGACATTTCGGCTAAAACAAGGCGTCAAACGCAATATAGACATATTCCGTTGCCGTCAGCGCAAAGTCGCTTTCGAGGCCTTCCGTTACACGTACGGTGAGGTCGTCAAAAATGAATATCCCGGCGGCGCCTGAAACCTGCGAGATGAGATCGCGTCCCCTTTCCCAGCCAAGGGCAAAGGCGGCGGTAGAAAGCGCGTCAGCATCAGCGCATTTGTCCGATACAACAGTTACCGAAAGAAGGCCGTTCTCGACAGGGAAGCCGCTTTCCACGGAAAAAATGTGGTGGTACCTTTTCCCGCCTTCTTCAAAAAATCTTTCGTAGGTCCCGGAGGTGACTACACTTCTGTTCTTTGCGCCAAGAACGCCCAGGTAAACGCCTCTTTCTTTTAACGGGTCCTGAATACCGATACGCCAGTTACCCCCGCCTTTGCCGGCTCTTTCCCCCATGACAAAGATGTCTCCGCCAAGATCAATTATTGCCCTCTCCACGCCTTCACCCACAAGGAGCTTCGAAAGTTCATCCGCGGCGTAGCCTTTGGCAATAGCCCCCAGGTCCAATGCCATTCCGCTTCGTTTTAAAAACACGGTTCTTTCATCATGGTTGATTTCGATATCCCGGAAATTGATTAGCTCCCTGGCTGCCCTAATTTCTTCTTCGCCGGGAATGCGGGGCGTATCTGTTCCGATACCCCAGAGCTTGATCAGGGGGCCTATGGAAGGATCAAAAAAACCGCCGCTTATTTCCGCATATTTCAAGGCTTTCTCCAGTACTTCGATTAGCTCAAACCCTGCCTCTACGGGCGCAAGGCCGGCATTTTTATTGATCCGGTCAAGATCAGTGCCTTCCTTGTTTGCGCTGAAAATATCCTCCAGTTCCCGGAGCCTTGAAAAAACCCTGCCGTAAAGTTCCGGCTTGCCTTTTTCAAAAAGATTAACCGTACATATAGTCCCCAGCGCAAAATGGCTTTGAGGCCCCATGGAATGCGGTACGCAGGCGGCCAAAAGCAGCGAAAGAAAAAAGCCCGGAGCAATGAGATGGCGAAGACGCAGCATAGAGCTACATTATAGGAAAAGATCGTTTTTCTAGCCATAAGCGGCCGGGGGCTGGTCAAAACAGCGTTTCATCATTTACAATTGCAGGCATGGATGAAAACACCAAAACAATTTCCCTGGGGAAGAAGGTTTTCTTTCTCCATCCTTCCGTGTTCACCCAGAATCATCTGGTTCCGGAACTGACTCAGGAGGAATTTGAGATTTATCTCATCAAAGAGGAGGGCAAACTCCTTAAGGCGCTGGAAAAATATCCTGACTCAATTGTTTTTGCCAGCATCAATGAGGTAATGAAAGAAGGCGCCTGGGAAGAATTAATCAAACGTATACAGAAGAGCCCAGCATTGACAAAGGTAGATGTTGGCATAATCGCTTCTTCAATCGATGAATCACTTAAAACCAAATACCTGGAGCAGCTAAAAGTTCACTGCGGCTACACTATTATAAAACCGGATGCGGATCAGACAATCAAGCAACTCATAACAATTTTAAACAGCGCGGAAGCGAAAGGACGCCGTAAATACATCCGGATGGTGCTGGGTGATGAAGCAAACGCCACCGTAAATTTTTCCATAAACGGGAATTTCGCAAACGGAATTATCAAAGACATAAGCGTTGTAGGTTTCTCCTGCAGTTTTTCCGAAGATCCCGAATTAACAAAGAACGGCCTTTTCCCTGACATACAGCTCAAACTGCAATCCCAGCTAATAAAAGCCGAAGGGATAGTCTTCGGGTCCCGGATGGATGGCGGCGAAAAGGTATATGTTATCCTCTTCAGCCAGCGTGTTAATTCTGAAACGCGGCAAAAGATCCGTAAATTCATCCAAAGCAATATGCAAAGCAGAATGGAGCACGAACTAAAATAAGACGGCTTACTTCCCCACGCAAAATCTGCTGAACATGGTATTGAGGATATCCGCCCTTGTTACTTCACCCGTAATTTCACCCAAAGCATCCACAGCGGAACGATAGAGGGGAGCAATAATATCGAGCGGTGCTTGCTCCGCCGGAACTTGCTCCGGAGAAGCCAAGAGGGTCAGAGCTTCCTCAAGCGAAGTGATGGCGGTATCGATGAGTTCCTTTTGCCTTAAGGTCCCGGGACCGGCAGCCCCGTCCAGAGGAGTTGCTTCACCGGATGCCTCTTTCAAAAGGCCCGCGATGGAAAGTGTCAGTTCCGGAATACCTTCCCCCGTTTTGGCGCTGATAGCAAGAAATGCTCCGGGCAATATATCCCCGCTTCGGGGCGCAGTGAGATCTGTCTTGTTCCAGAGGATGATAAGCGGCTTGCCGGAGAAATCCCTTTTTCTCTTTGAGATAAATTCCCGGTCTTCATCGCTTATTCCCGAAAGACCGTCGATCACATAAAGAACAATATCTGCCTGTGTAAGCAGCTCAAGGCTCCGGCCTATACCGATTTTTTCAGCCTCGCTGCTTTCACCGGCAGCGCCATCCCTCAAGCCTGCCGTATCTACAAGGCGCAGCGGTATGTCCTCAATGGAGATAAGGGCTTCTATCCAGTCACGGGTTGTGCCGGGCGCACCTGTAACAATAGAACGCTCCTCCCCCAGAAGATAATTGAAAAGGCTGGATTTCCCCACATTGGGTTTTCCGGCAATCACCGCCAAAGCTCCCTCAACGTAAATCCGCTCCCGCCGCCAGAGATAAGCTAGAGTTTTAAGGCGGCCAAGCGCCTCCTCCGCCAGGCCGCGGCCCGAAAAGCGGCCTTCATCATCCACACCCTCAATAAATTCATCTTCCGAATAATCGAGACAGATTTCCGTACCCGCAAGAACTTCCACGAGCATTGCTTTTATTTTGAGTATTTCTTTTTCAAGCGCTCCGGCGAGACGCCGCACCGCCTGCTCCCTGGCCTGCCAGGTTTTAGATGCAACGAGTTCCATAACCGATTCGGCCCTGGTCAGATCCAGTTTCCCGTTCATAAAAGCGCGAAATGTAAATTCCCCCGGCAAGGCTTCCCTGAAACCCGCTTTTTTAAGAACCGCCATTATCGCTTTGCCGACAGCTATGCCCCCGTGGCAGCTTATATCGGCGCTGTCCTCGCCCGAATAACTGCGGGGAGCGCGGAATACCGAGACAAGAACCTCATCAACTTTATTTCCGTTTAAAGGATCAATAATCCAGCCGTGTACAATCGAGTTCCCTCCGGCGGAAAGAAGTTCCCGGGGCCGGGAAAAAACATTCCCCAAAAGCTCGATAGCGGTTTCTCCGGATGTCCTCACAAGCGCGAGGGCGCTGTCGCCCAAGGGCGTGGCAAAGGCGGCAATGGGATCTCTATCTCCGTAGCTTGCGTTCATTCAAGAACCTTTATCATCTTCGCCGGGAATTGCCTCAGCCATGTGCCTGAACACCCAGGGCGCCCCGGCTGATGCCCAAAAACCGATAAGGCTATAGCGGATAAAGCGTCCCATTTCATAGAAAGGAGAATCCTCTCCCCAAACAGGGATTTCGCCAAAGATGCTTCCGCTGCCCGGTAAAACCAGACGCAGCACAATGAAGAGAAGCGCCATTCCGGCAAAGCCCACAAGGCAGCGAAGAATTTTCACTCCAATGCCCGGTTTATTGCCGCCGGGTTCTTCACAGGCGAAAAAAGGAAAGCTCTTTTTCATCAGGTTATACCCAAGGCAAAAACCAAGGAAAAGCGCGGGGTACATTCCCGGGTAAAGACCGTTCATCATCAGGGCTGCCGCGGCAGCGGCAATATTTTGAACGCGAAAGGAAGCGGATGAAAAAAAACTCGCAAGGCGAGGGCCTGGAATAAACCAGATAACAAGCACTATGAGGGCGAGAGCCCAGCCGGCCAGGAGATCCGTCGGAAAGTGTACGCCAAGGTATAGCCTTGTAAAGCCAATGAGCAGAATAAATAAAACCACAAGAGCCCAGACAAGGATTTTTTTTGAATACGTTTTCTGCCTGGAATACCATGCAGCCAGCGGAATCCAGAAGGTCAAAGCCATTTGAGCGTGGCCGGAAGGAACGCCGTAACTTGACTCATGGGCCAGGCCCAGGGAAGGCTCAAGGTTAAAGGGCCGCGGCTGTTTAAACAGATCTTTCATAAACTCATTTATCCAGGCGGAAACAATGATGAGAATTCCCAAACGGAGTCCTCTCTTCTCATCAACCCACCAAAAGATAAAGAGTATTAAAGGAATATAAAAATACGATGTACCAAGAGCGGTTACAGATTTCATCAAGGAGGTGAAGAAAGGAGTTTCAAGCCTTTGTATCACCCTTATGACTTCTATTCCCCAGCGGTATATTTCCGGCAGATAATTATCAGCCGGAAACATCTCTATTACATTCTCATTCATTTATCAGCGTTTTAGCGCCTTATCGACGATAGCCTTTAACTGCTCTTTTTGGGCATCTGTGCTGTCACAAAGAGGATTGCGCACAAAACCGCCGGAATAACCAAGGTAATCGCAGACGTATTTCAGACCCGGAATGCCGAAAGTTCCTGTTACCGCGGCGTTAACCGGGAACATGCGCTGATAGAGCGCAAAGGATTCCGCAAGTTTTCCTTCTTCATATAGCTCCTGGGTTTCGGCAATCTCGTTGGGACAACAGTTGGCCATAGCGGAAATGGTTGCGCTAATTCCCATGGTCAAGGCAGGGTACCAGGCGCTGTAGGTCCCCGTCATAACCTGGAAAGCAGGATCTGCAACACGCAGGAAGGTAGCCAACTGGGGTACATCACCGTTTGAATCTTTCATACCAACAATGTTTTTATGCCGGCTCAGCTCCGCAACCGCATCCGCGCCAATATTGACATGGGTAAATTTCGTGACGTTATAAATCAGGATCGGAATGTCGC
>Ga0123353_10002397_pt1 | contig 23304 bp, 19 predicted proteins | sample TergutLab28metaG_3_FD_92763 | JGI IMG/M metagenome (GOLD analysis project Ga0123353, IMG submission 92763) | Labiotermes labralis P3 segment gut microbial communities from Petit-Saut dam, French Guiana - Lab288 P3 | ecosystem: Host-associated > Arthropoda: Insects > Digestive system > Gut ... | reverse complement strand
TGGACGCACCACTGGTGCAACTGTTGTCGTGCCAACGGCATAGCAGGGAAGCGAAGTGCGGGAAGGATAAACGCTGAAGGCATCTAAGCGTGAAGCCAACCTCAAGAAGAAGTGTCCGACACGTAAAGTGTGTAAGACCCCTGGAAGACTACCAGGAGATAGGTCACCGGTGGAAGTGTGGTAACACATGCAGCTTGGTGATACTAATCGGTCGAGAGTTTGATTTTAAAGACTAGGACGTTTAACAATCGTGGATGGAAAAGTCTTCACAGAATATGAGCAAGTAGCTTGCGTTGTGCGGTTTTGAGGGGGCGGAAGCAACGAACAAGTAACAGTGAACAGTGAACAATAAGCTACGGCAGAGCTGTTCACTCCACCGTCACCTATTGTTCACTGTTCCTTGTTCACTGTTCACTGTCCCTTGATTTTCCGGTGGCAATGGCGAAGGGGTCCCACCTGTTCCCATTCCGAACACAGAAGTTAAGCCCTTCTGCGCCGATGGTACTTGGCTGGTAACGGCCCGGGAGAGTAGGTAGCCGCCGGTTTCCAACACAAACACACCCGCCGACAATGACTGTCGGCGGGTGTGGTGTGTTTTTGGAGAGCTAATCGCCGACCTTTATGATGCCAAACGGCTGCGTGAAGGCTATGCCGGTATCGCTCTTTAATTGCGCTCGGACATAGGTGATTTCGCCTTCATGATCGCCTAGCACAAAGGTCTCTCCAAAAGCGATGAGTTCTCCGTTTGCGATCCATTCAATGGTCGTATAGTCATGGCCCGTGATCGTTATGGAGGCGTCCCCTACTTCGATGTGAGAGATGCCTGGAGTTGCCTGCTCAAGCAAAAAGAGTGTGCTTGAGGTTCCCATCTCGGGCACGTAGGTTTGTTTCTCGTTATTATCCATTGTTCTGTTGATGAAATCCAAACGCGAAACCCGAGATACAGCATAAAACGCACCCGCTTCCATAGAAATTCTGGTTGCCTTTTGCGTAAGTTCCGGCATGAGCATCACATTCCAGGCATATCCGATGGCATCCAACCAGTGAGAATCATCGCACGCAAAGCCCCATATCGGGCGCTCCGGCATGGTTCGGCTTAGGAGAGCATCCCACAGAACCCTGTCTGCGGCGGATACCCAATCCAAGCTATTGATGATCTCCATCCCAACGCAAGACAGATTCGTCTTAAAATGGTTGATATATTTGGGAATGTAGCGATGGTTCCGTGAAGCTTTAATCCCGGCGGCATCTTCGGTTCCTCTGGAGTTATGGCTTATGCGTTTATAGGATTCTGTATATTGACCAGGATGTGCTAAAAAGGAGATGCCTCCCGTTCTTTCGACACCTGCTAACACATCTGCTGTCGGGCCTTTTTCACCCCTGAAGTCAGTCCAGAATGTGTTTACATGATTTGCCATCGATTGTTCGTTTGCATAAGAAATTCCGATCATGTCCGTTTTACCGGGCGCATTATCAGGCATCCACGTTGCAAAGCTGCTGTGATCGGTTATGGCAAGAATGTCATAACCCTTCGCCCGGTGATCTTCCACCACCTGTTCCAGTGTGGCGTAACCGTCGGAGAGGGTGGTGTGCGCGTGCAAACTCGCCTTGTATTGGCCCCACTGCGCCCAATCTACATCCTGATAGGGATTGGCAATGATGTACTCGGCGTGTGCAGGTGTTGCCCCCAGCGCCAGGAGCAGGACAGACAGGAATAGCAACCGTTTCATAACTTGTTTTCCTTTCAAATCAATGTGCTCTTATTCAATACCAAACGGCTGCGTGAACGCTATGCCGGTATCGTTTTTCATAGGCGTCACCACACCCGCAATCCTTCTCTCGCCAGATGAATCGGGATGATCTCATGCCTCTTCTGCGCTAACTCGTTCGCCAGTTTTCGTTTCATGTGCATATCGCCATCGGTAAACACTGTGATGGTGCCTCCGTTGCCGCCCGCGCCGTTCACCTTGCATCCGAGCGCGCCGTATGTATTGCATATCTGGATAATTTCCTCGAACTTTTCGCATACCAGCAGGGGATGCATTTCCCGCTGAATCTGCGTGTTTTGATTCAGGCATGCCCCAAAGCCGACGAAATCCTCGGCGCACAGGCTGGTCTTAGCTATCGACGCAAGCCTGCGGAGCGCCATGATGTAAGGGGAGTCCCCGGCGTGATCCCCCAGCTTTTCGATGACTTTGGTGTGGATGGCGCTGGAATCGTGGGGAAAACCGATGTATACCAGCATCAGCCGCCGCTCCAACTCCCATAGAACCCGATCCGGCAGCTTTAGTGGAGAAACAACGGCATAGGGGTACTCCCGCATCTCAATATAGTTCACGCCCCCAAAGGCGGCGCACAACTGATCCTGTATGCCGCTTTGTTTGCCAAGCTTTACAGTTTCTACGTCGTGGGCTAACCTTGCGACCTCTGCAATGCTTAAATGCCCCTCTGCAAGGGCGTCCAGGGCGCCGATCAGAGCTACGGTTAAGGCGCCGGACGTGCCTGTGGATGCGCCCGGAGGCATGTTGGAATAGATATTTACCTCACAGTACATGTCTTTAGGGATATTGACGCTGTCGATGGCGGCTTCGATCAGCGGATGTTTGCCGTAATGGATGTTCTGCGGATCGAGGGTGAATGTATCGACATAATTCTCCAGATGGACGGTCAAGCGGTTCTCGTCGCCTTTGGCTTCGGAGACCTTGATTTGCACCTCTACGTAGGGGTAGACGGCGATATTAAAAATACAGCCGCTCTTGGCAAACCAAGTATCCGTCCAGCCGCCAACATCGCAGATTCTGGTTGGGGCGACGGCATTGATGATTCGGGTGTTGGACATAAGTGCCTCCGTATTGCCGATTGGGTTTATTATGGCATAAAACGTTTGAGTTGACAATCCCCCCAAACCGCACTATACTATCGTAAGCCACAAATTGTTTGCAATGAAGGAAAGAGTAAGCGCGCCGCAAAATCCGCAGAGAGCCGGGGCAGGTGAAAACCGGCGATGGAGCCCGCGCCGAACATGGTTCCGGAGCATTCGCGCCAAACGGGAGGGTCCACTCCCCTTAAGCGCGGCGGGCGAGCCCGATACAGCTCACGCGAGGCCCGGCCTTTTTGATTAAGGTCGCCGGGTGAAGCAGGGTGGTATCACGGCAAGTCCGTCCCTCGTACAGGGGGCGGTTTTTTTATGAGGAGGGCTTTTGCAATGCCGGAAAAGAAAACCTACTATATCACCACGCCCATCTACTATCCCAGCGGCAAGTTGCACATCGGCAACAGCTACACCACCGTAGCCGCCGATACCATGTCGCGCTTTAAAAAGCTGACCGGTTACGACACTTATTTTTTGACCGGCACAGACGAGCATGGGCAAAAGATCGAGCGCCGCGCTGCCGCCGCCGGTGTGCCGCCCCAGCAGTTTGTGGACGAGATCGTGGCTGGTATCATCGATTTGTGGAAGCTGATGGACATCGAATACGACGATTTCATCCGCACCACCGAACCACGCCACGAAAAAATGATTCAGAAAATCTTCAAGCGGCTGTATGATCAGGGCGACATCTACAAAAGCGTGTACGAGGGCCTGTATTGCATTCCCGACGAGGCCTACTGGACCCAGTCGCAACTGCTCGAAGGCGGCCTGTGCCCGGATTGTGGCCGGCCTGTGGAGCGGGTGCAAGAAGAATGTTACTTCTTGCGGCTTTCGAAGTATCAGGATTGGCTGATTCAATACATTGAGGAGCATCCGGAGTTTATCCAGCCTGTTTCCCGCGCCAACGAGATGCTCAACAATTTCCTCAGGCCCGGCCTGCAGGACCTGGCGGTCTCGCGCACCACCTTCAAGTGGGGCATCCCGGTGGATTTTGACCCCAAGCATGTGGTGTACGTATGGGTGGACGCGCTCAGCAACTACATCACCGCTTTGGGATACGGCACCGGTCACGACGAACTGTATCAAAGATATTGGCCTGCGGAAGTACAATTGGTGGGGAAGGATATTGTGCGGTTCCACACCATCATTTGGCCCATCCTGCTGCATGCCCTGGGACTGCCCCTGCCCAAGCAGGTTTTCGCCCATGGGTGGTTGGTGCTGGATAGCGGGAAAATCAGCAAATCCAAGGGCAACGCAGTGGATCCGGTGTTCCTGTGCGAGCGTTATTCCAGCGATGCCATCCGCTACTATCTGCTGCGGGAGATGCCCTTTGGCTCCGATGGTACATTCACCAACGAAGCGCTGTTAACCCGCATCAATGCCGATTTGGCCAACGACCTGGGGAATTTGGTGAGCCGCAGCGTGGCGATGGTGGAGAAGTACTTTGACGGCGTGATTCCGGCATTTGGAGAGCTGACGCCATTGGAAGAGGCCCTTCGGGACCGGGCGTTGGCCCTGCCTGATTTGGTGGAAACCCACATGAATGCGCTGCAATACGCGGGGGCGCTGGCTGAGATCTGGAAATTGGTGGGCGACTGCAACCGTTACATCGACCAAACAACGCCCTGGCTGCTGGCCAAGAATCCGCAGGATCAGCCCAGGCTGGGCACGGTGCTGTACCATCTGCTGGCTTGCGCACGGGTAGTGGCGGTGCTGATCGCACCCTTTATGCCCCGCACCCCGGCCCGCATCTTTGCGCAGATCGGCGTCGTGGACGCCGCTGCACAAGATTGGGCGTCCCTGCGAGACTTTGCCCGGCTGCCGGTTGGCGGCAAGGTGCAAAAGGGCGAAGCCCTCTTCCCGCGCATCGATGTGCCCGCCGAGCTGGCCGCTCTCCAGGCGGTGCAGCCCACGCCGGAACCGCCCCAAAAAGAAGAGCGCCCCGAAATACAGATCGACGACTTTGCCAAGATCGACCTGCGGGTGGCTGAAGTGATTGCCTGTGAAAAGGCGCCCAAGGCCGACAAGCTGCTGCAATTCACCCTAAAGATAGGAAATGAAACCCGCACCGTACTCAGCGGCATCGCCAAGCACTACGAGCCGGAGAAGCTGATCGGCAAGAAGGTGGTGCTGCTGGCTAACCTGGCGCCGCGAAAGATTCGGGGTATCGAATCAAAGGGTATGCTGCTCTGCGCCGAGGATGATCAGGACAATTTGTGCCTGCTCACCGTGGACGGCGACATCGCCTCGGGCAGCGGGATCAGCTGATGGGCGCGTTCTTTGACAGCCACGCCCACCTGGACGATCCCCGTTTCGACGAGGACCGGGAGGCTCTCATCGCCGATATGGCTGCACGGGGCATGTTGTGCGTTTGCGTGGGTTCCGACATGCCTACCTCCCGTGCGGCGGTTGATTTGGCCGGAGCCCATCCGGGGCGGCTGTGGGCCAGCGTGGCGGTGCATCCCCACTGGGCTAAGGATTTTTTACCTACAGATGCCGAACAACTTAAGGCGTGGGCAGCCCTGCCTCATGTAGTGGCCCTGGGGGAGATGGGCCTGGATTTTCATTACGACCTGTCGCCTAGGGAGAAGCAGCGGGAGGTATTCGCCGCCCAGCTGGAGCTGGCCTATGAACTGAACATGCCGGCCATCCTGCACGTGCGAGAGGCCCACGGCGAGATCCTGGATACGCTCCGGGCGCGGCGGGACCGGCTGCCCGCGCTGTTGCTCCACTGTTACTCCGGCAGTTGGGAGAGCGCGCGGGAGTATATGGACATGGGGGCGATGATCTCCTTCGCCGGTTCCGTCACCTTCAAAAAGGCGGTGAACCTGCAGGAGACGGCGCGGCATATTCCGGCCGACCGCCTGATGATCGAGACAGACAGCCCCTATCTTGCGCCCGAGCCGGTGCGGGGCCGCCGAAACGATCCGCGCAACGTGGCCCATGTGGCGGCGTTTTTGGCGGCGCTGCGGGGTGAGGAGACGGAAGCGTTGGCGGCGTATACGAATCAAAATGCGCTGGGGTTTTATCGGATCAATACGGAGCAAGGGCAATGAGCAACATGCCGGATTCCCCCCGCGATGTATTGCGAAAGCGGGGCTTTGCAACCAAACATAGCCTGGGCCAGCATTTTTTGTTTGACGAGGGGCTGTTGGCGCGGCTGGTGGACCTGGCGGGGATCACACCCCAGGACGATGTGCTGGAGATTGGGCCGGGCAGCGGCACCCTTACCCGGCAGTTGGCTGTCCGCGCCCGGCGGGTGCTGGCCATGGAGATCGATCAGCAACTCCTCCCCGTTTTGTCTGAAACCCTGGCCGATTGCCCCAATGTGACGGTAAAACACGGCGACATTCTGCGCTCCGATGTGGCCGCTCTTTTCGATGGGCGTTTTAAGGTTGTGGCAAATCTGCCATATTATCTAACGACCGAGTTGTTGACCCGCCTGCTCACCGCCAGGTTGCCCATGGACGCCCTTGCGGTGATGGTGCAAGCCGAGGTGGGGAACAAGATGATTGCCGAGCCCGGTGCGACCGACTACGGCCCCTTGACGGTGCTTTGTCAATACTTTGCGGAGACCTGCAAGGCGTTCCATGTGCCAGCGGGCCGTTTTGTTCCGCCGCCCAAGGTGGATTCGGTGTTCATGCGCTTGGACATGCGCCACCAGCCACCCGTGCAATGCGAGGACGAGGGGCTGCTGCTGCGCGTGGTCCGTTGCGCTTTTGCCATGCGCCGCAAAACCCTGCTCAACAATCTGCGGGCCACCTTTGCGCTGGACAAGACCAAAGCTCTGGCCTGCCTGAACGCCGCCGGGCTGCCAACCGACATCCGTGGAGAGCGCATGGGTCTGGCGGATTTTTCCGCGATAGCCAACGAAATCATCAAAATGCAAGTTCGCAAATGATTTCCGTCATAAACGCAAAAAGAATTTCATAAAAACTTTCTTTCCTGCAGGAAAATCACTGCGATTCAGCGAATAAAGGGAGAGGCGGAAACAGAATTTGCATTTTCGGGAGCGAGATTATGCATTTTCCACTCCAAACCGGCATACGATAACGCAGAACAAAAGGAGGCCCTACCGAATGATCGCTATCGCAAACAAAATGCTCGACACCTGGGTAAAGGAAGTTGCCGAAATGTGCCGCCCGGACAGTATCTACCTGTGCGACGGTTCCCAGCAGGAGTACGACCGGCTGATGCAAGAAATGGTAGACTCGGGCTTGGCTACCCCTCTGAATCCCCAAAAACGGCCCGGCTGCTATCTATTTAGAAGCGACCCTTCCGACGTGGCGCGGGTTGAAGACAGAACCTTTATCGCATCCGGAAAACAAGAGGATGCGGGCATCACCAACAACTGGATCGATCCCGTGGAGCTCAAGGCCACCATGAAGGCCCTGTACAGCGGCTGCATGCAGGGCAGAACCATGTACGTGATCCCTTTTTCCATGGGCCCGGTGGGGTCGCCCATCTCCAAGATCGGCGTGGAGATCAGCGACAGTCCCTACGTGGTGATTAACATGCGGATCATGACCCGCATCGGCTCGGCGGTCCTGGATACCCTTGGGGACGGCGAGTTTGTGCGCTGCCTGCACTCGGTGGGCGCGCCTCTTGCGCCCGGCGAAAAGGATTTGGCCTGGCCCTGCGCCCCCATCGAACAGAAGTACATCAGCCACTTCCCCGAGGAGCGGATGATATGGTCTTACGGTTCGGGTTACGGCGGCAATGCGTTGCTGGGCAAAAAGTGCTTTGCGCTGCGCATCGCTTCGGTACAGGCCCGTGACGAAGGCTGGTTAGCCGAACACATGCTGATCCTAAAGATCACCGACCCCAGCGGCAAATCCCACTACGTGTGCGGCGCTTTCCCAAGCGCCTGCGGAAAAACCAACCTGGCCATGCTGGTGCCCTCCATGCCGGGCTGGAAGGTGGAAACCATCGGCGACGATATCTCCTGGATGAAGTTCGGCGCTGACGGCAGGCTGTACGCCATCAATCCCGAGGCGGGGTTCTTTGGCGTGGCGCCCGGCACCTCCATGGATTCCAACCCCAACGCCATGCGCACCGTAGAAAAGAATACCATCTTTACCAACGTGGGCCTCACCGACGATGGGGATGTATGGTGGGAAGGCATCGGGACCCCCGCCCCGGCCCACCTGATCGACTGGCAGGGCAACGACTGGACGCCGGATTGCGGCAAAACCGCCGCCCATGCCAATGCCCGCTTTACCACCCCCGCCAGCCAATGCCCGGTGATCGCCTCCGAGTGGGAGGATCCGGCAGGGGTGCCGATATCCGCCATCCTGGTGGGCGGACGCCGCCAGAGTACCATCCCCCTGGTGCTGGAGAGTTTCGACTGGAAGCATGGCGTGTTCCTGGGTTCGGTGATGGGCTCGGAAATCACCGCCGCCGCCATCACGGATAAAGTAGGCCAGGTGCGGCGCGATCCCTTTGCGATGCTCCCCTTCATGGGCTACAATGTGTGCGATTACCTGCAACATTGGCTGAACATCGGCGAGAAGGCCGACGAATCCAAGTTACCCAAGATTTACAATATCAACTGGTTCCGCAAGGATGCCAAGGGCAACTGGCTGTGGCCCGGCTTTGGCGAGAACAGCCGCGTGCTCAAGTGGGTGATCGAGCGGATATCCGGCACGGGCAACGCGGTGAAGACGCCCATCGGCAACATGCCGGGGCCTGGTGATATCGGCACCGAGGGCTTGCGCGTAACCGCCGAAGACATGGCGGAGTTGCTGCGGGTTGACAAGGACGCTTGGCTGGCCGAGATTCAGTCTATCAAGGAGAACTACGCCAAGTATGGTGATAAGCTGCCCAAGGAGCTGGCCGCGCAGCTGGAGAGTTTGGAGAAGAGATTCGCATAGGGTGTACAAAAAGGGGCTGTCGCTCATTTGCGCGGCGGCCCCTTTTTTGTGTGAGGGATGTGATCGTATAAGGGCACGCCTTGGCGGCGGGCGCACAATGTGCGCCCCTACAGGGCGACGGCGTTTTGTAGGGGCGATCATTGATCGCCCGTCACCGAGGTGGGTGTGCCCTGCTAGCACTTCGGCTTGCATACAACGCGGCAAGCCCCGGGCGTGCAGTTCGCCACCGAACAACCGGGCCGATTTTGAGGACGCTGACGGCGGGGCTTTTTTTCGTGGCTGGGATACAGGCATGGGAACCGGTACGAACACTGGCGCAGAGCGGGGCATTTGCAGGGCGGGCAGGATGGTGCTTCGGGACAGGGGGGCGGTTCAGGACACGCCGGGCATTCCGGACAATCCGGACAAGGAGGCGGTTCCGGGCATGCCGGGCACTCGGGACAGGGGGTTGGTTCTGGGCACTCTGGACATACAGGGCATTCCGGGCAAGGCGGTGGCTCAGGGCATACCGGACACACCGGACACACCGGACAAGGCGGTGGCTCGGGACATATTGGGCATTCCGGACATACCGGGCACTCCGGGCACTCCGGGCAAGGAGGACAGGGCGGGCAGGCTGCGGGTGCATATGTACAGAAACAAACCGTCGTTTCCTCGCCCTTGGCGGGGGACTCCATCGCGATGCCCAGCAGTTGCATGCGCTCCGGTTCCTTCGTATCCTGCAGCACCACCGCGCACATGCCGGAAGGATTGGTGCGCAATGTGAGGCGGTAACAGTTGGCGCGCGCATTTTGCGCAAAGGATATGTAGAAGTTTTGGCCGCTGGTTGGCGCTGAGATAGGCGTGTGGGCCTCATCCACCAAAACAAGGGGCATCTGTGGCGCGTCTTCGGCGCAACTGGCTTCGATGGATAAGGCAAAGGGCGCCCGGGAATGGATGCGCAACGGGCCAAAAAGCCAGCCGTCCGGTCCTTGGGTCATGGCCTGTTCACCGCATATCTCCAGGCAAGCCAAGCCGGGGATCGTCGCCACGCGGCATGCGCTTTCATCGCAGGGAAGCGGCTGCAGCAGTTCACGGACTGCCTCCAGCGATCGCCGGTACATCCAGGCCACCACCCGCTCCAGCCGCTCGCTCTTGGGATGGGCTGTCTCCGTGCCGCAGGAGAAGAAACTCCAGCCGTCGGGATCGGCGGGGTCGGGCGGATCTAGTACCGACCAGATGGCCACTTGCGCAGCGGCGTAGGCATCATTATGGTCCAAGGTTGGCGGAGAGGAGGCGTTTACGCCGGCCTGGGCAAACTGCTCACCGGCGGACAGGGCCGGATAGGCGTGCTGCAGCAGCCAGGCAAGCTGGCTCCGCTGGGTAGGTGTGGCTTCCGCCAGGACGTGCTCCATGTCCACGTTGCGGTATGTATGGTCGCTGTGCAGCGGGCCGGTCTTTCCCTTTTGGATGCAGTAGGCCGTGCGCTTGGGCTGGCCTTCGGTGGTGATGGTAAACTGCCATATGTTTTGAAACGATTTGGTGTAATAGGCGCTTTGCGGAAAAACAGCGCAGTAGTTGCCCTGGGTTCCGCTGGCCTTCCCTTGCATGCTTTGCCCAAGGCAGGGATTTCCCTGCGTGGCGTGGGTGACTGTGGTTTCCATGGTTCGTATCGCCCCTCGCGTTTGTGATGCTTTAGCGTATGCCCAAAACTGCCCCTTGTGACCGCCATGGGTAAACGGTATAATGTATTGAGATGTTTGCGGGTCAGGAGGTGAGCAGGTGCCGTATTGCGAGGTGATCGTGGAAATCGCGCACGAGCAGGTGGATCGTGTGTTTACCTACCGTGTGCCCCAAGGCCTCGGCTTGCGGCCCGGCACCCGGGTGCTGGTTCCCTTTGGCCCCCGCAAGGTGGAGGGTTACGTGATCCGCCTGCTTGCCCACACCGATCTGCCCGAGGCCCGGCTCAAGGATGTACAGTGCGCGTTAGAGGACTACCCTGCTCTGCTCCCCCACATGATGGAGCTGGCCCTGTGGATACGGGATCGCTCCCACTGCCCTTTGGTGGAGGCCCTGCGCTTGATGATCCCGGCGCAGATGCGTGGTGGGCGGGTGCGAGAGCGTTTCCAGACCTGGTACGCGCTCAGTGATGCAATCGAGGACATCGACGCCTGCGTGGAGGGCCAGCGGCGCGCGCACAAACGCCAGCGGATCCTTCGGGCGTTGGAGGGAGGCCCCCTCTCCGGCGAGCAGCTTGCCTTGCAGGTGGGGGAGTTGGGGGAGGCGCTCAAGGCCCTTTGCTCCCAAGGCCTGGTGGAGCGAACCGCCGAGGAGGTGCTGCGTCGCCCTTATGCCGGGATGGAGATGCGCGCCGCCGAGGATCCGCCCCTTACCACCGAGCAGCAGCGAGTGCTGGCGGAAATCTATCCGGCGCTGGAAGGCGGGGAAGGCCGCTTTTTGCTTCACGGGGTCACCGGCAGCGGCAAAACCGAGGTGTATATCCGGGCGGTGCGCAGGTGCCTGCAAAGGGGTAAGGCCGCCATTGTACTGGTGCCGGAAATTGCCTTAACCCCCCAAATGGTGGAGTGGTTCCGTTCCCGTTTTGGCCAGGAGGGCGCGGTGCTGCACTCCAGGCTCACGCCGGGCCAGCGGTTTGACGAATGGCGCAGGGTGCGCCGCGGGGAAGCCCGTGTGGTGATTGGCGCCCGCTCGGCGGTGTTTGCGCCCACAGAGGATTTGGGCCTGATCATCGTGGACGAGGAGCACGAGACCACCTATCTTTCGGACCGTACGCCCCGCTACGATGCCCGGGAGGTGGCGGCCAACCGCTGCCATCGGGAGGATGCAACCCTGATTCTGGCCAGCGCCACGCCGGGCATGGGGTCCTTTGTCCGGGCCTTAGAGGGGGAGCTTACCCTGTTGGAGATGCCCAACCGGGTGCTGGGCCGCCCCATGCCCAGCGTGCAGTTGGTGGACATGCGGGAAGAGCTGCATGATGGCAACAAGTCCATCTTCAGCGGGGCGCTGATGGACGCGCTGCGGGATTGCATGCGGCGCGGCGAGCAGGCCATGCTGTTTATCAACCGGCGCGGGTACAATACCTTTGTGAAATGCCGGGAGTGCGGGTATGTGGTGAAGTGTGAGCGTTGCGATATCAGCATGACCTATCACCAAGCCAACCAAACGATGCGCTGTCACTACTGCGGCGCGCAGAAGGAGCCGCCTCAAACCTGCCCGGCCTGCGGCGGGGGCGGCATCCGCTATTTTGGCGCGGGCACCCAGATGGTAGAGGAGGCTGTGAAAAAAGCCTTTCCCGGCATTCCTTCCTTGCGCATGGACAACGACACCACCCGCAGCCGGGACGCTCACTACGAGCTGCTCACCCGCTTTGGCAAGGGTGAGGCCCGCATCCTGATCGGCACCCAGATGATCGCCAAAGGCCTGGACTTCCCCAACGTGACCCTGGTGGGCGTGGTGGCGGCCGACGCCACCCTCAACCTGCCCGATTATCGTGCCGCAGAGCGCACCTTTCAGTTGGTGACCCAGGTGGCGGGCCGAGCGGGCCGGGCTGAGGCGCCCGGCCAGGTGGTGGTACAGACCTACGAGCCGGAGCACTACTGCATCCAAGCCGCGTCCCGGCAGGACTACCGCGCCTTCTTTGCGGAGGAGATGACCTTTCGCAGAAGGCTGGCCTACCCGCCCTACGCCGCCTTGTGCCGATTACTGGTGGAGAGCTCCGACGAGGAAGCCGCTCGCCACACCCTGCAAGCCCTTTGTGAACAGATGGAAGCCTTCTTTGCCCGACATCCCCAACTGCGGGGCCAGGTGCTGATGGAAGAGGCGGCGGAAGCTCCCGTGAAGTTGATTCGGGGTAAGTTCCGGTATCAATTGTTTTACAAGTTGGCCGGGAAACCCGCCGAGGAGACGCTGCAAAAGCTCAGCGAATTATCACGAATTGATTGGCAAAAGGCCCAGGTGTACGCCGAGGTCAATCCGGTGTCGATGATGTAGCACCACATAAGAAGGAGAGAACATATGGCGCTTCGAAAGATATTGATGAACGGCGATCCCGCATTGCGAAAACCTGCCCGCCTAGTTGAGAAGTTCAACCGGCGGCTCCACATGCTGCTGGACGACATGGCCCAAACCATGTACGACGCCAACGGCTGCGGTTTGGCCGCGCCCCAGGTTGGCATCTTGCAGCAGGCAGTGGTGATCGACCTGGACGAGGAGGGCAGCGAACTCATCGAGCTGGTCAACCCCCAGATCATAGCCTGCCAGGGCGAGGAGGAGGACATCGAAGGTTGCCTTTCGGTGCCTGATATCCGAGGCCATGTGAGGCGCCCCCAAAAGGTTAAAATTCGTGCCCAGGATCGCTTCGGTGAATCCTTTGAAATGGAAGCCGAAGGCCTGCTGGCACGTTGCGTATGCCACGAGATCGACCACCTGCAGGGTTGCCTGTACATCGATATCATGACCCGCCAGGCCACGGAGGAGGAGATCAAGGCAGTCGCCGACAAGGAGAAGAAGCGGGGTAGGGGTTAGGGGTTAGGAGAGGCAGGACGATGTGACGGCCATGTGTTTTGTGGGGGCGCACATTGTGCGCCCGCGTCCCTGCCGCCGGTAAAACCCACGGGCGCACAATGTGCGCCCCTACAAGGCTACGATCGTGATTGTTTTGAAAGGACTGAATCAACCCATGCGCATCGTCTTTATGGGCACGCCGGAGTTTGCCGTTCCCAGCCTGGCCGCACTGCTGGATGCGGGGCGCCAGGTTGTGGGCGTCTTTTGCCAGCCCGACCGGCCTAAGGGACGGGGCAAGGCGCTGGCCGCGCCACCGGTTAAGACGCTGGCGCTGGAACGAAATATACCGGTGTTTCAGTTTGAAAGACTGCGCAAGCCCGAGGGCGTAGCGGCGTTGCGGAGCCTTGCTCCCGACCTAGTGGTCACCGCCGCCTTTGGGCAAATCCTTTCTAAAACCCTGCTGGGCATCCCGGCCATGGGCACGGTAAATGTACACGCCTCGCTGTTGCCCGCCTACCGGGGCCCCGCGCCTATCAACTGGGCCATCATGCTGGGGGAGACGGTATCTGGCATCACCACCATGCTCACCGACGCCGGTGTGGATACCGGCGACATACTGCTGCGCCAGCCCGTGGATATTTTGCCCGGTGAGGCCGCCGGGGAGTTGGCCCAGCGCCTTGCCCCAATCGGCGCGGAACTGCTGCTGCGCACATTGGACGCTATGGAACGGGGCGGCTGCCCCCGCATCCCTCAGGATCATGCTTTGGCCACCCGCCACCCCATGCTGCATAAGGAGACCGGGCGCATTGACTGGAGCGCTCCTGCCAAATCCATCGTGGATTTGATCCGGGGCGTGGATCCCTGGCCGGGCGCTTTTACTACCCAGGTCACCGATGTATACAAGATCTGGCGGGCAGAGGCGCTGGATATCTCTGCGAGCGAGCCGCCGGGCACCGTGCTCTGCGCCGATGCGAGGGATGGGTTGGTGATCGCCACAGGGCAGGGCGCGCTGGGGGTGCTGGCGCTGCAAGCGCCCGGAGCAAAGAGGATGTCCGCAACCGATTATCTGCGCGGCCATCCAATGGAGATTGGTATACGGTTTGGCGGCGAGGTGGAAGCATGAGCGAACGCAACAATGTCAAAAACTCTGAGCTGGGCGCACGCTTGGTGGCCCTGGACGTGCTCATCGACGTGCGCGAGCGGGATGCTTACGCCTCCCTGGCCCTGGGCAAGCGGCTTACCGCCAGTACGGCGTTGTCCCCACGGGATAGGCGGCTGACCACCGAACTGGTGTACGGTACGTTAGAAAATCAGATCCGTATCGACCACATGCTGGATTTCTTCTTAAAAGAAAGGGACGTAGAACCCCTTGTACGGGATATCCTGCGCATGGGCGTGTACCAACTTTTCTTTTTGGACCGGGTGCCCGGCAGCGCGGCGGTGAACGAGGCCGTAAAGCTGACCCGCTCAAAGGGCAGGGAAGCGTACACCGGGTTGGTGAACGGGGTACTGCGGGGCATGACCCGGGACATCGCCCGCGTGACCTACCCCGATCCATCGCAAGAGCCGGCAAGGTTCTTATCGCTGAAGCACAGCCTGCCCCTGTGGATGGCTCAGCGCTTTATCGAGGCCTATGGGTTTGCTGAAGCCACAAAAATTGCCCAGTACCGCGCTTCGGACGCCACGGTTACGGTGCGGCCCAATCTGGAGAGAACTACAGCAGAAGCCTTTGAAGGGTACCTGCGGCGCAGGGGTTTAGCCTTTGCGCCGGGGATCGTGCCCGGGGCCTATCGCATCAGCAGGCCCGGCGACCTGAGCCGGGAAGCTGAGTACAAGCGCGGGTTATTTAGCATACAGGGCGAGAGTTCCATACTGGCCGCCCTGGCCGTGGGCGTTAAACCCGGCTCCACTGTGCTGGACGCTTGCGCCGCGCCGGGAGGAAAAACCGCTCTCCTTGCCGAATCGATGCGGGGAAGCGGCAGGGTGCACGCATGGGATCTCCATGAGCACCGTGTGGAGTTGCTGCGGGCTATGGCTACCCGGCTGCACCTGGACAATGTCCGCCCGGCCCAGCGGGATGCCGCCATCTTCCGGCAGGAGCTGGAAGGCGCTATGGACGCGGTGCTGGTGGATGCCCCCTGCTCCGGCCTGGGCGTGATCACCGGCAAGCCGGACATCAAGTACCGGCAGTCCCCCGAGGCTTTGGCGTCCCTTATCGAAACCCAGGCGAAAATCCTGGATGCCTGTTGCCGCTACGTGAAGCCGGGCGGGGCGCTGGTGTATGCCACCTGCTCCATCCTGCCCGAGGAAAACGGCGCGCAAATCGACGCCTTCTTAGCCAGGCATCCCGAGTTTGTGCCCGATGGGTTGGCGGAGCGGCTGCCCGAGGGCTTCCGGGATCGCATCGCCGACAACCGGCTGCAACTGCTGGCCCATCAGGATGGGATCGACGGGTTCTTCATCGCCCGCATGGTGCGCACATGAGCGCGCTCTTGCAGTTGCACGGCCGGACCCTGGCCGAGTTGGAAGGGTTGATGGGGGAATGGGGGCACCCTTCTTTCCGGGCCAAGCAGCTCTTTGCTTGGCTGCACCGGGGCGTTACCTTCGAGGGCATGCACACCCTGCCTGCGGGTTTGCGGGAGCGCCTGCGGGTTGAGGCCGCCGACCGGCCCGTGGAAGTGCTGGAAATCCTCCGGTCCGCTCTGGACGGCACGGTGAAGCTGCTCTATTGCCTGGGTGACGGCCATGTGATCGAAGGCGTGCTGATGCGCTACCATCACGGGGTTACCCTGTGCCTCTCCACACAGGTGGGTTGCGCCATGAATTGCGCCTTTTGCGCGTCTACATTGGAGGGCAAGGCCAGGGACTTAACCGCCGCCGAGATGATCGGCCAGGTGCTGTGTGCCAACACGCTGGAACCTGTGCACAACGTGGTGCTTATGGGAAGCGGCGAACCTCTCGACAACTACGATCACACCCTGCGTTTTTTGCGTTTGCTGCGGGAACCCGACGGGCTGAACATCGGCCTGCGCCACGTGTCCCTCTCCACCTGCGGGCTGGTTCCCCAAATGCTTCGCTTGGCTGATGAGGGGCTGCCAGTGACCCTGAGCGTATCGCTCCACGCACCCAACGACGCTATCCGGCGGACAATGATGCCGGTGGCCCGGGCTTATCCCATGGAGGAGTTGCTGGATGCCTGCAGAGCCTATGTGGGCAAAACAGGCCGCCGCGTGGTGTTTGAGTACGCGCTGATGCGGGGCGTCAACGATGCGCCGGAACACGCCCATGAGCTGGCAGGCAGGCTGCGGGGCCTGCAATGCCACGTAAACCTGATTCCCCTGAACACCGTGGCGGAGCGGGGCCTGCGCGCAGCGGGGGCACGAGAGGTTCGGGCCTTTCAAACCCATTTGGAGCAACTGCACATCTCGGTATCTTTGCGCCGTGAGATGGGCAGCGACATACAGGGAGCCTGCGGCCAGCTGCGCCGGGCGTTTTTGTCAGAAAAGACCAGGGAGGTATAGGAGCGATGCGCTGCGCGTTGCGAACCCATGTGGGGATGGTGCGCCAAGTGAACGAGGACTCGGCGCTGATGTTGCTTTTGCCCGCCGCCTACGGGGTGGCCGATGGTATGGGCGGCCACAAGGCGGGGAATGTGGCCAGCGCCCTGGCGGTGGAGAGCATCAAAAAGCGGCTCCTTGGCCGCACGCCTTATGTGGCCCTGCTGCAAAACGCCATGCAGGAGACCAACATCGTATTGCTGCAGCGCGCCAAAGAAAATGCCGATTGCCAGGGCATGGGCACTACCTTTACCCTGCTGTGCGACATGGGAAGCTCGGCGCTGATCGCCCATGTGGGGGACAGCCGCTGCTATCGCTACCGCGATGGAGCCCTCACCCAGTGCACCCAGGACCATTCCGTGGTGGGGGAGATGGCCCGCCTGGGTGTGCTCACCCCCGAGGAGGCGCGGGCCCATCCCTACCGCAACGTGATCACACGGGCCCTGGGCACGGCGGGGCATGTAGAGGTGGACGTGTTGGAGGTGGATGTGCTGCCCGGCGACCGGTTTCTGCTGTGCACCGACGGGCTTAGCGGCATGGTCCCCGACGAAGAGATGGCCGGGATGCTGCGCTCTGAGCATATAGAGGATGCCGCCGATGCCCTGCTGGCCGCCGCCCTGGACGCCGGAGGAACCGACAACATTACCTTCCTGCTGCTGGAGTACAACGGGGAGGTGGAAGCATGATCGGCAAAACCTTTGCCCGGCGCTACGAGATTCAGGAGATGATCGGCAGCGGGGGAATGGCGGTGGTGTACCGCGCCCACGACCGGCGTACCCAGCGCCCCGTGGCCGTGAAGGTGCTGCGGGAGGAATACAACAACGATCAGGAGTTCCTGCGCCGGTTCGACCGGGAGGCCATCGCCTGCGCTAAGGTGCATCATCCCAACATCGTCAACCTGATCGACATCGGCGAGGAGGGCGACACCCGATACCTGGTGATGGAGTACGTGGAGGGCAGTACCCTCAAAGAGATGATCAAAGAGCAGGGGCAGATACCTCCCGACCGGGCGGCCCTCATCGCCTTACAGGCCCTTTCCGCCCTGCGGCACGCCCATCAAAAGCACATCGTGCACCGGGATATCAAACCCCAGAATATACTCATCGACGTACATGGCGACGTAAAGATCACCGATTTTGGCATCGCGCGTATGACCGATGCCGCCACCGCTACCCTAGGCGATGGGAATGTGATGGGGTCGGTGCACTACTTCTCGCCGGAGCAAGCAAAGGGGCGGCAGGTAACCGCCGCCAGCGATCTATACTCCTTGGGCGTGGTGTTATACGAGATGCTGGCCGGGCGCGTGCCCTTCGACGGGGACACGCCGGTGGCGGTGGCGATGCAGCATATCAACGACTTGCCCAAGCCAATTTCCACCCATGCGCCCCAGGCATCCCCCGCCATCGAAGAGGTGCTGTCCAAGGCTATGTGCAAGGAGATTTCCCAGCGCTACCAAAGCGCCGAGCAGATGTTTATGGACCTGCGCCGGGCCCTTCGCCAGCCTGAGGGGGGGTTCGTGAAGATGCGCCCCGCACCGCCGCCACCGGATACCCGGCGTAATCAGCCTGTGGAGAGCCGGCAGACACGGAGCAAATGGCGTGGCAGGATACTCTTTGGGCTTACCTTGCTGCTGTGCGCCGGGGTGATTGGCGCTATTGCCCGCATGGGATATACCCTGTGGGTGCAGCTTACCGACTACACTTCCATTCCTGACGTGGTGGGGTATGAAGAATCGCTGGCCCTGGTTGCGTTGCGCAGGGCTGATCTGGAGGCGGCCGTCGAGCGTGAACCCAGCGACAAGGTGCTGGCCGGTTTTGTGATCCGCCAGGAGCCGGCCGAGGGTGGCATGCTCAAACGGGGCGAACAGGTGTTGCTGCACATCAGCCTGGGCTCGGGTATGGTGCAGGTGCCTAACTTGGTGGGCCTGCCACAGGATTTGGCGGAACAGGAGCTGCTCAATCTGGGCCTTGTCATGCGCATTGTGGACAGGGAACTGTCCGAAACCCCTCCGGGCCAGGTGATCCGGCAAGAGGCGCCTCCCGGTACGGAGCTTCAAGACGACGCCGTGGTGAATGTGTACGTGAGCGGCGGCCTGGTGGTGGTGCCGGACGTGCTGAATCTGCCCTTCTCCGTAGCGGAGGAGATGTTGCAGGAGCTGGGGCTCAAGGCGGTGAACGCAGGCTCTGTTGAGGTGGACAGCGTCCGCCAGGCCGACCTGGTGCAGACCCAGGTTCCCAGGAGGGGAGTGGAGGTATTCTTAGGAACCGAAGTGAAGATGAGCGTGGGTTGGTTTGAAACCCGCCACTACAGCAAGAATCTTTCCTTGCGGGTGAGCATCCCCCAGGACGGAGCGCGGGTGCGCGTAACGCTATTGGAGCCCGACGGCAGGGAGATTGAGCAGTATGCGGCTATGCATACCATCTCCGGCATCAACCCCATCTCGGTGGAGATGCTCAGCACAATCGGCGGGGAGATAACCTATCGTGTGTACGTGGACAATGTCCTGGTGGAGGAAGAACTGATTGACTTTGAATGACGCGACACAAACCGAAGCCATCGTACTAAACGGCGTGGGCGGATTGTATACCGTGTTCTGTCCGGCTGACGGCGCGGAGTACGTGCTGCGCGCCCGGGGTATATTCCGCCGGGAGAAGCGCGTTCCCCTGGTGGGGGACAGGGTGCTGTGTACGCCCGGCGCCGGTGAGGCTCACGGCTGGATCGACGATATCCTGCCTCGCACCAGCGAATGCCTGCGGCCACCCGTAGCCAACGTAGAGGTGATGACACTAGTGGTGGCCCCTGCGCCGTCCCCCGACCTGCTGCTGGTAGACCGGCTGCTGGTATGGGCGCGCCGGGCGGGCATCGAGCCGTTGCTATGCGCAAACAAGGCTGATGTAGACGGGCAGCTAGGGGAAGCGTTGTGCGTCCAGTATCGGGCCTCCGGCGTGGATGCGATGACGGTCAGCGCGGCCACCGGCTTGGGCTTAGAGGCGCTGCGCAGACGGCTGGCCAGGCGGGTGAGTTGTCTCGCGGGCCAATCCGCGGTGGGGAAGAGCTCGCTGCTCAATGCGCTATATGGACTGGCGTTGCCCACCGGCGAGCTCAGCCGACGCATCGAACGGGGACGGCATACCACCCGCCACGCCCGGCTCCTGCGCTGCGGCGATGCGCTGGTGGTGGATACGCCCGGCTTCAGTTTATTGGAGTTGTGGGCTGCCCTGCCTCCCGAGGAGCTTTGCCACTACTATCCGGAATTCGACGCTTACGCCCCGGATTGCCGCTTTCAGCCCTGCCTGCATGATCGGGAGCCGGGCTGCGCGGTGAGAGAAGCTTCGGCGCTCCATCCGCAGCGCCTAGAACGTTATAGAGTACTACTAAACGAAGTGCGCGAGCAGTGGAGGGCACGGTATGATTAAGATTTCTGCGTCGCTGCTGGCGGCCGATCCGCTGTGGCTGGGCCAAGCCTTGGGCTCTATGGAGGCGGCGGGGGTGGATTGGATTCATGTGGACGTGATGGATGGCCACTTTGTGCCCAACCTGCGCTTCAGCGCCGACGCGGTGGCTGCGTTGCGCAAGGCGACTTCCCTGCCCCTGGACGTGCACCTCATGATAGACAACCCGGAACGGCATGCCGAAGCCTTTGTGCGAGCCGGGGCTGATTGGCTTACCATTCACCAAGAGATTGCCATTGATGTGCCGGCCTTGCTCAAGCAAATCCGTGCCCTGGGCGCCCATCCAGGCATCAGCATAAAACCTACAACACCGCCCGAAGCGCTGGAACTGCTGCTGCCTTTGGTCGATCTAGCGCTGGTAATGACGGTGGAACCAGGTTTCGGTGGGCAAAAGCTGATCCCCTCGACGCTGGAAAAGGTGAGCCGCATTTCGGCGATGCTCCGCCAAATCGGCTCCACGGCGCACCTGCAGGTGGACGGAGGTATCGATACCCACACCTTCCGCGATGTGGTGCAAGCCGGGGCAGATGTGCTGGTGATGGGCAGCGCGCTGCTGGGCGCGGTTGATCCGGCGGAGGTATTGCGCCATGTGCGCACGGCGCAAATGGAAAATGGAAAATGGAAAGTGGAAAATTGAAATAGTCACGTTTTGTGAACATAATCGCCGCTTGCTGCGTAGAATGGGGTAGCGGGGTGATTGGCATGTTTGGTCGCGAACGGAATTGCGCGCCCGTATCCACAACAAAGCCTATCAAAAAGGCGTGGAGGGGAAGGAACAGCTCTTGGCTTGTCGGCGTAGGAGCCATAGCCGTGGGCTTGCTGCTGGTATTTATTGCGGTGCCTTTTTGGCTGTGGGCGGTGCTGATCGGGATTGTCTTGATCCTGGTGGGCTTCTTTTTGATCATTGGGGATTGAATTGGCCCCGATTGAATTGGGATTGAATGGGATTGAATTTTGCTCATTATCTCATATTTTTAGCTTGCCACACAAGCCCTATTGTGCTATAGTGTTACGGAAAACGCACTCCTATGGATTTGCGACGCTTTGCTGTGTAACAGTCCGTCGCAAAAAGGACATGGGAGGAGGAAAAAAAGGAGGAAACCCATGGCTGTTATTTCTATGAAGCAACTGCTGGAGGCCGGTGTACACTTCGGCCACCAAACCCGCCGCTGGAACCCCAAGATGGCGCCCTACATCTTTACCGAGCGAAACGGCATCTACATCATCGATCTGCAAAAGACCGTGCGCAAAATCGACGAAGCCTACATGTTCATCCGCAACGTGGCGATGGAAGGGAAATCCATCCTGTTTGTGGGCACCAAGAAGCAGGCCCAGGAATCCATCGAACAGGAAGCCAAACGTTGCAACATGTTTTTTGTCAACAACCGCTGGCTGGGCGGCATGCTCACCAACTTCAACACCATCAGGACTCGCGTCAACCGCCTCAACGCCATTGACGCCATGGAACAGCGCGGCGAATTCAATGTCCTGCCCAAAAAAGAGGTCATCAAGCTGATGCACGAGCGCGACAAGCTCGAAGCTAACCTGGGCGGCATCCGCGAAATGAAAAAGCTGCCCGGCGCGTTGTTTGTGGTGGATCCTCGCAAGGAGCACATTGCCGTGAGCGAGGCTCGCATCCTGGGCATTCCGATCGTAGGCATCGTGGACACCAACTGCGATCCCGACGAGATCGATTACCTGATCCCGGGCAACGACGACGCTATCCGCGCCGTAAAGCTGATTGCCGGCAAGATGGCCGACGCGGTGCTCGAAGGCAAGCAAGGCGAACAGAACGAGCCCGACGAAGGGCCAGACGCGCCTGAAGCCGATGCCCCCACCGCAGCCGAAGAATAAGCGAGAAAAGAAGAGAGGGAATAAATATGGAAGTCACTTCCGCATTGGTAAAAGAGCTTCGCGAGCGCACCGCCGCCGGTATGATGGATTGCAAAAAAGCGTTGATCGAGTGCAATGGCGATATGGAAAAGGCCATCGACTTTTTGCGTGAAAAAGGGCTGGCCGCCGCCGCCAAGAAGGCCGGGCGCATTGCCGCCGAGGGCATTGTGGACGCGTACATCCACATGGGCGGCCGCATCGGCGTGCTGCTGGAGGTCAACTGCGAAACCGACTTTGTGGCTAAGACCGACAATTTCAAGGCCCTAGTGCACGACATCGCCATGCACATCGCTGCCGCCAATCCCCAGTACTTGGAACGCGAGGAGGTGCCCACCGAGGCGCTTGAAAAGGAAAAGGAAGTGCTGCGCGTGCAAGCCCTGAACGAGGGCAAACCCGAAAAGATCGTGGACAAGATGGTGGAAGGCCGCATCGAGAAGTACTATAAGGAAGTCTGTTTGCTGGAGCAGCCCTTTGTAAAAGATCAGGACAAGACCATCAACGGCCTGATCGGAGAGGCCACCGCATCCATCGGCGAAAAAATTTCCATCCGCCGCTTTACCCGCTATGAGCGCGGAGAGGGGCTGGAAAAACGCAAGGACAATTTCGTGGAAGAGGTCATGGCCCAGGGAGGCCAGGCGTAACCCATCGACAGAAGGAACACACTCCCAGCGGGTGCGTTCCTTTTTTACGGAAGGAGAGAAAACAGATGGCGATGATCTATAAGCGCGTGCTACTTAAGTTGAGCGGCGAGGCGTTGGGAGAGAACGGAAAGCTATTCGACCACGCACAGATCGACCGGGTGGCCTCCGTGATCTGCGAGTTGAGCCGTCGCCAGGTGCAAATGGCCGTGGTGCTTGGGGCCGGCAACATTTGGCGGGGGCGTCAGGGGCCAGCCGCCAACATGAATGCGGTGACCGCCGATCACATGGGTATGCTGGGCACGGTGATCAACTCCTTGGCCATGCAGGACGCCGTGGAGCGCCAGGGCGTGCAGACCCGGTTGCAGACTGCCGTGGAGATGACCCGGTTTGCCGAACCGTATACCTACCGCCGGGCCATCCGGCACCTGGAAAAGGGCCGGGTGCTCATCTTTGCCTGCGGCACCGGCAATCCCTTCTTTTCCACGGATACCGCGGCGGCGCTGCGTTCGGTGG
>Ga0123353_10002396_pt1 | contig 23305 bp, 24 predicted proteins | sample TergutLab28metaG_3_FD_92763 | JGI IMG/M metagenome (GOLD analysis project Ga0123353, IMG submission 92763) | Labiotermes labralis P3 segment gut microbial communities from Petit-Saut dam, French Guiana - Lab288 P3 | ecosystem: Host-associated > Arthropoda: Insects > Digestive system > Gut ... | reverse complement strand
GTACTTCGAAGAACTCGATGATGAGGCCGTCCCTCTTCATCTTCATGATCTTGTATCCGCTCTTGGAGAGCTTGATCTTCCTCTTCACCTCGAGCAGCGCGGAACGCGTCGGCGTGATATCTTGTGTCGGCATTCTTATCAGCTCTGAAGGTACTTTTCCTGATACTTACGGTCGATCCTCGTCAGCTGGTCCCTCGACAGCGACTTGAGGATGTCCCACGATACTGCCAGCGTATCCTCGATGGAGCGGTCCTCCTCGTGTCCCTGCTTTACCACACGGCTCTCGAAGACGTCCGCGAAGTCCAGGAGTCTCCTGTCCTTCTCTGATAACGACTCTTTACCGACGATGGCCACCAGACCGCGGAGGTCCTTTCCTTCCGCATATGCGGCGTACAGCTGATCAGAGACCGCCTTGTGGTCCTCTCTGGTCTTTCCGGGACCGACACCTGCGTTCATCAGTCTGCTGAGAGACGACGAAACGTTCACCGGCGGGTATATGCCTGCACGGTGTAACTCCCTCGACATGACTATCTGTCCCTCTGTGATGTAACCGGAAAGGTCCGGGATCGGGTGCGTTATGTCGTCGCCGGGCATCGAGAGGATCGGGATCTGCGTGATGCTTCCCTTCTTCCCTTTTATCCTGCCCGCGCGCTCGTAAAGCTCAGCAAGGTCCGTGTACATGTAACCGGGGTAGCCCCTTCTTCCCGGAACCTCTTCTCTGGCGGCACCGACCTGTCTCAGCGCCTCGCAGTAGTTCGTGAGGTCCGTCATTATGACGAGCACCTGCATGTCCAGTTCGAAAGCCATGTACTCAGCCGTCGTAAGACCGAGACGGGGCGTGACTATACGCTCGATGGCGGGATCGTCGGCGAGATTGAGGAACACCACGGCGTTCTTCAATGCGCCCGTCCTCTCGAACTCGCGCATGAACGTCTGCTTCTCCTCGTTGGTTATTCCCATTGCCACGAACACCACGGCGAACTCCTCGTCCTTGCCGCGTACCTTCGCCTGTCTGGCTATCTGCATCGCAAGGTCGTTGTGAGGAAGACCTGAAGCAGAGAATATCGGAAGCTTCTGCCCCCTGACAAGGGTGTTCATACCGTCTATCGTCGATATTCCGGTCTGGATGAAATCCGCGGGGTTGTCGCGGGCCCACGGGTTTATGGCCGCTCCGACTATGTCCAGCTTCTTCTCAGGTGTTATAGCAGGTCCGCCGTCCAGCGGCTCACCGCTTCCCGAGAGGACACGTCCCAACATGTCCTTCGACACCGGCATCTTCATCGTCTCACCGAGGAAACGGACGCTCGCGTCCCTGTCTATTCCTGACGTTCCCTCGAATATCTGAACGACCACCATGTCATCCGACGAATCAAGAACTTGTCCTCTCTTCGTCGAACCGTTCGATAACTTCACGCTGACGAGCTCCTGATACGATATCGGCTCCGTCTTCTTCACGAACACCAGCGGACCGGCGATCTCGGTGATCGTCTTGTACTCTTTGGATACTTTGCTCATTGATCACACCCCCAGTCCTGCGAACTCTTTTTCCATGTCCGTGTCAACGGCCTTGTACTCATCGTCGATGTTCGTCTCGTACTTCGCCATCGCCAGTCTCTGCTTTGCCGGTATGTCCGCTATCTTGCTGACCGGCGCACCGCCGGCCAGCGCCTTGTCGGCGAGGTCGGAGTACTTCTTTATCAGTTTCATCACTGTGTACTGTCTCTGCATCGGGCAGAACGTGTCCACCGGGTGGTACGCGTTCTGCTGCAGGAATATCTCCCTTATCATTTTGGAGACTTCCAGCGTCACCTTCTGCTCATCCGGCAGCGCATCGGAACCGACCAGCTGCACGATCTCCTGTAACTCGGATTCCTTCTGCAGGATCTGCATGGCCCATTCCCTGAGTGCCGGGAAGTCCTCCGCGACGTTCGATGCGTACCATGACCTGAGCTGCTTGTCGTACAACGAGTACGAAGTGAGCCAGTTGATGGCCGGGAAGTGTCTCCTCTCTCTCAGTTTCGTGTCCAGTGCCCAGAACACACGCACTATGCGCAGCGTGTTCTGCGTCACAGGTTCGGAAAGATCTCCTCCGGGCGGCGACACGGCACCGATGACGGATATTGAACCTTCCGATCCGGCGAGCGTCTTGCATCTGCATGCACGCTCGTAGAACTCCGAGAGACGGCCTGCGAGATACGCAGGATATCCTTCCTCGCCGGGCATCTCTTCAAGCCTTGACGATATCTCTCTCATCGCCTCCGCCCATCTTGACGTCGAGTCCGCCATGAGCGAGACGTTGTATCCCATGTCCCTGTAGTATTCCGCAATGGTCATTCCGGTGTAAACGGATGCCTCTCTCGCCGCAACGGGCATGTTGGACGTGTTCGCAATGAGAACGGTCCTGTTCATAAGCGGGTTGCCTGATTTCGGGTCCTCGAGGTGCGGGAACTCTGTGAGAACCTCTGTCATCTCATTACCGCGCTCGCCGCATCCTATGTAAACGACTATCTCGGCGTCCGACCATTTCGCGAGCTGCTGCTGCGTAACGGTCTTTCCGGTACCGAATCCTCCGGGGATCGCGGCCGCACCGCCCTTCGCCAGTGGGAACATCGTATCGAGAACTCTCTGACCGGTCACAAGCGGTATGTCCGGCTGGAACTTCTCCTTCACCGGTCTCGGTACACGGACGGGCCATTTCTGCATCATGGCTATATCGTTACCGTCAACCACCGCCACCGTCTCCTCGACGGTGAAGCTGCCTTCCTTTATGCTGTCGACCTTTCCCTTAACGTTCGGGGGGACCATTATCCTGTGCTCCATCGTGCCCTCCATGACCGTTCCGATCACCTGGCCGGCGGACACCTCGTCCCCTTTCTTCACTATCGGGTTAAAATCCCATTTCTTCTCTCTGTCCAATCCAGGTGCGGAAACTCCGCGGTAGATGAAGTCCCCCATCGTGTCCTTCAGTACGGGAAGGGGTCTCTGTATCCCGTCGTAGACCGACGAGAGCAGACCCGGCCCCAGTTCCGCGACAAGGGGACGGCCGGTGTTGGAGACCGGTTCTCCCGGTCTTACGCCGGACGTGTTCTCATAAACCTGGATGATCGTGTGGTCGCCCACTATTTTGATGACCTCGCCCATCAGCTTCTCCGTCCCTACCTGTACGACGTCGTACATCTTCGGCGAGATGCCCATGGCGGTCACCACGGGTCCTGCGACCCTGTAAATAACACCTTCTTTGCTCATTTAATCATCCTCTGTCTTGTATAAATCAACGCCAATCGCTCTTTTAACTCTCTCACGAAGGTCACCTTCGTCCCTTCCTACCGGTACTACCACGGGCTGGATCATGTCCAGCACCTTCTGCCTAAGCTGCGGGGACAGCAGCTGAAGATCTTTAGAGTCCGCCGCAAGTATCCCTACCGATTCTTCGGCGAGCGCTTCCAGCATCTTCTTTTCGTAATTCTCGGGTGTTGCGACGAAAACTCTCCTGAGCCCCGCCAGCCTGAATCCGAGGACGAATTCTTCACTTCCTATGACTGCTATTTCCATTTCAGATCACCAGTAGTCCTTTGATGGTGTCCTTGTCAATTCCGCTCTCTATGCCTCTCGCTATTATCCTTACATTCTCAACTTCAATGCTCTTGTGGATCATGAAGTCGAGAATGGGTATCACCGATAACGGATAGAGGTGCGAGAACTTCTTTGCCTGCCCTATATGATATCTCTTCATACCGGCCACGAGATCTTTGAGCGATCCGGTCTCCGCGTCCAGCGCTTCTTTGATGTCTTCGTAGAAATCGAGTTGCGCCAAATCATTCGCCGCCGCCGCTATACAGTCGGCGTTGGCAAGCTGTGTGGCCAGCTTTTTGTCTATTTGCTTGCCGTCGGGGATGATGAACTTCATGACATCGTCCCCTCTTATGCCTTCCCTCTTCAGTACGAGGATCGTCTCAAGGTTGATCGTATCTATCTCTCTCCTGACGAAGTCCTGGAACAGGCGCTTCGGTCTAGATGACGGGTCCGTCGTCGCAAGGAGCCTTCTGTAATACAATTTGTCAAGATAGTCCTCAATGTCACGCAGGTGACCGTCCGCGTTGTATGCGTTGATCACCTCCGGAGGTATCTCGAGGTGCTTCATTCTCTCGAACTCAGCTATTATATCCTTGTTCGTCTCCATCGAGAGCAGCTTGTCCAGCATTGATGTGTCAAGCCTCCCCGCGGGGACGAGGTCCTCCTTTATCGACTCTGTGTCCACGCCGTATGTCTTTCCGCGAAGTATTACCTTGAGGTTCCACATATCCCATTTTGTGAGATACGCGGACATCATCTCCCGCAGCTCCCCCTGTGTGGAGTGCAGTATGCCGCTGAATATGCCCGCCATGTTGCGGTACGTCGCATGCTCGATAAGATCGATGCCCTCGATCCTTCCGGCAAGCTCCGCCATCTCCTTCTGATATCCCGACTCACTGATGAATCTGGATATCTCCGGCAAGCTCATCATAAGCATCTTCGCGTAGTCGTCGCCTTTGAGCAGCGAAGCCTTCTTCGCTTTCACCTTGGCTACGGCGTATGCGTAGTTACCCTTCTTTCCGCCTTTGCGCCCGAGCATGAACCTCACCCAAAGAGGATGTCGGACAAGCCCTTCATCTCACGGTCCCAAACTGTCTGAAGTATCGTTCTGTACTGCATATCGACCTGCATCGTACCGTCCTTGCTCTCAAGGATCAGTCCGCCGGTGATATTGCCGACCTTCTCGAGATCGGAGACACCGATGTCCTCCGCCGTAAGCGACTCGCCCTTCGCGCAGTACGCCTTCGGGTCGTCGAACACCTTCTTGGCGGCCTCGACCATCAGTTTGTACTGTTTCTTCTTGGTGTCCGCGGAAGCGGACTCCAGGGACGCGAGCGATTCTGCGAAGGCCTTCTCCAGTATCTCCCTCTTCTTCGAGAGAACGATCTTCTTGCTCTCCAGCTCTGCGCTGGACAGCATCTGGCGGCCGAGCTGCTCAACTACTTCTTTGAGCCTCTTGTCCTCTTTTGTCTTCATGTCGGATATCACTGCATCCGCCTCGGCCATTATCTTGGCCACCTCGGCGTCCCTCTCGGCCTCGATAGCTCTGACGGTCGCTTTTGCGGAATCCGTGATGTCCTTCGTTACGTTGTCTAACGCCATTGAAACGGCCTCTGTCCTGTTCAGCTCATCGTGAATAATATCATGAAAGCTATGACCAATCCGAAGATGACGATCGTTTCCGGCAACACTATCAGAACGATACATTTACCGAACAGACTCATGTCCTCGGTGATCGCACCGACTGCGGCCGCGCCCACATCCTTCTCTCCAAGACCTGCGCCGATACCTGCAAGACCTACGGCCAAGCCGGCACCGATCGCTAGCAATCCAGTTCCTTCATCTACCATTTTCATACCTCTGTTTCTACGATTTTTGTGTTTTTGCGTTTGATCTCGAGCGGCTCGTACTCTTTACCGCCGCCGACGAAGAACTTGGACATCATCTCCACGTACTGCAGCCTTAACGAATGCAGTCCCGCGGACAGGATGGCCAAGACCCAAATAACCAGGTGCAGGAACGAGAACAACAGCAATCCTACTATTATTCCCGCTATCCCTCCAAGCCCTGCGGCTATCATGGTTATGGATATGTAGTTGAACGCCAGCGCCATTCCCGCCTTCGACATTCCGATGGCGGTCAGACGTGCGTACGAAAGTATGTTTCCGAACAGTCCCGGAACCTCCAGGATAGCCTGTCCGCCCTCCTTCTTGATGGATATCGCGATGCCTGCCACCATCATGGCAGCGGCCGCCAATATGAACGGCAACATGTCCCCGAACGAGACGCCGGAGATCATTACCTCCGTCATCGACCAGGCGAACAGCACGAGACCGACGAACGTTATTATCCATCCGCCCTTCTCGAAGAAGGCCTCCTTCGTGCCGTGCTGCATCTTGGCGTTGAAGAACCCTATGACGTAGCCCAGCATGATGTGTATTATACCTATGTATATGCTGACCTTCAGCAGGAACGTCACGTCCTCCACCTTACTTATGCCGTGCCCGTGGTTCGGGAATATGTTAACGAACCATTCAGGGAAGTGCAGTCCGAACAGCGACATCCACGTCTCGGCGTTGTCCGTCGCATATCCTACGAAATGCATCCCGAACATCTCTCCATAGAAGAAGAATCCGAAGATGAACGTCCATATACCTCCGAAGAACAGTGCCATCGCGATCGCACGGAAGTCCTTGTTCTTCGCGGTCTTCAGACCATATGCGCCCAATATTATGAACGGTATCGCATATCCTATGTCACCGACCATGAATCCGAAGAACAGCGGGAAGAATATGCTGAGTATCAATGTAGGGTCGATCTCCTGATATTTGGGAGATGAAAGAAGTTTGACCGGGTGCTCGAAATGCCTGGCGAACGGCCCGTTGTTCATCTTCGTGGGCGTCTCCTTGAACCTCGGCTCGGCGTGCTCGACATCATGAAGGCTCCTGGAACGGTCCTCCATGACCTCGACATAAATGTTATTGTCCATCCTCTCGTTCATGCCTGAGACCACGGCACCCGTTTTGCTTGTGGGGACCCATGCGTCTATCACGAACGAGTGGCTGCTGGTCGCTATGCGCAGCGGCATCGTTCCCTTCATCTCCTCGAACGAGAGCTCCTCGTCCAGCGCGATGATGTCGTCGCCGTGCTTCTCCTTGAGCGCTGCCAGCTCCTTGTCGGCTTCCTCCTTCTCAGCGGAGAGGGCCGCAACCTTGGAATTTATCCCCGCGACCGCGTCGCCCACCGGGCCGGTGCCCTCTGGGACGGAGATGTCGGTGTATTCGTAATCTGTGAGTATGCGGAGCGCTTCCTCCCTCTCCGAGGTCTTTACGAAAAGTGCTATCATCTTCTTGTCGGCGGATACGAATAGTTCCGAATCCGCAAGACCGGAGAGGGCCGCCGTCGGGTCCGCTTTGACGGATCCCACGAGCACAACTATCGATCTGTAACCTTTGTACAGGTCCAGGTCGACGGGTATGCTCGCTATCGCCGCATACACATCTCTCTTGGCGCTCTCTTCCGTGATCTTCTGGATGATACCGCTCCTTCTGTCGAGGACCTCGAAGACCTCCTTACCGATGGATTCGACGCGGTTCTGGGATATCTCGTTCCTGACGTCGGCGGAGGACATCGGTTCGTCCGACTCCTTGGTGACGTTTATGTCGAGTTCCTTCTCCACAGCCTTCAGGGACAGCAGCCTCTCGGATGCCTTCTCGGAGTACGGGCGCGGTGCACCGATCGAGAAACCCTCGTCGGAACCGACCGTGTGGTCGATCAGATGGATCATCTTAAGCGAGTACAAAGCATCCGTCGCTTCATCGAGGCGCTGTTTGTTGCCAACGATCACGATCCTGCTCATCGGTTCAGGAAGTAACATTGAGGGTCCTCTCGAATTCTTTATTCAGAAAATCTTTGACCTCGGACATCCTGCCCGCGGCCGACCTTTCAAGTTCATCCGCCTCTTCTGTGCCCGCGTTCAGCAGTTTGTCGCGTTCAGCGGTCAGCGAGTCCTTCTTTTTCGACACGGATGACTCCGACGCTTCGCGCGCCGCAGCCTCCGCAGCCTGTATCTTGCTTACCGAATCCCTGCGGGCGTTGGCGATCGCCGCCTTCTTTTCGGCCTCGGCCCCGTCGACCATCTCCGCCGCATCAGCTTCGGCCTTTTTTATCTCTTTAAGTATGTCAGCTCGGCTCAAGTTAAACTCTCCGACCCTATTGGGGAACCCGATAGCGCTGTTTCTACTTAAGCGTAATCGTCTCCTTTTTTATAGTTTAAGCGCCCGCTCATTTAAGGACCGTGAATGACGGAAAACGGTGCCGTGATGATGCACATCGACGGCCAGGTGAATATACTAATGATATTAATTATAAAAGCACTATTTGATGTCGAATGGCGAATCACCGGTGTCACGCCGTATGCTCGAACTTCCTGACGATGACGTTGGTCTCCTCAAAGAGTCTATCGGACAGGTCGTCAAGATATTTGTCCGAATAGACGACCTCCTTTATCCCGGCGTTGATCAGTATCTTGGCGCACATGGAGCATGGGAACGTTGTGGTGTATATCGTCGCGCCGTCTATGCTTATACCGAAATACGCCGCCTGGATGACCGCGTTCTGTTCCGCGTGGACGCCCCTGCACAACTCGTGCCTGGTGCCTGATGGTATCTTCTGCTGGTCACGTATGCAGCCGAGGTCCTCACAGTGCCTGGTGCCCTTGGGTGATCCGTTATACCCTGTAGTGAGCACCCGTTTGTCCTTGACGATGATCGCGCCCACCTGCCGCCGGATGCAGGTGGATCTCCTCGATATGAGCTGCGCCATCTCCATGAAATACGTGTCATTGTCCGGCCTGGTCATGTCCATCCCGAGCGGCATGTCAGTATAAGCAACTTCCGAACCTCTTTTAATCTGTGTTCGACTACAGTACCGTGTGAAAAAGGACACGCGCAACACCTTGATCGCGGTTGCTGCTGTAGCTGCGGTGTTCGTCACCGCATATACATGTGTCATCATATATTCCGGCTCATCCGTCCCGTTCTATACGATCGAATCGGGTAGCATGATGCACTCCGACCGATCGAAAATAGGTGTGATAGACACCGGCGACATGGTCATAATCAAGGACCCGTCCAAGGTGTGCGTTGTGACATACATAGAAGGTCACGAAACAGGATATGAGAAGTTCGGGGACCATGGGGATGTGATCATATACCATCATCCCGGTGGGAGGACGATCATACATCGTGCAATACTGCATCTGGAACTGAATTCTGATGGGAGCACGTGGAGCATAAGAGGCCTTGATGAGTATAGTGGCACCAAAACATATGGCGGTTCCGACGGTGCGTACACCGGGACGCTGACACTCTCCGGCTTCGGATATGATGAGAGTAAAAGCATCACTGTCAATTTGGATTCAGTGGCGTTCAAGGCCGCGGGAAGCGGCTACATAACGATGGGGGACCGCAACACAATGGATGATGGGGTGCTTGTGACCGATGATATGGTGATCGCTGTTGCGATGCATGAGATCCCTTGGCTCGGATGTATCAAACTGTTTCTGACAGGTACGAACACCGATAGTATACCTACTAACAGCACATGGTCACTGATAATCGCGATCGCGTTGCCGATAATACTGCTGTTCACGGCGAACTTCCTTTATGAGAGAAGGAAACAACATAAGGAGTGAACCCCCCCACCCCTCTGTTTCCTGTGGAACCCGTCAGCAGGAGAGCGTTGTCTGTTTCGGAGGCCTGTAATTCTTCAGGAGCCTCATGCTCTCATCGTCCTCGAGCATCCTGCAGATCTCTTGAGGGATGCTCAGTTCTATCTCTTTGGTCCTTCCCGCCCTTCCGAATGATTTGACACGTGCATGAATTATACCCAGCATATCCAATTCAGATATCAGATCGGTAACTCTTCTCTGTGTCAGTACAGTGACATGAAGCACATCACATAACTCATTATATGTTGAGTATACATCTCCTGTCGTCATCGTCTTATTGTCATTCTTTGTGTTATGAATTATACTCATAAGAACGGTCTTCGATTGTTGTGTCAATGCTTTTACCGTTTCACTGACAACATCCAATTCTATCTTACTCTTAGCTGATTTCACATGAGCTTCCGCGACGGTTGCGTCACCATTCCTTTCCGCAATCTCGGCAGCGATCCTCAGAAGGCTCAACGCCCTTCTGGCGTCGCCCTGCTCCTGCGCCGACAGTGCCGCACATAATGAAATGACACCATCCTCCAACCCTCCGGGCTCGAAGGCAAGCTCTGCTCTGCTCCTCAAGATATCACCAAGCTGCTGTGCGCTGTATGGATAGAATATCTTCTTCTCCTCTCCTAATCTGCTTTTAACTCTCGGATCCAGGAATTCCACGAACTTTGTGTTATTAGATATTCCGACAAGTGAGAGCTTCGATTGCTTAAGGTCCTCGTTTATTTTTGACAGATGATACAGAACATCATCACCGCTCTTGACGACGAGACGGTCCACCTCATCCAGAACAATAACGAATACCTTATTCTGAACGTCTATGTAGTTCTTCGTTTCCGAATAGACCTTTTCAAGACTCCATCCTGTCGGTATCCTCTTCTCAAAATCAGTTATTATCTGATTCCCTATATTCTGTAGTATACCATATTGAGTGTCTACGATCTCACAGTTTATGTAAACATATACGCAACGCTCCCCATCCGGATCCTCCTTCCTCAACTCATTACCTATAAAATTCATAACAGCGGTCTTTCCGGTCCCGGGCTGTCCGAATATTAAGATGTTAGATGGTTTATCACCCTCAAAAGCGGATGCGATTATCGTTGCGATCTCATCTATCTCACCGGAACGGTGCGGTAACGCTTCTGGAAGATATGATGTCTGAAGTATGCTCTTATTCTTGACGATCTTATTCCTTTTATCGATATGTTTCGCAAATATTGATCTTCCCATATACACACCTTCATCGGAAATTATGCATTTCAGTTCAGCTTCACATGGAAGTACGACCTAGTATTAATCCGTTCCCATCAGTGTTATGGGGAACAGCGCCCATTTAATATCCGGTACCCCATACTCATCAAAAACGGAAGGTATCGAACATGAAAAAGAAGATGAACGGTTGGCTTGTGATCGCCGTATGCTTCGGTGCGCTGATGGCCGCCGCGGGCGCGATAATACTCATAGGCCAGTTCGGTTAAGGTCGTCTCATAAGATAAGACATCTCCATAGGAAATAGAGGGGTGGGGGTGTTGTTATACTAATTGTAGCGATCAGCGTTATAAGCAGATCACACGGTCGATGATGTATGATCACATTGTTCAAAGACAGGTACGTTCTTTTCTCATTGGCCTCGGTGTGTGTGATATTATTCATATGTGCGGTCGGTTCGTTCAACACGGACGCGATCGACGGTAACGGGATGACGGAGATAGAGGGTGTGATATCCGATCCGGTCGCATCGCAGAACGGGACGGTGTTCAAGATCACAGATCTGAGCGGTAACGAGTTCAGGTGTTTCAGCGGTTCTGCGATACCGGACGCGCCGGTACTGTGCCGGCTGACAGGGAGCTTCTCATCGGACGGCAACATGTTCTTCGTCAAACTGATAACCGTCAGCGAGGCGTGGTAATTCTTTTCATATACAAGGGATAATCAGAAATATGACCGAAAACTTGATGTGTCCGTGTACATCGCCGTCGACGACACGGACTCCCATGACGGGAACTGCACCACGTATCTTCTGACCGAGATGATGCGCGAGCTGTCCGATATAGATGTGATAGGCAATCCGCGTCTGGTCCGTCTTAATCCGGCGGTACCTTGGAAGACCCGCGGGAACGGGTCGCTGGTGTTGAAAGTGGGCCGCGGTACCGGTGAGAGGAAACTCATCGGCAGGATCGGCGGCAAGGATGTTTTCTGCTTCCTGTCATCCGTTGGAGAGGGACCTGACATGCGGGAGACGATGGAACGTCTGATACCGCTCATCGAAAAATACCGTTCGGAAGGTTCCGATCCGGGTTTAGTGATATCAGCGGAGAGACCGCCGGCGTCCCTTTATTGGGAGGGCGTGAGGGAGATCATCACAAAGGAACATGTGATGGACGTGCTCGACAGAACGGGTGCGCTGACATTCGGGATGGGGTGCGGCCGCGGGATCATCGGTGCCGCCTGTGGAATGGCGTGGGAACCCGGCGACAGCACATACGAGGTGTTGGCATACCGCACGAAAGAGAGATGGGGATCGGAAAGAGAAGTGGATGCGGACTCGATCAGGGAGATGGACACGATGTTCCCAGGTACGTTCAACAGCTGGGAAGAGAGACATAAAAAAGTAACGATGGTCCCGTCAACACCATGTCCGGTGTTGTTCGGGCTGAGAGGTGACGATGAGAGTGAAACGATACATGCGGCCGCACATCTGCGCACCGAACCGGCGGATAGATGGGTGACGTTCCTCACCAACCAGGGGACGGACGACCATGTGATACGCAACGCCCCCGAGATGATCGGCAACCGATCGTACGAGGTCAACGGCACTGTACGGTCGTATGCGAAGCGCATACTCGGCGGTCATTCATTTATCGATATGGACACCGCATACGGGACGATCACATGCGCCGCATACGAACCATCGAAGGAGTTCAGGATGCTGTTCGATAATCTTGTGCCGGGTGACAGGATGAATGTCATCGGCGAACTCCGTGAGAGTCCGAGGACCCTCAACGCGGAGAAGGTGAACGTGATCTCGCTGGCGGATACGTATAACGAGTATGCGCCGATCTGCGGGAAATGCGGGAAGCGGATGAAATCGGCAGGGAAGGGCCAGGGGTACAGATGCAGAGAATGTCGTACCGTATCCGCTGAGAAGATAATGACCAAGGCAACAAGATGGATCGTCACCGGATGGTACGAGCCGCCCGCCTCCGCGAGACGCCATTTATCTAAGCCGCTGAAAAGAATGAATGAGACGCAGTGCGTTGAGTTCGTCAATAGTCGTAGGGTATGACCGACAGTAATATATACGGTCACAAAATAAGCAGTTCCAGTGAACAGCTCATGGACAAGGTCGTTATAATAAGCGCAGTAAGGACGCCCATCGGCAAATACGGTAAGACATTGACAGACATCAAAGCAACGGAGCTCGGTGCGACAGCCGTGCGTGAGGCCGTGAAGCGTGCCGGTATAGCAGCCGGCGATGTGGAGGAGTGCCTCATGGGCAACGTGATATCGGCGGGTCTCGGTCAGAACCCAGCGAGACAGGCGGCGATCCACGGAGGCCTTCCGGTCGAGGTCTGCGCGACCACGGTGAACGCGGTTTGCGGCTCCGGGATGAAGGCGGCCATGATCGCGGCCGATTCGATAAAGGCGGGATCGCGCAGTGCGGTCGTCGCGGGCGGTATGGAGAACATGTCATCCGCGCCATTCATCATGCAGGGCGCGAGATGGGGATACAAGATGAACGATCAGGTGGTCAGGGATGCGATGGTGCACGACGGTCTTTGGGATATATTCAACGACATGCATATGGGCTTCACCGGCGAGATAACGGCGGAGAGGTTCGGGATAACGAGAGAGGAATCTGACATATTTTCGTATGAGAGCCATATGAAAGCGGCCGCCGCCGCCAAGAACGGCAAGTTCACGGCCGAGACCGTCCCGGTGACGATAAAGCAGAAGAAGGGCGACACGATCGTGAACACCGACGAGGGGATAAGGGACGACACCACGGTGGAGGCACTCGCAAAGCTCAAACCGGTCTTCAAGAGCGACGGAGTGGTGACCGCCGGCAACTCGTCACAACTCAGCGACGGGGGAGCGGCCATCGTCATAACGTCGGAATCGTTCGCAAAGGAACACGGCCTTAAACCGTTAGCGTTCATAGAGCATTACGGCGAGGGCGGCGTACTTCCGGAGCACATAATGGAGGCACCGATACCGACCACGCAGCAGGTCCTGAAGAAAGCGGGCATGACCATGGACGATATCGATCTCTTCGAACACAACGAAGCGTTCGCGGCCGCGTCGATAGCGGTGCAGAGAGGCCTCAACGTCCCGAAGGAGATATTCAATGTCAACGGCGGCGCCACCGCGCTCGGCCACCCGATCGGGTGCTCCGGCGCACGCGTGATCACGACGCTGGTGCACGCGATGATCGACCGCCGGAAGGACACAGGTCTCGGGACACTGTGTCTCGGCGGCGGCAATGCGGTGACGATGATACTTCGCCGTTACTGAGCACCGTGAACAGTGAACGGCGTGTTCGCGCCGTTCCGACCCGGCAAAGGTTTTAATCTGTTCGCACTGTGTTAGTACCATGCAGCTCCCCGAGATCCTGAGGAAGATAGAGGCATCCCGTGATGATATGGTCAACGATATGATGGCCATGATACGCATACCCGCCATCGGTCCGATGAACGGCGGGAAGGGAGAAGGCCACAGAGCGGACAAGGTCCTTGAGTTCTTGAAGGGATTTGACAGCGTCGAAAGGATAGACGTCAGGGACACCCACGATCCGGCGGTGATGAGGCCGAACATCCTTGCGAAGAAGAACGGCAAGGGAAAGGGGACGGTTTGGATAATATCGCATCTTGATACGGTGCTGCCCGGTGACCTAACGGAATGGAGGACGCCTCCGTACGAACCGGTCGCGAAGGACGGAAGGATATACGGACTCGGGACCGAGGACAACGGTCAAGCGGTCATCTCATCGATATACGCGTCCAAGTTCTTTGAATCCGGTAAATTATCGAAAAGATCGATAGGCCTCGCCATAGTGGCGGATGAAGAGACGACAAGCGCCATGGGTATCGAGCATCTTGTGAACGCCGGCCTCTTCGAACCGGAGGACGTGTTCATCGTCCCGGACTGGGGGGTTCCCGGCGGAACGATGGTGGAGGTCGCCGAGAAACATCTGATATGGCTGAAGTTCGCCGTGGAGGGAAAGCAGACACATGGGTCGACGCCGCACAACGGGCTGAACGCTTACAGAGTAAGCACGAAGATGCTCGTCAGCGTATTGGACGAACTGGAGAGGAAGTACCCGGACAGCGACCCGATCTTCAGACCATCGTCATCGACATTCGAGCCCACCAAGAGCATAGCGACCGTGGGCAACGTGAACACGATACCCGGTTATCACGAGTTCTGGTTGGACATCCGTCTGTTGCCGATGTACGATCCCGACGATCTCGTCGTGTTCGCGAAGGAGCTCGGCGCGGAATGGGAGAAGAGGACCGGTGCAAAGATAACAGTCTCCGTGGAGCAGAGGACAAGGTCCGGGAAACCGTCGGACATCCGCTGCGCGGAGTTCGAGGCACTGCGCGGATCCATATCGTCGGTGATAGGGGCGGACCCGGAGACGGTCGGCGTCGGCGGCGGGACGTGCGCGAACTTCTGCAGGCTGGCCGGCTACAACGCGTACGTGTGGCAATGCGGCGGCGGGTCGCTGCACCAACCGAATGAATATTGCGATCTCAACAATCTGATGACGGACGCAAAAGTATTCGCGACGCTGTTCCACAAGCTCTGCGTCTAATCTTCGAAAAGGCGGTCCATCATCCATTTGGCGCTGAACTTGACCAATCGGTCGTATTCCTGGCCGTTGGAGACGAACGCTATCGGTTTGCCGATCGTGTGAGCGATCGAGAGTGCCGCACCACCCTTGGAGTCGGCATCTATCTTCGTGAGCATTATCGCGTCGACGCCCACAGCCGCGTCGAACGCCTTCGCCTGCTCGACCGCATCGTTACCGGCGAGGGAATCACCGACGAACATGACAAGGTCGGGTTTCGCGACCTTTCTTATCTTCTTCATCTCGTCCATGAGATTGCTGTTGGTCTGCATGCGTCCGGCGGTGTCCACCAGGACGACATCCTTTCTCTTCGCCTTCGCATGTTCGATCGCATCGAAGGCGACCGCCGCCGGATCGGCGTCCGCGGCGTGCTTCACTATCTTACATCCGAGCCTCTCGGAGTGTATCGTCAGCTGCTCTATCGCGCCCGCCCTGAACGTATCGGCCGCAGCGAGTACGACGGTCCTTCCGCCGTTCATCAGACGGTTGGCGATCTTCGCGATCGAGGTCGTCTTTCCGGTGCCGTTGATACCGACGAACATCACGACCGCAGGTCTTGATCTAGTGTTGAGCCAGGCGTCGAAATCGAACTCGTTTATCTTCAGTATCCGGGATATGGAATCCTTGACGGAGAGCTCCACGACCTCGCCCAGCGTATGGTCGCGTGTATGTCTTTTTCCGGTAAGGTCGTCCTTCACTCCTCTGATTATCTCCTCGACCACCGGGAGTGCGACATCCGCCTCCATAAGAGCGACCTCCAATTCCCAGAGGAGGCCGTCGAGGGCACTCTCCTTTATCTTTTTGCCGTGGTCGCCGACGAACTCATTGTCGTCATGTCCGTCTTCTTGCTTACTTTCATGTCTCTCCGCCTCCTTGGCGGCGATACGCCCCTCTTTAGCAGCGATCCTCTCCTGTTTGGCCGCGGCCTTCTTATCCTTCGCGGCCAGTTTGGCGAGCTTTATCCTTTCCTTCTTAGAGAGTTTGTCCTCTTCGGCGGCCTTCGGCTCATCACGCACAACGGGTTCCGTACGTGTGACGGGTTCCGGCCGGGCAACGGCGACAGGCTCCTCATGGACCGCGGGCGCGCTCTTCACAGGTTCCGGCGGAGCAGCCCTCACCGGAGGTGCCGGCGGCTCTCTGACCGGAATGACCTCAGGCTCATCATCCGGGACGTCCTCGCCCTCCATATCATCCTCGATGTCATCCTTACGCGTATCATCGATCTTTACTGGAATGTCTGCAGGCACACTCTTGATCGGTTCCGGCGGAGCAACCCTCACCGGAGGTGCCGGCTCTCTGACCGGAATGACCTCAGGCTCATCATTCGGAACGTCCTCGTCCTCCAGATCGTCCTCAGTCCCGTCGTCCTCTATGAGGTCGTCTCCGAACTCGAAATCGTCATCATCGAAACATCGGTCATCCTGACGTGCCTTCTCCTTCGGTTTGACGGCCTCCCTGGGCTTAACGACCTCTTTTGGTTTGGCCGTCTCCTTCGGCTCGGCTATCTCCTTCGGACGTTCGTCCTCGGCTCGGTCCCCCTCGGTCTGTTCTTTTTTGAAAATATTCTTGAACTTACCTTTGAGGGAGTCGAACATGTGAGCTCACTGCTGTCTTCTCTGATATTCCTGCTGTACCGTCAAAGAGAGGTTCCTGGCGTTCGTCTCCATCTCATTGATGGATTCACTGGCCTTCTTCAGTGCCTCGGATATCTCCTTCACGGTGTCACCCATGTACGCCACGGCGTCATCGAGGTTCTTCTCGATGGATATCCTGCTCCCGATGCCGACTATCGCCTTCTTCTCTCCGGTGGCCTTTGCGGGAACGAACGATGCACCGCCGACGGATATGAGTATCTCATCGCCCTCTTTCGCGTCCAGGAGCGCCTTCATGGACTCTCTGGCCTTGATGGACTCTTCCAGGGATATCTGAAATATCTGCGCCTGCTGCGCTAACGCATCAAGCTGCGTCTTGTACACATCAAGCACGGAAAGTGCCTGTCGCAGCTCATCATCGTTCATCATTTCTCACCGACCTCGTACTCAACGAGGCGATCGGTTATGTCCCCCGGCGCAAGCTCAACCAGCTCGTCGATGGTTATCTCCCATCTCTTGAGCTTGTGTCTGCTGCCCAGGTTGGAGAGGATCTTCTCTCTCGCGGCTTCCTCGTTCTCGGCCGCCACCTCGATGGTGAAATCCTGTCTCTTTCTTGTGTCCTTGTAGGAACCTTTTATTCGGAAACCCTTCATTGCAACTACCGAGACGATGAATTATATCTATTGAATAAAGCTTTTGGTCGTTAGGTACCTAAATGAGCGACATCGACGACGAATTGACAGTGTATTTACCGGGAAATTTATTTCCTTCCGTCTCCTTGACGGGAAAGAAGTGCGATCAGATGTGCGAGCACTGCAAAGGCTCGCACCTCCGTAACATGGCGGATGTCTCCGACCCGGGGGACCTGATGTACCTAACGGATGATGTAATATCGTTAGGGATGTCCGGCATGCTGATCAGCGGCGGCTGTGACGTGAACGGATCAGTTCCGATAATGGGGGCCGTCGACGACATCAGACGCGCCGTCGACGCCGGTCTGAAGGTGAACGTCCATACAGGCTTCATAAACAAGGCGGATGCCGCCCGTCTCGTTGCTGCGGGCGTCGATGCGTTCTCCGTGGACATCCATCAGGACCCGGCGATCATAAAGAACATTCTGCGGCTGAACGTTCCGCCGGAGGCATACTCGGAGATGCTGGATAACATAATGTCCGCCGGTGGCAGGCCGGTGGCCCACCTTACCGCCGGATTCGGTATCGACGATCTTCTGAGGTCCGCTGAGCTGGTCAAGAGCAAAGGTCTGAGGGAGGTGGTGGCGCTATCGTTGATACCGACCAAGGGAACGATGACCGAGTACGATCTGATCTCGGAGGATGCTATACTCGATGCGGTATCCCTGCTGATCGATATGGGACTGGAGGTCACGCTCGGGTGCATGCGGCCGCGCGTCTACCGCGGTATAGAGAAAAAATGCATAGAGGCAGGCGTCAGAAGGATCGCGAATCCGTCCCGCGGAACGGTGTCATGGGCCATCAGTAAAGGGATGAAAGTGATCGAGAAGACCACATGCTGCTGCATCAGGGGTCCATGATCTGTGCACCGTGGCCTATGTCGGCCATCTTTCGCCCTACCAGGAATACAGCCGCGTATTCCGGAACTTCCGTTTCGCCCTTCAGCACCATTCGCTCTCCCAGGATCGTTATCTCGGAATCGCGTTTCATCGTTATCTTGACGGAGTCTCTTGAATATTCCTTGGGGACGGCGTTCATGAGCGGGTCGAAGTCCGTCAGTTCGTCGCGTGTGAGAGGTGTCACGCGTAATCCGCTCTTCCCGTGAACGGAGCCCGGAAGGCGGATCAGTCTTTTCACATCAGCTGTGACGGGTTCGTCCACCTCCCCCGCCAGCGACGGGACCACGTCCTCGGACATGATCTTCAGCAAGATCTCTTGGCTCTTCTTCGTGAGGGCGGCCATCGTGTCACGGTCGAAGACGGAGTTCTTTGACGACGCAAGATCGTTACGGACGCCCGTAAGTGTCTTGTCAGCGGTCTTTCCGACGCTCGGGTATCTTCCTTTGACGTCCTTGACATCTATCGACACGATATCGTCGATGACCGTCGCGAGACCGTTCCTCATTCTCAGCCTCCATCCGCCGGAGTCGCTCCCCGGTACGAGCCGGTCGAGCGTGACATTGGACCGTTCCCGTCCGCCGAGCATTACGGATGACATTACCGTACCCTTCATCGGGAACGCCCAGTCGAGGCTCAGCCCCTTTGACGTCACGTAGTCCACTATCTCCCTTCGTTCGGGGGACCCGAGCGTCAGGACCTTCGGGGACGAGACGTGCGCATGGTACCCTCTCCCGCCGGAGAAGACGATCCTCACATCATCGTCACTGAAACCAAGGTCGCCGCATATGAATGAATCGACAAGGTTCATCATCTCAACCTTGATCTGTGCCAGCATCTCGGAGTACGTCATCTTCTCGGCACCTTTCAGGTGGTCCGCATCAAGATCGAATATAAGGTCAGCGCCCAGCCACGTCTTCTCTTCCATCGTCGGTGCGGCCGGGTCCCGGTAGTAGGCGGTGGAATAGTAACAGTGCGACGGAACCTGCGCTATCAGGAACCTTCTAACATCGTCCGTTCTCGCGAACCCCATGTGCCGCTGCACGAACGTCCGGTCGAAGAACATGAATCCGAACTCCCTGCGGCCGAAACGTTCCGGCATGACCGGGGCGTTGCTCTTGTAATATCTTCTGAATGCCTTCAGCAGGAATCTGGAGTTCTGGTCCATCGCATGTGTACCGCCGAACAACATATAATTACATTGTCAGCGTTGTTCACGGCGTGAAAGATGTTCCGGTATACGACAACCACATCCATCTGGACCCGAGGGGCCGCAACATCGAGGCGCTCAAGGAGTTCGAAGCGGCCGGAGGCACCGGTCTCACGCTGGTGACGCTTCCCTACAAGGACGTTCAGATATCGTGCGCGGACGACTTTCGAAGATCGTACGGCATAACGCTGTCGATGGCCGAGAGGGGCAGAGAACTCACCGAACTGAAGATCAACGTGGCCGTTGGGCCGTACCCCGTCCTCCTCCTTCCACTGGCCGAGCGTCTCGGTCTTGAGAGAGCGGAAGCGATAATGAGGGACGGCATGAGAATAGCAGCGGACCTCGTCGCGGAGGGGAGGGCGGATGTGATCGGCGAGATCGGCAGACCACATTTTCCGGTCCCGAATGAGATAGTGGAGGCATCGAACCGCATCCTCGTGTACGGCATGGAGCTGGCGTCGGCGAACGGCTGCCCGGTCATGATACACAGCGAATCCGGATCACCGGAGCTGATGGCGGAACTTTCGGAGATGGCAGGATCATCATCACTGGACCCCGGAATGGTGATAAAACATTTCTCGCCGCCGCTTGTTCTCGAAGCGGAGAACAGCGGCGTCATGCCGTCTATACCCGCCTCGCGGAAGACGGTCCGCGAGGCACTGTCGAAAAGCGACCGTTTCATGCTTGAGACGGACTACATAGACGACCCGGAACGACCGGGAGCGGTCATGAGCGTCAATACGGTTCCAAAGAAAGTGCTGGGGATGCTGTCGAGCGGCGAGATGTCCGCGGAGACCGCATGGAGGATCGGCGCCGACACTCCCGATTCATTGTTCACACGCCGCCGATAAAGATTAAAGGCGCCGCGGAGATACCAGACGGCATGAAGGTGGCCATGCTCGTCGACGCCCACTATCCGATGAAGGACGGAGTGGTGGACGCCATAGACGCCCTAAAGAAAGGACTGGAGGACAGAGGTCACGAGGTACTTCTCATTGCGCCGGACCCCGGTAAGGATAACAGGATCGACGGCGTTCATTACATACCCGCCAAATCCTTCGGGACGTTCGCCGGTTACTATCTTCCGATATTTCCGTCGGACACTCTTCTCAAATTGAAGGAGATGGATGCGGATGTGATAAACGTCCACGGGTTCGCGTTCATGGCGGTCCGCGGGGTGACGTCCGGGAAGATACTGAAGAAACCGGTCATCGTGACGTTCCACACCCCGATGTGGAGTTTCCTGGACGATTATTCCCCAATTGACCCGAAGTTCGCGCTGAACGTCGGCTGGGCGTATTTCCGCCGGCTCTTCAAGAATGCGGACGTGACGGTGGCGCAGATGCCGTCCATCGCCAAGGAACTGGAAGATAACGGAGTGAGGGCCAACATCCGGACGATACCCACCGGCATAGACACGGAGCGGTTCAGACCGGGTCTGGACGGCCGCCGGATAAGGGACAGGTACGGGATAGGCGAAAGGAAGACGGCGATACACGTCGGCCGTCTGTGCCCCGAGAAGTGTTTGGACGTACTCATCAAGGCGTTCGCGGGCGTGGACGATGCGGTGCTCATGATAGTGGGCAGAGGGGCGATCGAAAAGGAGCTCAAGGACCTGGCCGAATCATTGGGGGTCAGCGACCGCGTGATATTCACGGGGTTCGTGAGCGAAGAGGAACTTCCGCTGCATTATGCGGCCGCTGATATCGCTGTCTCGTCGTCCATATACGAGGCGCAGTGTCTGGCTATAATGAACGCAATGGCATGCGGCCTCCCGGTGGCGTGCCCGGACGGAAGGGCGTTCGCGGATTTCATCGAGGACGGGGAGAATGGGTTCCTGTACGACGCATCGGTGGACGGATGTGCGTCGGCGATAAGAAAATGCCTCGCCGCCGGTCCCGCCGTCGCCGCCGGCGCCAGAAGAACGGCTGAGGAGTACACGATGCAGAGGTCGATAGACGCCTACGTTTCGCTGTACGAGGAGGCGATGGAGATGAAGCGCAGGGGCTGAGAGATAATGTTTTACATGCGCTCACATTACGGTACCGTATGAAGGCAAAGGTGCTCAGCGTCTACGATGAGGGGGCTCTCCCGGAGACCCCGATGATAGGCGCCAGGGGCCTGGCGATACTGGTCGACGTTGACGGTGAACGCACACTCTTCGGCACCGGCCGTCGGGGTTCGTATCTGATGCACAACCTCGACTACATGGAAGTGGACGTAGGCACCATAGATCGTGTTGTCATATCGCACATGCACATCGACCACGTCGGCGGGCTCGAGGCGTTCCTGGAGAGAAGGGAGGAGAGCATAGAGGTCATCGTCACGCCGGACGCTGAGCACGTGAAGGTCGTCAAGCTCCTGGGCATACCGATAAGCAGGACAGGACTCCGGAACATACCGGAGGAGACGGCAGCGAAGATGAACCTCCGTTATGAATCGAGATGGACACAGCTCAGCAAGAACCTATTCCTCACGGCGACGCCGCCCGACGGTGTCGACGAGAACATGTTGGTCCTGATGACCGTGAACGGCCCGGTCATGCTCTGCGGATGCTGTCATTGCGGGCCGGTCGCGGCGATGGAACTCACGGAAACAGCAGTAGGAAGGAAAGTATCCGGGATCGTCGGCGGACTGCACCTCGTAGACAAAAAGAAGAACGAGCTGTATGCGATCGCCGAGATGTTCAAGGAAAAAGGAGTGTCATCGCTGTACCTGAACCACTGTTCAGGACAGATACAGAAGACGCGCCTCAGAGAGAGACTAGGACTGAGCGCGGTGGGGGACTTCTACGTCGGCACCGAAATACAGTTCGATGTGTGAGGCATTCTCGGGTCAATTCTAAATACAGAAACGCAATAGCTTTCTTTAATTAGCTAGGAGGGAAACAGATGGGTTACGTGATAAGGACCATGGCGCTGTTCATGGCGCTGACGCTTTTGTTCATGGGTATAGGCGCGGTCCTGTGGTACTTCTTCTTCGACGGAACGACGGACAGCCTGATGCTGGTAATGGGAATGTTCATTGCACTTGCGGTGATAATCAACTTGTTCTCGTTCTTTTTCTCGAAGAGCATAGTCCTGAGGGCACATAAGGTCAAGATAATAACAAGGAACGAGAACCCCCGCCTTTACGGGATAGTGGAAGGTCTTGCGATGCATGCGAAGCTGCCGATGCCGCAGGTTGGTATAACGAATTCGCCGACACCTAACGCATTCGCCACCGGAAGGGGGCCGAAGAACGCTGCGGTGGTGGCCACGACGGGGCTTCTGAACCTTTTGAACGACAATGAGCTGAAAGGCGTGATGGCGCACGAGCTCGCGCATGTCAAGAACCGTGACGTTCTGATAATGAGCATCGCGGCGACGATCGCAGGCGCGGTATCGATATTGGCAAGATTCGCATTGTTCGCATCATTCGGAAGGTCCAGGGACATGGCGACCATGGCCATAATGTTCCTTGCGTACCTCACCATACCGATAGCCGCGATGCTCATACAGCTCGGGATATCGAGGGGAAGGGAGTACAAGGCGGACGAGGCCGGTGCGAGGATGACCAACGACCCGCTGTCGCTGGCGAGCGCACTGAACAAGCTGGAGGGCGGTAACATAGCGAACCCGCTCAAGAACGAGAACCCGTCGAGCGCGCACATGTGGATCGCGAACCCGTTCGGCGGAAGGAAGAAGGGAGGCGCGTCGCTGTTCAGCACGCACCCTCCGATACAGGAGAGGATCGCCCGCCTCAACAAGATGGCGGGCAG
>Ga0123353_10002395_pt1 | contig 23311 bp, 22 predicted proteins | sample TergutLab28metaG_3_FD_92763 | JGI IMG/M metagenome (GOLD analysis project Ga0123353, IMG submission 92763) | Labiotermes labralis P3 segment gut microbial communities from Petit-Saut dam, French Guiana - Lab288 P3 | ecosystem: Host-associated > Arthropoda: Insects > Digestive system > Gut ... | reverse complement strand
TTTGCACATTTTTACCACACTGCATATTTGCCTGTTTTGCATATGTATAATGCCGCTTATGCAATTTTTGAATTATTTTTGCTTATAAAAATAGGTAGAAAGTATATTCAGTTACTTTCTCGTCACTTTCTCGTCCTAACAAATGTTACATGTAAATGTGCGCCCTCTTTTGCGCCAAAAAAGCCTTATTTTATCGACTTTAACGCACTTAACGCCCGTAGCGTTACGGGCGTTATAAAATCGCATTTTGTATAAAAATTAGTTGTTTTCGCCGTTTATGCAAACGAGTTTGACACGATACGCGCCGCAGAATAATTCCGCCCAATCACGCCATTTTCGTTGATATACCGGGCTATTTCAGGTTTTTTTATGCCCGTTTCAAGTTTGACATTGTATTCGCCGCGTTACACTATCAGGGCGCTTTCGGCCTGTATTCTTTCCACAGCGGCCGAGCGCACGCCTGCATCCGCATCGGCTTTGGCGATTTCGATGCGGGCGGCTTCGTCTATCATTTTTTGGACGGCGGTTCTGCGAACCTCCGGGTCTGCATCGGTTTTCGCCAGCGCGGTCAGAAAGGGCATTCTGTGCGTATCGCTTTCGTTCGGGAGCGCGCCGAGGGCAGCCTTCCGTACAAACGGGTGCTTGTTTGCCTTCGCGATTTCTTCCAGCTCCGCTGTGTTCGTCACTTTTATTGCGGCAATGCGGCGCTGTTTATCGATTGTATAAGGGGCTACATCGTATTGCGAATGAAAACCCCTGCCATCCCTGTCGTATTCGTATTCCGTTTCCGTCCTGTATATTTCCAGCAGCGTGTCCCCGTCGAGGGATTCCTTGACCCCTATTCGGAAATTTGCGTAGGCTTCGGCTGTGTTTACAATGGCCTCAATGATTGCATTTAAGGTGTTTCTGCCATTCTCTTCCATGTGCCCTCCTTATACCCATTCCATGATGCGCTCGTTGAACACCCGTTTCCTCGGTTCCGGGTCGTAGCGCTCGTCATAATCGTCCCAGACCTGAAAGTCGCGTTCCTCCTCCACCCAATTGCAAGCGCGGTTGGAGCACTTCGCTATATAGATGTGGAAGACGCCGCCCTCTGTCGTGTCATAGTCCCCGTTTTGGTCCATTTGCATGTAGTACAGCCTGACTTCGCTGTTGCATTGGGGGCAGTATATTTTTTCAGGTTCCATCGCAAGTTACCTCCTTTCAATTGTCACTTTCTGATTTTGCGGGAGCCGGAACTGCCGTATCTTGCGGCATCCGTAAAACGCCGCGGCACCGATTTGTGCAACGGAGTCGGGCAGGACTACGTTTGCCAGACCACTTCCCGCAAAGGCCCTCGACGCAACCGCGACCATGCCGTCGGGGTAAAAGAGGGTGTCCAACTGTTCGCATTGGTAAAAGGCCCGCTCGCCTATATACTCGACTGTGGCGGGCAGCGCGGCGGCGGCCAGACCGCTCGTCGCAAATGCCTTCTCGCCGATGGCCCGGAGCCCTACGGGCCACAGGATATGCTGCCGTGCCTGATTTCTGAACGTCTCCCTTCCTATGCCCCAAATCTCATCGGGGCAATCCAATATTCTCGGCGAACCTAAGCTTTGGGTCAGGATGCCACAGTAAGTGGAGATGCGGGCATGGGCGCCGATTTGGATTTCTGTTCGTGGCCCGGGGAGCTGTTCCCGATTTCCCAGGACTATATCCCAATAGTACTTCGCGTTGCGTTTCCGCTCCATGTCGCATATCCGCGTCTTGGCAACATGATAATATTCCCGATCGCGGCGTCTCCGCCAATCGTCCTGCGTAAAGGAACGCATATAGTGCGCGAGGGTCGGCACCTTGGAAAAATCGCAATAGCAGGCATCGTATTCGGCAAAGAGCGCTTCGCGCAGGGACAGCCAGAATGCGTCCATCAAGACGGCATTGTCAAAATCAGAGCAGGGCGTCAGGCCCGCATTGTCCGGCGCGGTTATGATATCCTCCGGCGGGGGTATCGGCTTATCTAAGTCGTTTGCTTGCAGCGTAGACCATAAGTCCTTATAGTTTCGGCTCGAAGACGGGCGCATCGGTACTGCGCAAAGGGCGGATAAAAGCTTGCGATATTTTTCCGCCAACGCATGTTCGCGCGTTTCGGCGGCGCTGTTGCTTTCTATCCACTTTTTTTCAAAGGCCGCGCTTTCTTCGGGGCTGTCCGTTGTCAGAAAACGCTCCCACAGCATCCCCATCCGCCGCCTTTTCATGTGCCTGCGCGCAATCATGCAATAGAGCGAGAGCGCCATTCCGTAATGAAATGTTGCGGCATCGCTGTTGCCATAGGGTCTGCGGGTCTCGTCGGCGAGGTCGAGCAGTTGGGGCAAATCGTTGGTGCATAGCGTATCCCAATGGTTTTGGCAGATGTCCACCAGAATTTCCAGGCGGGCGAGGAATGCCGTGCAACTCTCCTCGCTATGCACCGCTTGCCCCGCTTGCAGGATCGCATCGAGTTCTGTTCGTATGTAATCCATCTCACCGTTCGCACGAGCCATATCATCACGTCCCTTCTTCGCAAAGTCTCGTCAATCTTTCAAGCTGTTCCGCTTGGTTGGCGAATACGTCCATGATTCTGGACAGGCCATCCATCATGCGTTTCTCGCGGTGTTCTGTTTGCAGCTCCTCATAACTGAAATATTTGGTGCGGAACTGCTTTTTGACCGTTTCGCCGAGACTGTCGCTGTATTGGTCGTAGAGCTTTACATTTTTTGCGGCCTCCGGCAGTCTGTACACGAAGACGTCGGTGATTTCGTGGTTGATGCCATAGGCGCTTGCGCCCTTGTACGCAGTGGTGAACAGGTAGGTCAAACGGTCGGCGTCTATGGCCGTATGGGGGATGCGCAGGGTCTCCGTTAGGTCGCGCAGGGCTGCGTTTCGGAAGTGCTTTGGCGCTAATTCGGTGCAGATTGCCTTGTCCGCGGGCAGGCTGAGATCCGAAACCGACAGATGCGCGCCCGCGCAGTCCCACAGGAAGAGGGGGCCGCTGCCGCCGCCGTTTTTTCGGGCCTTATCCACGCAAAGGAAGCGCAGGCTGCCGTCGTCGCACGGTTGCGTGAGCAAAATCAGGCAAGTCGCGTGGCGTATGGGCTGTCCGTGCAACTCTGTGATGTTGTAGAACTCGTTCACGCAGTTGTTGTCGTCCACCGCTATGTTTTGGCCTTGCGGGCTTTTCGGCGACGAAGCTTTATTGTATTTGCGCAGTGGGCTCTGGCGTTCGGAGAGCAGCTCGTGCAGCATAAGCAGGGCCTTGGCCTGCGCCACCCGGGTATAGAAGTTCTGCCGCGCGCCCCGGACGGAGGAGGGGCTTTGGCACAGTTCCGCGCTGATTGCCCCGGCGTCTTGACCCCTGAACATGGCTTCATAGACCAAATACTCGAGCGTTGAGAAGTGGAAGAGGGAGTCTGCGTTTAAGAGGGTGTGGAAACGGCTCTCGGGCGTGTGCGCGGCGTTTAGATGCGCCTGCATTTCCGTTTCGGACGTGAAAGTTTTGTTGCACCAGAGACAGCTGTACTTTTTTTGTTTTGTGTATCCTCGAAGGAGGTCTTGTATGTCTGCGGTTTTGATTTTTTCTATGTTCATGGTGCTGCTCCTGCTTGCATATATGTTCTCGTTGCGAGAACTATTTGTAGTATATGATGGAATTAACGTGTTGTCAATGGGTGAGAATACAATATTTTTTGGAGGGTGCGGCGGGCGGATGATATCAATGTCATTTCCATAAGGAATAGTTGCCTGATTTCACTGTTTCCACTGAGCCTGAAAGGGGCTTTGCAAGAGGAAAACCTGCGTGCAACCATCTGAAAATTTACATTTTGATGTTCCTCTGCAAGATTTTTTCCCATTCTATGGCTTATGGAAATGACAATGGGATGATATCCGCCCCTACGGGTTGCGGGGCTGTGATATTCGGGCGGGGTTTGGGGTATACGCGGGGTGGTTGCATCTGCCGGGCGGGCTGATGTTCCGGGTCGGACGGGCGCGATAAATCGCGCCCCTACGGGTTCGTGGGGGCGCGCGGAGTGGATTGCATTTACGGGGGTGTTACTCCTCCGCGATCCTGTGGCGGACTAAGCGGCGCTTGTGGCGGCGGGTTTCTATGCGGTTTTGGATGCACTTCCCGATCTCGGCGGTGATTGTGGGTATGAGGGACAGGCCAATGACGAGGAGCCAGTGGTATAGACCCATGGACGTTACGCCGAAGATGTTGTGGAGGGGCGGGAGGAGGACGAGGAGCGCGAACAGGGCGATCATGCCGAGGGCGGCATAGAGGATTTGCGGATTGTCGCGTATCGTCCGCTTAAACATGGACTGCCTGCTGCGCACCGTGAACACGTGGAGTATGGAAGTCCAGCCGACGATCAGGAAGGTCATCGTTTGCCCCAGCAGCAGGGAGGGGGCATGGGCTGCCGAGAGGGGGATATAGTGGCCGAGATAGAAGCCGATCCATGCCACGGCCACAAAGGCGATGATCTGCTTGGTGATGACAAATTGCAGGCCGGAAAACAGGCTTTCCTTGCGGCCTATGGGTTGGCGCTGCATGATGCGGGGATCGGAGCGCTCGTAGGCGAGACGCATGCCGGGGATGCCGTCACCGAGCACGTTGATCAGCAGCAGCATAATGGGCGTGAGGGGCATGCCCCAGCCGAAGAGCTGCGCGCCGAGCATAATGACGATTTCGGAGAAGTTGCAGACCAGGAGGAAATAGACCAGCTTGCGGATGTTGGAGAAGACGTTGCGGCCCCGCCGCACCGCTTCTACGATGGTGCTGAAGTTGTCGTCCGTGAGCACCATATCGGCGGCGCTCTTGGCGACCTCGGTGCCTGCGATGCCCATCGCGATCCCGACGTCGGCGGCTTTCAAGGCGGGGGCATCGTTTACGCCGTCCCCTGTCATCGCCACCACCTCGTTGTGCTCCTGCCAGGCCTCGACGATGCGTATCTTATCCTCGGGCGAGACGCGGGCATAGACGGCATACTGCGCGACGTTTTCGATCAGGGCTTCGTCGCTCATTTCGGAAAGCTCCAGGCCCGTCAACACTTTGTCACCGTCCGAGAGTATGCCCACCTGCTTGGCGATGGCGCCCGCTGTCACCGCGTGGTCGCCCGTGATCATGACCGTGCGTATGCCCGCGTTTTTGGCGGCGGCGACGGCGGCCGCGCATTCGGGGCGCGGCGGGTCTATGATGCCGATGATGCCCTCGAAGTGCAGGTCGTTTTCCAGTGTTGCCAGATTGTCTTCATTCGGGAGCGTGTCTATATATTTACTGCCCAGCGCCAGGATGCGCAGGGCCTGCCCCGCGAAAGCGTCGTGTATGCTGCTGCGTTTTTCTATAACGGCGGGGTCTGCGGCGATAAACGGAACCCGGTCGAACGCGCCGCCGGTCAGCACCAAATAATTGCCCTGTGGCATTTTGTGCACCGTGGTCATCATTTTGCGCTCGGAGGAGAAGCTGATTTCCGCGACGCGCGGGTACTGTGCTTCCAATGCGCTTTTCTCTATACCTTTTTTGTGCAGCAAATGCAGCACCGCCGCTTCCGTGGGGGAACCTGTGATCTTCACGCTGCCGTCCGGTTGGGGTTCCGCAACCGCGTTGTTGGCGAGGGCAAAGCGCTGCAGCAGGGTCAGCTCTTCCGGCGTGAAATCGGAATCGTCGCGGAACGGTTCCGCGTTTTCTATCCACAGGCGTTTGATGGCCATGCGGTTCTGCGTGAGCGTACCCGTCTTATCGGTGCAGATGATCGAGGTGCTGCCGAGGGTCTCCACCGCCGGGAGCTTGCGAATCAGGGCGTTCTTCTTCACCATTTCGGTGACGCCGTGGGAGAGCATCAGCGTGACAATGAGGGCCAGTGTCTCGGGTACGGCGGCGACGGCCAGCGAGATGGCCACAAATATCATCTCCCACAGCTCCGCGCCGCGCAGGAAGCCGAGGGCGAACATCAGCAGCGCCGCGGCAACCGCGATGGAAGAGACCACCTTGCCGATATTATCTATGCGGTTTTGCAGCGGGGTTTTGAGCTTTTGCGTATTGTTCAGATAGGCCGCGATATGGCCCATCTGGGTTCGCATGCCCGTCGCGACGACGACCACCTTGGCGCGGCCCGCCGTGACAAGGCAGCCCGAGAAGACCATATTGATCTGATCCGCCACCGCGACCTTGCCCGAAAGCGTCGCTTCGGCGCTCTTTTGCGCGGGCAGGCTCTCGCCCGTTAATGCCGATTCATCCACCGCGAGGTCGTTGCTCTCCAACAGGCGCGCGTCCGCCGAGACCAGATCCCCGCTTTTCAGCAGTAGAATATCGCCCGGTACAAGCTCCTCGCTGGCGACCTCCTGTTGCAGACTGTCGCGCAGGACGAGACTGGTGGGGCTGTTCAGGTTTTTCAGCGCGGCAAGCGATTTTTCCGCGCTGCGCTCCTGCGTGATGGCGAGGAACATATTCAATATGACGATGCCCATGATGACGACGAACTCGATATAGCCGTCGTCGTGCTTTAAGCCCATCACGAGCGCGAGTGCGGCGGCGATTAAAAGAATGATCGTGGAAACATCGCGCAGGTTGTGCAGGATTTTTTTGAATATGCTTTCGGCCTTCTGTTCTTCCAAGCGGTTCTTGCCGTACTCCTGCTGTTTTGCGGCGACGGCAGTGGTTGGCAGGCCCATGCTTGCCTTGGAATGCAGGTCTGCTATCAGTTCTGTTCTGTCTTTTTCGTATACGTTCATCTGTATTTCTCCTTCATCAGTCTACAAATTCAAACTCCCAGCCGCCCATCACGATGGAGTCCCCCTCCTTCGCGCCGCGTTCGCGCAGGGCGTCTATGATGCCCTGCTTGACCAGCAGTTGCTGGAAGCGGCGCATGGAGATCTCGTCGTCCGGGTCGGTGGTGTCGAGGATGCGATCGACGTCGCCGCCCTGCACGACATAGGCGGCGCTCGGGTCGCGGGTGATGGTGAAGCCGCGCTCGTAGAGATAGCCCATATCCAGCTCTGCCTCGGCATAGACGGTGACGGGTTCGAGCTTGGCCAGCTTTTCGATGAGTGCGTTCAATAGCGCTTCGAAGCCGCTGTGGGCGGCGGCGGACACACCGAAGACGGGGATATCCATGGGGGCCAGCGCGGCTTTGAGCGCTTCCAAATTCTCCTCCGCACCGGGGATATCCATTTTATTGCCGACGACGAACTGCGGCAGCGCGCCCAGCACGGGCGAGAATTGCAGGAGTTCGTTCTGGATGGCGGCGAAATCTGCAAGAGGGTCGCGACCCTCACTGCCGCTGACGTCCACCACGTGAAGCAGCATGCGCGTGCGCTCGATATGGCGCAGGAAGTCGTGGCCGAGACCATAGCCCGCCGCCGCACCCTCGATCAAACCGGGGATATCCGCCAGCACAAAGCGGTTGCCCTTGTGCTCCGCGACGCCCAAGTTGGGGGTGAGCGTGGTGAAATGATAGGCGGCTATCTTTGGGCGCGCCGCTGTGAGAACGGAGAGCAGGGTGCTCTTGCCCACGGAGGGCATGCCGATGAGACCGACGTCCGCGATGGTTTTCAGCTCCAACTCCACCTGAATCTCGCGCGTCCTCTGCCCGTTTTGCGCAAAGCGGGGGGCCTGGCGCGTGGGCGTGGCGAAACGGGCGTTGCCCTTGCCACCGCGCCCACCAAAAAGGACGGTCTTCTCGCGGCCCGGCTCGCTCATATCGGCCAGTATCGCGCCGCTCTCGACGTCGCGGATGATGGTGCCGACGGGAATAGGGATACGGAGGGCTTCCCCGTCCGCGCCCGTCTTCATGCGCTGCTGGCCCGCGTCGCCGTTCTGCGCGCGGTAGTGCTGTTTCATTTTGAAATCGACGAGGGTGTTCATGCCCGCGTCCGCGACAAAGACGAGATCGCCGCCCTTTCCGCCGTCGCCGCCGCTGGGCCCGCCGTTTTGGACGAACTTCTCGCGGTGGAAGGCAGCGCAGCCGTCTCCCCCGTCCCCTGCCTTGATAAAGATTTTGGTTTTGTCTATGAATTGCATGTGTTTGTTTGATTCCTCGATTTTTTACTGTTACCATTATAGCGCAAATCGGGCGCGGATAAAAGGTATGTGCTTACATATTATAGCGGATTCATTGTGAAGAAAGTTGAGTTAAGTAATAGGTAATAGTGCAGAATGCAGAGAGGGGGCGGGCGGATGGTATCCGCCCCTACCAAAGATGGCTGAAGAAAATCATATCGCGGGCGGCGCATAGTGTGGACGAATTCGCCCACACTATTTTTATGCAAAATAAGAATCATATAGGTGAGCGTTCGCTGCAATTTCCCCATCGCCCCCGCGTCGTGTCCGCGGCCTGCATTGCCGGGCCTTTGGAGGGCGCGGGGCCGATAGGCAAGCTCTTTGATATTGTTCTGACGGATGATAAATTGGGCGAGGACAGTTTTGAGCGGGCCGAACAGGTGATGTTTGAGAATACGGTGCGACTGGCGGTCAGCAAGGCCGGATTAGAAGCGGCGGATATCAAATGCCTGTTGGCGGGCGATTTGCTGAACCAGATTATCACGGCGAATTACAGCGCGCGCAATTTACAGACCCCGCTGCTGGGGCTCTATGGCGCCTGTTCCACGATGTCTGAGTCTCTCCTGCTGGGCGCGTGTTTGGTGGACGGCGGCTATGCTGCGCCCGTCGCCTGCGCTGCGTGCAGCCATTATTCCACGGCGGAACGGCAATATCGGCTGCCGCTCGAGATGGGCGCGACCGAGCCCGTCTATGCCCAGCGCACCGTCACCGCCGCGGGCTGTGTGCTGCTTTCCGATCAGTTGCCGCCGAAGGCGAGCTTTCGCCACTGCGCCGTCACGGGCGCGACCATAGGCTGTGTAGTGGATTTGGGGATCACGGACAGCTCCAATATGGGCGGAGCGATGGCCCCCGCCGCCTGCGACGTGATTGTCACGCACCTCAAAGACTTTGGGCGGGCCGTCACGGACTATGACTGGATTGTCACGGGCGATTTGGGCAAGTTCGGCACGGAGATGCTCTTTTCGCTTGCAGCCGAACAGAATATCGACCTCGGCGGCAGGCATATCGACTGCGGAAATATGATATACACGGCGAACGAGAAGAATATGGCGGGCGGCAGCGGCTGTGGCTGCAGCGCGGCGGTGCTGACCTCGCGGCTTTTGAAAGATTTAGAGGAGCACTGCGTGCAGCGCATACTCTTCCTCGCCACGGGCGCGCTGATGAGCCCCACATCCTCCTTGCAGGGGGAGAGTATACCCTGCATTGCCCACGCGGTCGTTTTGGAATATGTGGAGGATTGAAGTATGGATCCTATGAAATACCTTTGGGCCTTTCTGATAGGCGGCGCGATCTGCGCCGTCGGCGAGCTGTTGCTCGATAAGACGCGGCTCACTTCGGCGCGCATACTTGTGCTGTTCGTCTGTTTGGGCGTGCTGCTCGGCGCGGTCGGACTCTATGAGCCACTCGTGAAATTCGCGGGCGCAGGCGCGACTGTCCCGCTCATGGGCTTCGGCCATTCGCTCGCCAAAGGCGCAATTGAAGCGGCGAAAGAGCAGGGTGTGCGCGGCGCGTTTGCGGGCGGCATTTCGGCGACCGCCGCGGGGATTGCAGCGGCCATATTGTTCGGGTATCTTGTGGCGTTGGTTGCGAAGCCGAAGACAAAATTTTGAGTGGAAAGATGAAAGAGAAAAGAGGAAAGTTGTTGTATTCCTTGTAGGTTTCGTTTATAATAGGTTTGGTTCTGTCGAAAAGTGAATAAAACACTCCGATTCCCGCATGCCTGTGGCTTTTGCTATGGCGGCGGGAACGACAGGGTTTCGGGGGAAACGCCGGAGCCTTCCTCGGGGTCATCACATAAGCGGTGGGCGTATTGATATCCGCCCCTACGGTGACCTCATTTTGAAAAGGAGCGGAACGGCATGGCTTGGATTGCGTCCTCTCTTTTTGACGGACGTTTTTTATTTTGCTTGCGGCAAAATTTGAACCGGAGGATTTGGAAAATGAAACGAATCGCATTGTTGCTCTTGGCGGCGCTTATGGTGCTGACGCTTGCCTGCACGGGGCCGAAGCTGCCTGAAGTTGAGATTCCCGCGTGGAGTTTTACGGTTGTGACGGCGGACGGGGAGAAGGTATTTACATCCGCTGATGCCGCGAAATTGGAGATTGTCACATTAGAAGTGACGACAACCAAGGATGGGGTGGAGAGCACCGATATTTATGTGGGTGTGCGGCTGGCCGATATTCTGGCCGCTGTGGGCGTTGCCGACTGCTCCGGTGTGACCATTGTCGCCGCCGATGATTATGAGGTTGCGTATGAACGGGATATTGCGCTGGCCAACGACACCATTTTGGCCTGGGAGCGCAACGGGGCAGTCATTGACACCGAGCCGCCGCTGCGTATGGTACCCAATCAGAATACGCGCAACCTGTCTGTGAAGAATGCCGCAAAGGCTATTGTGATTCCGTGAGACATATGATGAAAAAAATCCTTGTCCTTGCGTTGGCCCTGCTTTGCCTTGCGTTTTGCTTGCTTGCCTGCAAGGGCAAGGAAGCGGAGGATGCGTCCTGCTCCACCCCCGATACTGTCCCCGTGAATGCCATCGCGCAGGAACTTGCTTTTATCGGCCTGCCCGGAGGTGATGTCACATTTACGGGCGCGCAATTGATGGAGCTGGAGCGCGTGACGGCGGAAACAGAGTCCGTCAACGCATCCGGCAAGGTGACGCCGGTGACGGCAACGGGCGTGCTGCTCGAAACGGTGCTGCAAGACTTGGGTGCTTCACAGAAAGATTATGCATCCGTTCGTGTCACCGCGCTTGATGGATATGTTGTGGAGATTCCGCGGGAAATATTGCAGGCACGCGATATTGTGATTGCGTGGGAATATAACGGCGAAGCAATGAATCTGCGCACGGTTGTGGTGGATGAGCGGGCAATGTATTGGGTCAAGAATATTGCGAGCTTTGAGTTCAAAAGCGACGGCGATACCATCGCGCTGCCCGTGGACAGGATATTCATTCTGGAAACGATGATTGCGGACTTGCCCGATGTGGAGTACAAATACCACGACAGTGCCGACCGGGCGGTGCCGATTGCGGTGCTGATAGACGAATATGTGCCCGCTCGTCCGGACTTTGTCGCCATGCGCGCACTTGATGGTCTGGAGAAGAACGAGCGCTACGAAACCTTTGCCGCGCAGTTTATCAAATACACGGGAGAGAATGCGCCACTCTATATAGGCCCCAACCTGGCCGTGGGGATGCGCCTGCGGGAAGTGCTTTGCATGCAGGTGGGGGGTGATGTGATCGTCAGTGTGGAGACTGCTATGCGGCAGGCGGGGTTGTCGGCAGGTGAAGGGTTGCCGCTTGCTGTTTTATTTGAAATTGCGGGGATGAAAAGTACAGATTCTTGTGCTTTGGATACGGCGGATGGTCAAGAATGGTTGTTCACCGTCAAGGGCAAGGATGGTATCGTTATCATAGAAGACGGCGTGATCGTGGTCTATATTGATAATACCAAGGTGGAGAATCTCTTATCCATAACTGCACTTTCGGTAAAGAAATAATGCTCCGCAAATTCTTAAATCAATTCACGCTCTTCAATCTGATGGTCATCGCGCTGATGGCCGCGCTGGGCATTGCCGTGAAGAGCGTGATTGTGCCGCTGGTGCAGTTGCTTACGGGGCCGCTCTATATCCCCGGCGGCGTGGTGGCGGGTGGGGTGTATATGATGTTTCTGGTGCTGGCCGCGTCTCTCACACGTATGCGGGGCGCGGCAACGCTTTGCGGCCTTGTGCAGGGCATTATGGTGCTCATCATCGGCATCGCGGGTTCGCACGGGGTGCTGAGCATACTCAGCTATACGCTGACCGGGCTGGCCGTGGATCTCTTGCTGTTGATTCTTCGCCACAAGGGCTGCTGTGCGCTCTGCTGTTTTCTCGGCGGGATGGCGGCGAATCTGACCGGGACACTCGTCGTCAATGCGGCGTTTTTCAGTCTGCCGCCGGTGCCTCTCGTGCTCAGTTTGGCGGCGGGCGCGCTTTCGGGAGGATTGGGCGGGTTGTTGGCATGGAGTATTACGAAACAATTGAGGAAGTTTGGGGTGGTGAAAACATGAAGCGATTCATTCTGTGCGCATTGGCCGCACTTTTTTTGTTATTATGCGGCTGCGGCGAAAAGGCGAAGGATGCCGTGCCCGATTTTGTCGGTTTTGTCCCCTCCTTTATGGTTGCGGGAGACGTCGATACGGTGTTCTCCATGAACCGCGAAAGCGCGGCGGGCTTTGCATGGACGACGGTGCAGAACGGCGGCGCCATTTTGCCCGCCGTATTGCTTTCGGATGTGGTGGCCGCCGCTGTGCCCCGCGCGGCTCGCTATGATTTGCTGCTGGTGGGCACGGACGGGCTTGCTTCACTGATCGGCGGCGGCGATTTGGAGGGTTGTTATATTGCCTATTCCGAACAGTATGCTTGGGAATGCGTCAATGAGATGCATCCCATATCCAGCAAAATCAAGCTGTTGCGGGAGATTGTCGTTGTTTCGGATGCCGATATGCTCGACCCGAGGGCTGTCGGTTTGGTGGATGCCGAGGGAAGCCGCCGCGTAACCGCGGGGCAGCTGCGTTTGGGTGCGTATCAGTTTGAACTCAGTTTTGAAGGGCGCTCGGAAATCAACGGGCGGGATGTCACCGTGTTTACACCACGGCGCAGTGTGCCACTCGCTCCCCTTTTGCGGGAAGAAGGCATGCACGCCATCGTCGGGCGGGATGGGGCCATTGCATATGAATACAGCCTTTCTGCCATCGCTTTTGAGATCGGTGATACAACGCTTGCCTATAAGGATATGCGCGACGTGGCGGGCATAATGGCCGATGCGCCGCTGTTCAATATCACCGATGTATACACGGACGCCTTGCGCTTTTTGGAGCAGGGCGAGCGCGTACTGATTATTGAACTGGACGGTTGGGGCTGGGTGATGTATAATCGGGCTGAACAGCCCTTCTTGGGCGGACTCAATGCCGCGCGTTGCCTTGCGGTGTACCCGCCCATTTCGCCCGTGGGTCTGGCTTCCATGCTGACCGGGGAACTGCCGTCGGTGCACGGCATTCATGACCGCTATAACCGAGAGTTGGCAGTGGAGGATATTTTTGCGAAGGTCGCTGCCATGGGAAAAGAAGCGGCCTATGTGGAGGGGAACACCACGCTCATAAAAGCCTTCCTCTCCCCCACCCTCTCGCCCGATTTGAACGGCGAGAACGGGACGGATGACGAGGTGTTTGCCAACGCCGTGGCGGCGATGGCGGATATGCCCGATTTGCTCTTTGTGCATTTCCACGGGATTGATGATATTGCGACTGCGTTTGGGCCTTATGCGCCCGAGACGATGGCGAAGATCGCATATATCGACGCCTTGGTGGCCGAACTGGCGGCGCTTTGGCAGGGCTGCATCATTATCACGTCGGATCACGGCTTGCATGAGACAGAGGACGGCGGTGCGCACGGGGTTTTCTGCGCGGAGGATATGCTGGTGCCGTATATCATAGTTAGGAGTGGGGGATTTTGAATAAAAATACGAAAATTATTATCTGCGTTATCATTGCACTTGTGATTGTTGTGGCCGTGTTTGCGCTGCTGCATCGGAGCGCGCTTGCGCCGAAGATCGAAGCGCAGGCGGAGGGATATTTCTTGATTTACGCGGGCGACGCGGAATATCGCGTGACGATGGAGGATGTGGAAGCGTTATCGCCGTTTGAGATTGAAGCCAACTATAAGAAGAGCGGGAAGGCGGCGGAGACAAGGACTTATACGGGGGTTAGTCTTGCAGAGATTGTGGAAAGCTTGGGGATGGATATTTCCGGGTTTTCATCGGTTGCCTTTACCGCCGCCGATGGGTATGCGTCCGCGCTGAGCTTGGCAGAAGCAATGAATGGAGAGAATTGTTTTATTGTGATTGCGGCGGACGGTGAGCCGCTTGGCTCTAAGGCGGACGGGGGCGGCGGACCTTTTATGATGATATTGGCGCGGGATCAATTCAGCCAGCGCTGGTGCAAATTTTTATTGGATGTGACGTTTCAGTGAGTGGTGTCGCCATCGAAATAGAGGACTTGGCCGTCCGTTATGAGAACGGGCCACCCTTGCTGCATGATTTTTCGATGGCGGTGCATGAGGGGGAATGCGTGGGCATTGCGGGGGCGTCGGGCTGCGGGAAGTCTACGCTGCTGTACTGCATTTGTGGGCTGATACCGCACAGTATACCCGCCGAGCTTACGGGGAGCGTGCGCCTGTTCGGGCGGCCCGTGGCAGATTTGGCGCGGCACGAACTGGCGCAGACCCTCGGGATCGTGTTCCAGAATCCCGATACGCAGTTGTTTTGCGATACGGTGGAGGATGAGATCGCGTTTGGGATGGAGAATATTTGCCTGTCGTGCGATGAAATGGAACAGCGTATGGAGGAATGCCTTGCGCTGACGGGGCTTGCCGACTTGCGCATGGCTTCGCCCAAACGGCTATCCGGCGGGCAGCGGCAACTGGTGGTGCTGGCGGCGGTGCTCGCTCTGCGTCCGCGCATACTGTTGCTCGACGAGGCTTTTTCGCAGTTGGATGCGGCGGGGCGCGCGCGCTTGCTTGCGCATATACGCGCTCTGCGGGACGGCGGGCAGACCATTTTAATAGTGGATCATGCACCGGAGAACCTGTCGCTTGCGCACAGGGTGTTGCAGCTATGAGCGGCTTTATACGCTTTGCGGGACTGCAATATGCCTATCCCGAGAACGGGGCTTTTTTGCTGGATATTCCCGGGCTGTCCTTTGCGCAGGGCGTATGCGCGGCGGTCACAGGACCGGTGGGGAGCGGGAAAACCACGCTCGGCAAGTTGGCGGCGGGACTGCTGCGCCCGACGCGGGGCAGTGTGTGTATAGGCGGAGAGGATATTGCCAAGTGGCCCCTCGGGAAGATAGGTCGGCGCGTGGGCTATCTGTTTCAGGAACCTGCGCGGCAGATATTTGCCCCCACGGTGCTGGAGGAGATTGCATTTCCGCTGACCCTGCGCGGCATGGATGCCGCCGAAGCCGAGACCCTGGCGCGGGATATGCTGATTCGCTTTGAGATGGAGGAATTGGCAGGGGCGGTGACCTATACGCTCAGCCGCGGGGAGCAGCAGCGGCTCGCCATTGCCGCGATGCTGGTGCACGAACCCGGTTTTTTGGTACTGGATGAACCGACGACGGGGTTGGACGCGCGGCGCAGGGAGATATTGGGCGATATGCTGAAACAGCTGCTTGCGCAGGGTGTGGGCATTTTGCTGATCAGCCACGACGCCGATTTTGTGCAGGCGCATGCCACCGTGATCCGTTGCATAGAAGGGGGGCGCATCGTATGAAGAAAGCGCCCGACCCTCGCGTTACGTTTGCCATATCCGCCTGCCTGTCCCTCCTTGCCGTGTTTGCGCGGGATATCTATTTGATGGGCTGGCTGCTCTCGCTGGCGCTATTGGCCGCCCTTTTGCTGCGCGTGGAGCTGTTGCGCGTGTTCCGCAAGCTGAAGCGGTTGTGGCAGGTGATGTTGATGGTCGTGCTGTTGCAAAGCGTATTTTCGCCCTCGGGGGTGGTTTGGCTGCAAATCGGGCGGCTTGTTCTGCTGAGCTCGGGCGGGGTAATGCTGGGGCTGCTCGTGCTCGGGCGGCTTACGATTTTGATTTTGGGCGGGGCGCTGTTTACGCTGTACAGTACGCGGGAGTTGGTGCAGGGTATGATACAGTTGCGTTTGCCCTATGAGATTGCGTTTATGATCTCGGTGGGTATACGCTTTGTGCCGCTGATGGGCGAGGCGCTGCGCGACAGCCTGACCGCGCTGGCACTGCGGGGCGTGGTGATAAAGGAACTGAAATGGCGCAAACGCATCAACGTATATACCTATATTCTGATGCCCGCCGTCGCGGGGGCGCTGCACAACGCGAGCGCGCTTTCCATGTCTATGGAGTTGCGCGGGTTTGGAGCCTATGCGAAGAGAACGAGTTGGTTTGTCTTGCGGTTTTCGTGGCGGGATTGGGTGTTGCTTGCTGTTGTGGCGGTGATTGGGGTTGCTACGGGGGCGGGGATGATGTTTTAGTGTGGGAGGTCATATGAAGGTATTCAGCGTTATCGGTGTATCGGGGAGTGGCAAGACCACTACCATTGCGTGTGTTATCCGCGCTTTGACGGCGCGGGGGCATAGGGTCGGGTCGGTGAAGGAGATTCATTTTGAGGAGTTCGCCATCGACACGGATCCCGCCGGGAATACAGCCCGGCATCGGCGCGCGGGGGCGGCATTGGTTACGGCGCGGGGTCTGCATGAGACCGATGTGCTCTTTCCCGCCATGCTCGATATGCGCAAGATACTCTCCTTTTATGAGGGCTTTGACTATGTCGTTTTGGAGGGTGTGACCGATATTCCCGTGCCTACGATTGTGGCCGCGCACGCGGTCGAGGATTTGGAGGAAAAGTGGGGCGAGTTTGTGTTCTGCGTATCGGGCCGCTTGGCGGAGAGGATTGCGGGATATCGGGGCGTTCCGGCCATCTCCGCGTTGGCGGACGCGGAGGGGCTTGCGGATTTGATCGAACGCAAAGTGTATGCGCTGCTCCCCGATTTTGACCCCGACTGCTGCACGGTCTGCGGTTCGGACTGCCGCGCATTCGGACTGCGCATACTGCGCGGCGAAGCGAAACGCGAAGACTGCGTGGCCGGGCGCGGCGTGGAACTGTATGTGGACGGCGCGCGCATCGCGATGGTACCCTTTGTGCAGAACGTACTGCGCGGGGCGGCGCTCGGCATCATACGCGAATTGGATGGTTATAGGGAGGGCGCGGAGATCGCGATTCAATTCCGATGAACAGTTGTTTTCATTCCAAACGCAATCATGTACATCTCTGCGATACTATTGTGGTGAAGCGCTGCGCCGATGCCGAGCTCGCAAACGCCGAGGCCGCGTTGCTGAAAGCCCTTGCGGGCCTGCGGGTACCCGCCGTTTTGGGCGTGAGCGGGAACGAACTGCGCTTAGAATATATCGAGGGAGAGACGATACCGGATTTTATCGCGCGCATGGAGACGACGTCGGACGACCACGAGATGCGCGAGGTGGCGCGGGGGCTCTGCGATTGGCTCGAGGGCTTTTATGCGGCCGTGGACCACGCGGACAGCGGCGAAATTCGGGGCGACGTGAACGGGCGTAACTTTATTCTCAGGGACGGACAGGTCTTTGGCGTGGATTTTGAGGAACGCAGTTTCGGGAGCATCGCGCAGGATGTGGGCCGCCTGATTGCCTTTATCCGCAGTTATGACCCGATGCGGACGCTTGTCAAACGGCGCTTCGCGAACATGTTCTATCAATTTGCTTTGGAGCGCTTCTCCCTCGCCACGGCGGATATCGCGCGGGAATTCCGCGCGGAACGCCGCGCGATGCGTCGACGCAGGAACGTCACAATTGCTTCGCATCCTGTACACTATACAAAACAATAAATATCTACTATAATGAGTGCAATTCTATGATAAATCAGGATGGTGGCATGACTGAATTTTGTTTGATTGTGAATCCCATTGCGGGACGCGGGGCAGCGAAGAGGGCGTTGGCGCAGGCGAGCGCACTGCTGGCGGAGAAGGGACACTCCTTTTCCGTGATGGTCAGTGAGTACGCCGGGCATTCGACGGAACTTGCCAAGCAGGCGGTACGCGAGGGACACGCGGTGATTGTCGCCCTCGGCGGGGACGGCACGGTGCGCGAAGTGGCGATCGGGCTATTGGGCAGCGACGTCGTGATGGGGATACTCCCCTGCGGCACGGGCAACGACTTTGCGCGGCCCCTGCAGATTCCAAAGGAAATCGAGAAGTCCGTGGATATTTTGTTGCACGGCGAGGATCGCAGGATAGACGCGGGCTATGCCAACGATGAGTTCTTTATCAATGTGGCGGGCTTCGGCTTCGATGTGGACGTACTCGACGCGACGGAGTTCTTCAAGACGAAGCCGTTGCTCTCCGCATCCGCCTATATGTTGGGACTGCTGCGTTCGCTGACGCGCCTGCAGTTGCGGGACACGAAGATCATTGTGGACGGCGTGGAGATGCAAAAGCGGGTGCTCCTCATCGCCGCCGGGAACGGAACCCACTTCGGCGGCGGGATGCAAATCACCCCGCAGGCCCTCCCCCATGACGGGTTGCTGGATCTCTGTATCGTGCACGACGTCACGCGGCGCACCGTTCTGCGAGTTTTGCCGAAGCTGATGAAGGGTACGCATATAAAGGAAACAAAATTCGTAACCTATCTAAAGGCAAGGGAATGCACGGCCATCTCCTCCCCCATCGCCCGCACGGAGACGGACGGCGAGGTGGTCGGGCTGACCCCAGTGACTTTCCGGGTGGAGGCCAACGCGCTGACGATACGGATGCCGGGATAAGTGGAAAGTTGAAAGTGGAAAATGGAAAGATAGAGTGCGCGGAGTACATGGTAATGCCTTAACTTTCCTCTCTCCGCTTTACTCTCAATCAACGAGGTACTATGAAACGTAAACTCCGTCCTTTTCGGCTCATACTTGTAGTGCTTGCAGCGCTGGCCGCGCTGGGGTTGATGGTTGCAATCTTTTATTTCGGGCTGCTGGAGCGAAGCTCGGAGGCGGTGTTGACGGAGGTATCCATTCCGCCGGGCCATCAGTATGTGATCAACGGGCGCGTGATCGCGTATCTGACGGATACCGCATTGGTGACATATAACACGGACGCGCGGCGCAGACCGCAGGCGGAGCATACACTGCAGACCCTGCCCACCGGCTTTGATCTCCTCACGCCAATAGAGAACAAGAGCATACAGTTTGCCGCGTTCTCCGGCTCCTCCCTGCAAATCTTCGGGCAGAGCACCTTGCAGCTAAACGGGGAGATCGCCGATCTGCGCTGCGGCAAATCGCATGTGGCGGTGCTGCGGCGCAATACGAGCCGCGGCAACGACAGCATTGTAGTCTTCAACGCAAGTGGCAACGAGATCTCCGACACGCCGGATTATTCCGATGGGCAGGTTGTCGATTTCGGATTTTATGTTTCGGACAGCGTGGGCAGCGAACATGAGCTGCTTTGGGTGATCGTCGTCTCCCTGCGCGCTTCCAAGCCGGTCTATACGGTGAAATGGTTTGAATACGCGGGCAGTGGCACCACCAGCTATCTGCCGCCCTTCTATGACCAGGCGGTGGAGCGACTCTATATCACCGATGACAGCGTATTTGTCATCGGCACCCAGGATATCTTCCGCTATCCCATACTCGGCGGGCGCGGACGCGAAGCCTATCGCGTGGGCATATACGGGCAAAGAGTGGCGGATATGATGGAGACGGACGCCGGTGTTTCCTTCCTGCTCATACCGCGCCAGGACCCGCAGAACCAGACCCTGCGTATACTGAACGTATCGGAATCGGATGAGAGCGGCGAGAGCCTTGTCACCGTGCATTTGCAGGAACCGTTTATTGCCGCGCTGTTCTCCGATAGCGTATTGCAGGTATACAGCCTGACCAAGCTCCTGACTTTCAACATGAACGGACGTCAGATTTTGGATATGGAATTGACGCAGGTGCCGCTGCGCGTGCACAAGTTGGACGGTGGGGAGTTTGTGCTGTTTGAGACGGCGGCGGCCTGTTATTTGGCGAGTATACAATAAGCGGAAAGAGGAAAGGTTGGGGCATGATCGATATTCTTGCGTTGCTTATCATCGCGATTTGCGTGCTGGCGGCTTTTTACCGCGGCGCGGTGTTCTCCCTGCTCTCGCTGGGGGCGACCCTGCTGTCCATTGTGCTGGCTCTGCTATTGGTCGTACCCGTGGGGCGGGCCTTCCGCAAGAGCGAGGAACTCTATTCTTCCCTGCTCTACTATTTCGAGGGAAATGAATATATCAACAGAACCTCTGTGGAAATGGTGCGGCAGCGCGCGGAGAATACGACGGCGGAGGAATTGGATCGCCTGATTTTCAACGGAGAAGTCCCCATGCCGATTGACAAAGCGATCAAGCACAATGTGCTGCGGCAAAGCTACGCGAGTGAGGACGTAGTGCTGTTGGGCGATTATTTCAACCGCTCGGTGGTCAATTCCGTCATCTATATACTGACATATCTGTTCCTGTTTGTTGTGTTCCGAATCATTTTCGGCTTTATTCTGCGCTTGCGCGATTTTGCGCGGGGCGGTTTCCCGTTGCTCAAGCGCTTCAACGCGCCCTTCTGCTGCGGGCTCGGCTTTTTGGAGGGGGTCTTCTTCCTCTTTGCCGCGTTTATGCTGGCCCCCGTTATCCTCGTCGTACTGCCGCGCATCTCCGAAGTGCTCGATAAATCGCTGCTGGGCCGATTCTTTTATCAGGCGAATCTGCTGTTGCGGATATTGCCGAAGGTGTAGGAGACGCCGTCTTCGGCGTCCCGCAGGCAATAGGCAGCGGGATTGCAAAAGACGCCCCGCGTGGAGACGTCTTTCTGATATTGTGCCTTTTTACAGTGTGCTTATGAGACCTGCCAAATAGCGGAGTATCATTGCGGCATCGGACACGCTTACGGTACTCCCGCCCGAGACCTTGGCATTCTCCAATGCCTGCGGGGAAAGCTCTGTCAGGCCTGCAAGATAGCGCAGGATGAGAGCTGCGTCGTCGGCGTTCACATGTCCGTCGCAGTTCGCGTCGCCGCGCAGGCCACCCGGCTTTGTTTTCGCGTCAAAATACGTCGCTTCACCCGCATGATAGTTTGCGTTTGACTTGGCCCGCGCGAAGATATAGTACAGCGTGTCCGGTTCCAGCCCCGTAAAGGATATGGCGCCACCGACCGCGATCAACTCCTGCCAGCCCTCGCTCGGAACGCCTGCAGCCGTGCTGATGGCGTATTCCACCGCCTGGCTGCCCGGATTGCCGATCAGGAACGCCACGGGATTGATTTGAATCGTATCCTTCGTGGGCGTGTCAAAGAGCCCAAACTTGGGCCCGGGCCAATGGACAGCCGCGCCGTCGCCCTTTTCTATCGCGCCGATTGTCAGCGTACCCGTAGGCGCGACTGCCGTCGACGCGCCCGTTATATTCGCTGCGGGAAGGCTACCTGCGTATGTGAGCGTCGCCGTGCTGCCGTTGGCTGCGGTGGGCGTGCCCGTTATGGGAATCGTCACGACCGTATCGCTTGTTCGAACCGCCGCGCCTGCCGTCAGGCCTGCGGGAAGCCCGGACACGGTGAAATTGCCAAGGTTCATGCTGCCCGCTGCAGCATAGGTTCCGCCCGTGATCGTATACACGATACTGCCCGCCGACATGGTCTGTCCGACTTTGAATGATTGGTCAAGCCCCGTGGACGAGACGGCTACAGACCACGGCGCCGCCGTTTTGAATCCGGCACTCTGTGCCGGACCCGCGTTATAACTAGTGTTTGACGCGGTACGAGCATAGACATAGTATTGCGTATCGGGGCTTAATCCGTTGAAAGCTCTGTTCGTTGACCAAGTGAGCGCGTCGAGTGCCGTGCCGCTGAGGCCATTCGTCTGACTGATAGCATAATTCACCGCCTGTCCCGTGCCGCCCGCATTGGTCAGGGCGTTTACCGTAATGCCGGTGACAGTAATGCTTTGCGCGGTGGGCGGGCCGCTCACCGGTGCGCCGTCGCCCTTTATCATGGCAACACCCAGCGTGGTGTTTCCGACGTTGATGGCAACGGGCGCACCGGGCACTTGATTGGCGGCGACGGTGGACGCGGCGGTAATGGACGAAACAAGTGCCGTGGGTGTCCCTGTGATTGTAACGCGAACGACTGTGCTGCTGTATCTGCTCGGCGCCGATGCCGTCATGCCGGCGGGTATGCCGGTGACACTGAATTCGGAAGAGGATATCGTTGAAGCATAGCTGCCGCTCGCAAGCGTATAGGAAACGGTGATGGATCCCGCCTCCCCCACTTTGAGCGGGTTCGGAGATTGGGTGACCGAGGCCGTGATGACGGGGTTTATATTTACCCGCGCCACATTGGAGCGCGCAGATGTCGCTCCCAATGCGGTGATCTCACAGAAATAGTAATATGCTCCAAGTGACAAAGAGGTTGGTATTGTATAACTGCTTGTATTCGCGCCGCTTATCGGCGTACCGCCGCTGCTAGAATTTGTCGTGTTGCTGTACCACTGATAGCTCAGAGCCGCGCTCGGGTTCGCGCTTGCGGTTACGGAAAGGCTGCCGCTGATGCTGCCATAATTCAAATTGGTGGTGGCTGTGGGTTGCGCACTGATAGAAATAACGGGAGTGACGCCCGTTATTTGCCATTGCATAGGAATGGTTACGGTTACGCCGGAGAATACTGCCTCAATATCCGCCCTGTTGTTATTGTTGACCCACTTGATCGTTGGGGCAGGGCTTGCACTGGCCTCTAATGTTATGCCCGTTGCGGTGCCGATATTGGCCTGCGGCAACGGTGACGTTGTGGTGAGCTGCACGATCACTCCACCCTGCGAACTCGGGGAAACGAGTTTTTTCGTTCCGGTTATGTTGGCGGCAGAACTATACACGATTGCGCAAGGGCTGCTGGTTGACCCGGCGCAATTGAGCGCGACATTGCTTACGCTCGTGGCTTGCACTGTTCCGCCGGTGATAATGATATATGCGTTTGACATGGCATATATCACTTCGGAAGAAGACGGGTTTTCACTTTTGACAGCTCCAGCGGACATTCGCAAGACAGTATTGGAAAGGCGTAAGGGCTCGCTGCCATTGCCGGTGGTATAGCTTTGGGTGATGGTTCCACCCATAATGTACATTCTGCCGCCGCTTCGATAGACGCCGCAAGTATTGGCGTTGTTATAGGTGATACTGCCCGATAACATTGCGAAATCACCCGCGCCGGTAATGTTCATGGCTCCCATGCCTGCTCTCGAGGTGAGGTTGGCCTGCCAGAGCACAGTCACACCGGCATCAATGCTCATGGAGAGTTGCGATGTCGCGGGGGTGGTATAGCCGACCGTGCCCGTTACAGTTACGGTATTCCCGTCCGCTACCGCATAAAGCGAGCCATTGCCGCCGCCGTTCCAACCGTCAAGCTGTGTCACCAACTGTGCCGCCGTCGAAGCGCTGGTCGTCCTCGGCGCGATCCCGAGCGTGACCGCTGCTGTCAGAAACAGCGCAACGCTGAGTACCAAGGATAATAATCGATTCCATTTCATTTTCAACATGGAGATAACCCTCCTACAATGTATTTACGGATAGAGGCACGGCAGCCAGCCGTGTCTTTTTCCATCTCATGCGTAGCTGTTAGAATGAGAGCGGATTGGACTGACGATGTAACCGAGAACTGATTGCA